>ERZ1066131.437-NODE-437-length-9902-cov-8.366000_pt1 | contig 9902 bp, 9 predicted proteins | sample MGYA00382778_ERZ1066131 | MGnify/ENA primary metagenome ERZ1066131 (study PRJEB33369, sample SAMEA5778361) | biofilm metagenome | biome: Industrial cooling water; feature: Water cooling tower basin; material: Biofilm | place: United Arab Emirates | collected... | reverse complement strand
GGTTTCCACCGATAATGTGGCCGCGGTGCGCGCAGCACAATTGGTGCTGCTTTGTGTTCAACCCAAGCAACTCCACCCGTTGCTTGCCGAAATCGATACTGCTTTGCGCGAGGATCAGATCATTGTGTCCACAATCACCGGAGTTTCCATAGACGAAATCGCTGCGGCCATTACGAATAAAAAAGTTCCGATCGTCAGGGCCATGCCCAACACGGCCGTGGGCATTGGCGCATCGATGACGTGCATTTGCGCGCAGCAGGTAAAACCCGGGCAGTTGGCCGAGGTAAATGCACTCTTCCAAAGTTTGGGCGAGACGTTACTCATTGAAGAGCGGCTGATGAAGGCAGCCACCGTGCTGGCCGCCAGCGGCATCGCATTTTGTATGCGTTACCTGCGTGCGGCAACTCAGGCGGGCATTCAATTGGGTTTTGATGCCGAAGAAGCGCAGAAAATTGCTGTACAAACGGCAAAAGGCGCTGCCATGCTCATTCAAAAAAATCACTCGCATCCGGAAATGGAAATCGATCGGGTAACTACGCCCGAAGGATGTACCATTGCCGGACTTAACGAAATGGAACACCAGGGCCTGAGCTCGGCACTCATCAAGGGCATCCTTACTTCATTTGAAAAAATCAACACCATCCGGAAATGAAATTGTTTGATGTCTATAGCCTGTTTCCAATTGAGCCGGTAAAAGCTACCGGCTCGTGGATTTTTGATACGCAGGGCCGGAAGTATTTGGATTTGTATGGCGGCCACGCGGTGATCTCCATTGGTCATAACCATCCGCACTTTGTGCAGCGGCTCAAAGATCAATTAGACCGGATTTCGTTTTATTCAAACAGTGTGGAGAATCCGTTGCAGGTGGAACTGGCCGAGAAGTTAGGTCGTATGTCCGGCTACCCGGAGTACCAACTGTTCTTGTGCAACTCGGGCGCAGAAGCAAACGAGAACGCGTTAAAGCTGGCTTCGTTTGTAACCAAGCGAAAAAAAGTGATTGCGTTCAAGAAAGCATTTCATGGGCGAACTTCAGGTGCTGTAGCGGCAACGGATAATCCCAAAATTGTCGCTCCGTTTAACGCAGATCATGCCATCCAGTTTCTGCCTTGGAATGATAGTGAAGTATTGGAGGCTCACATCACCGAAGAGGTAGCTGCCGTCATCATTGAGGGCATCCAGGGCGTAGGCGGAATTCATGTTCCATCGGTCGAGTTTCTCGAAAAGCTACATGCCCTCTGCCGTAAGGCGGGCGCGTTGTTGATTTTGGATGAAGTGCAGTCGGGCTATGGGCGCACGGGCAAGTTCTTTGCCCACCAGCACAGTACCATTCGCCCTGATCTCATTACCATCGCCAAGGGCATGGGTAATGGCTTTCCTGTGGGCGGCGTATTGATTCATCCGGCTATTCAACCCTGGAGTGGTATGCTGGGCACCACGTTTGGCGGCAACTACCTGGCCTGCGCTGCGGCGTTGGCCGTGTTGGAAGTAATTGATCAACAAAACCTGATCGCGCATGCGGGTGCACTAGGCGATAAGTGGATAGCCGAGTTGAGAAAAATGAGTGCCATTGAAGCGGTGCGCGGACGTGGGTTAATGATTGGATTTGATTTGCCTGCTGAACACAAAGACTTGCGCAACAAGTTGTTGTTTAACCATCACATTTTTACGGGCGAAGCCAAGCCCAATACCGTGCGCTTGCTACCTTCGCTTGCTTTGGAGCAAGGCGATGCGGATGTACTCTTGCATGCACTCGATGCGGAACTAAAACAACCGGCTTGGGTATGAAGCAGTTCATTTCAGCTAAAGACGCAGGCACTATTCAGACGTTGGTGCAAAAGGCCCTGCGCTACAAAAACGATCCGCTCATCGATCGGGCGCTTGGTCAGGGTAAAACCATGGGCCTGCTATTTCTCAACCCGAGTATGCGCACGCGGCTCAGCACCCAACTGGCGGCAAAAAATCTGGGCATGGATACCATCGTTTTTAATGTTGGGCAGGAAGGATGGGCGCTGGAGTTTGAAGAGGAGGCGATCATGAGCGGTACCACGGTGGAGCACGTGAAGGACGCGGCCCCGATTTTGGGCAAGTATTTTGATATTCTTGGCATTCGCACGTTTCCTTCGCTCAAAAACAAAGAAGATGATTACAGCGAGTTGTACATCCGGCAGTTTATCAAGTATTCGGGTATTCCGGTAGTCAGTTTGGAAAGTGCCACTCTCCATCCGCTGCAGAGTTTTACAGACATCATTACCATAACCGAAACCTTTCAACAAAAGCGCAGACCGAAGATTGTGTTAACCTGGGCACCTCATGTAAAAGCATTGCCGCAATGCGTGGCCAACAGTTTTTCGCAGTGGGTGAACGCATGGGGAGAGGCTGATTTTGTGATTACACATCCGGAGGATTATGAGTTGGATCCTCAGTTTACCGACGGTGCAAAAATCGAATACAATCAGGATGAGGCGCTACGCGGCGCAGACTTTGTTTACGTAAAGAACTGGAGCACCTACCGCGACTACGGCAAAATTTATTGCAACGATCCGGAATGGATGCTTACCCCCGAAAAGTTGAAGGATACCAACGCGGCAAAAGTGATGCACTGCCTTCCGGTGCGCAGAAACGTGGAATTGAGTGATGAAATTTTAGATGGCACCGCCAGCGTGGTTACACAACAAGCGGCAAACCGGGTGTGGGCAGCCCAAACCGTGCTGAGCGAAATCCTAAAAGATCAATAGAACGTATGAACAAGTTATTGGTGATTAAGATTGGCGGCAATGTGTTGGATGATGAACAAGCGTTGCGCAATTTTTTACAGGACTTTGCAGCAATTCAAACACCCAAAATCTTAATTCATGGCGGTGGCAAAGTAGCAACGAAGCTGGGTGATCAGTTAGGCATTGTTTCGAACTACATTAAAGGAAGGCGTGTAACCGATGAACCTACGCGCGATCTTGTTACCATGGTCTATGGCGGGCTCATCAACAAACAAATTGTGGCGCGCCTGCAACAGTTGAATTGCAACGCTTTAGGCGTAACGGGTGCAGATGGTAATATGATTAAGGCGGCAAAACGCCCCGTGCGTGAGGTGGACTACGGGTTTGTTGGGGATATCTCGCCCGATAGTGTTAACTCTACGTTGTTGTATTTTCTGCTGAAGCAAAATGTGATTCCGGTTTTCGCACCGTTAACCCATGCCGATGGATCGATGTTGAATACCAATGCAGATACCATCGCTTCAGTACTTGCCATTGCGTTGAGCAAGCATTTTGATGTACGTCTGATCTTCTGCTTTGAGAAAAAAGGGGTGTACCGAGACTTGCACGATCCGCAATCCGTAATCCGGCAGTTGGATACGCAATCCTATCAAAAACTTTTGCAGCAAGGTGCACTGGTGGATGGCATTTTACCCAAGTTGGAAAACGCCTTTCAGGCGATACAAAAAGGCGTTCGGGAAGTATTGATTGGCGATTCCGTAAATCTGCTGAAGAATACCGGGCCGGATACGGAAGGAACCCTAATCGTACGGTAATGGAACCGCGGGTACAGGTATCCGAGGCGGTTACCTTATTGCAGCAGTTGATCCGAACACCATCATTCAGTCGTGAGGAGCACCACACGGCAGCGCTCATCGCGGAATTTCTGACATCAAAAGGCATCGCGCACAAGCGCAAAGGTAACAACGTGTGGGCGCAAAGCCCCGTGTGGGACGATCGGAAACCCACCTTACTGCTGAACTCTCATCACGATACTGTGAAACCGAACCCGGGTTATACACGCGATCCTTTCGAGCCGAAGATTGAAGATGGTAAGCTGTTCGGCCTTGGCAGTAACGATGCGGGCGGGCCGCTGGTGGCGCTGTTAGCCACGTTTTTACATTTTGCCGGAAACACACATGCGCCCTGCAATCTAGTAATGGCGGCCACTGCCGAAGAAGAAATTTCCGGAACCGGTGGTATTGAAAGCATTTGGAGCGATTTGCCAAAAATCGACTTTGCTATTGTGGGTGAGCCTACGCTAACGCAAGTGGCGGTTGCAGAAAAAGGTTTATTGGTGTTGGATTGTGTAAGCCGCGGCCGTGCGGGCCATGCTGCCCGCGAAGAGGGCGAGAATGCGATTTATAAAGCGTTGCCGGACATCGAGTGGTTTAAACGATATCAGTTTGCACGTTCGAGCGCGATGCTGGGAAGCATCAAAATGTCGGTTACTGTAATTCAAGCCGGGCAAGCCCACAACCAGGTTCCTGCCGAATGTAAATTCTCGGTGGATGTTCGCGTTACGGATGCCTATTCGTTAGAGGAGGTGTTGAACGAAATTCGCCAACATGTAACCTGCGAAGTCGTTCCGCGCTCTTTGCGACTCAAACCTTCCGGCATTGCCTTAACCCATCCGCTTGTGCAGGCCGCCCGGCGTATCGGAAAAGAACTATATGGTTCGCCCACGACCAGCGACCAGGCACTGATACCCGTGCCCTCCATAAAAATGGGACCGGGCGATTCGGCACGCTCGCACTCGGCAAATGAGTATATTCACGTGCATGAAATCGAGGCAGGCATTAACAGTTACATGGAATTAATCAATCACCTTCTCCCCGGCAGCGAATGAAGCTTTGGCAAAAGTCAACAGATGCGCGCAAAGAAGTAACTGAGTTTACCGCAGGGCACGATCGCCATCTGGATCTTTTTCTCGCCCAATTTGATGTGCTGGGTTCAATTGCCCATTGCACGATGCTGGACGCGATTGGCTTGTTAGGAAACCAGGAGTTGCGATTGCTGCGGAAAGAGTTGATTGCGATTTACCGCCAGACAGTGGATGGCCGGTTTGAAATTGAGCCGGCGGTGGAAGACGTACACTCGCAAGTGGAGCTAATGCTAACCCGCGCGTTGGGTGATACAGGAAAAAAAATTCATAGCGGTCGTTCGCGCAACGATCAGGTGCTGGTGGATATTAAATTGTTTTTACGAGCGGAGTTGGAAGCGGTTGTGTTGCAAATGGAAGGGTTGTTTCAGCTCTTGCAGCAGTTAAGCGAAAAACACCGCGGACAGCTGATGCCCGGCTATACGCACTTGCAGTTAGCCATGCCTTCTTCATTTGGCTTGTGGTTTGGGGCATACGCAGAGAGCCTTGTAGACGATCTCACCACGCTGCACGCCGCCTACCAGGTGGTAAACAAAAATCCGCTTGGCTCTGGCGCCGGCTACGGATCGTCTTTTCCGCTCAATCGAAGGTTAACTACCGAGTTACTCGGCTTTGACGACTTGAATTATAACGTGGTGTACGCGCAAATGGGCCGAGGCAAAACGGAGCGCGTGGTGGCCATGGCGCTCTCCAATTTGGCGGCAACGCTTGGCAAGTTGGCGATGGACTGCACGCTTTATCTCAACCCACATTTTGGTTTCATCTCCTTTCCGGATGAACTTACCACAGGTTCCAGCATCATGCCCCACAAAAAGAACCCGGATGTATGGGAACTGATTCGTGCCCGCTGCAATCGCTTCATGGCCTTGCCCAACGATATCCAACTCACGTTAGCTAACCTGCCTTCGGGTTACCATCGCGACTTTCAACTATTGAAGGAAATGTTGTTCCCCGCGCTGCAAGACATAAAGGCAAGCCTGGCAATGACGCACCTCATGCTCGAAAACATTCAAGTGAAAGAAAACATTCTTGCAGGCGATGCCTTTACATATTTGTTTAGTGTAGAAGAAGTAAACCGCCAGGTGTTAGCCGGTGTACCCTTTCGGGATGCCTACCGGCGCGTGGGCCTGGATATTGAAGCCGGAAACTTTCTTCCGGATCGCCACTTGCATCACACCCACGAAGGCAGTATCGGAAACTTGATGAACGAAGATGTTGCACGCCAGTTCAACATCGTGCGGCAGCGCTTCCCGTTTGAACGCGTACGCGAGGCGTTACATCAGTTGGTGGCCAGCGAATAGCGGAATGCGGGATTCCACGTCAGCACGTCTTCGATCCACGAGATGGGCCGAGTGTATCCGGAAATTACAATTTCATCACCCCACACAATGGTGATTTGTTCAGTGCCAAACCAGCGGTGGCTAAACTTGCGGAAACCGCCGGTAGGGATAGCTACCGTTGTATCAGTGCCGGGAGCAAGTGCGTAGCCTTCTTTCGTAAGCTTTTCCAGCAGCTGATGTTTGAAATCGGCAATACGCCCATGGTCATTTACAAATAGCCGTGTGGAACGCATGTTGTTTGCATAGGTACTGCTAATGATCACTGGGTATAAGATCACATTCAGCCACGAAAAGATTTGAATTCCGTTACCGCTCATCAAATCCAGAATCAAAAAAACCGAATAAAACACAGCGATAATCGCGAAGGATTTAAAAAAAGCATTCCAATTCCACGACCTTATTTCTTTACGGATGCGCATGAGTTTCTAATTTTGCGAAAAATATCATTTTGTGGCCGCTGGCGCAATCCTCACCCTTATTTTGTTCATCACTACGTTGGCGTTTCTGTTCGACTTCGCACTGGAGTGGTTAAACCTACGGGCAGAACGAACTACCATTCCGCCCACGGTCGCAGCGTTTTATCCCCAAACAGAGTATGCGCGAAGTCGTGCATATCACCGGGCCCAAACCCAATTTGGCTTTTTGTCGGGTGCGTTTAGTTTTTTTCTCTCGGTGGCGGTGCTTTGGTGGGGCGGCTTTGGGTGGTTAGACGCGGTGCTGCGCGGCTACCTAGCGAATGAAATAGTGTTGGCGCTCGCTTTTTTCGGGATTCTTGCGTTGGTGTCTGATTTACTTACGCTACCGTTTCAGCTGTACGGCACGTTTGTAATCGAGGCACGCTTTGGTTTTAACAAAACTACGGTTGGAATTTTTTTTGCCGATAAGCTGAAGGGCTACGTGTTGGCAGCAGTTTTGGGTGGTGCGTTGATGGCGGCGCTCCTGTATTTGGTACAGCAACTCGGGCCGTTATTCTGGTTGGTCTTCGGTGTACTTGCGGCAGGGTTTCTGTTGCTGATGAATATGTTTTACGCCTCGCTTGTTTTACCGCTTTTTAGTAAACTAACGCCCTTACCGGATGGCGAGTTGAAAAATGCCATCTATGCCTTTGCCAATCGGGTAAATTTTCCGGTCGATAATATTTTTGTGATGGATGGTTCAAAGCGTTCCAGTAAGGCAAACGCTTTTTTCTCCGGATTTGGTCGCAAGAAGAAGATTGTACTCTACGATACGCTACTGGCCAGACATACCACGGCCGAACTGGTGGCGGTGCTGGCACACGAAGTAGGCCATTTTAAGAAGAAGCACATCGTGTGGGCAATGATGTTATCCATACTACAGTTATTTTTCGTGTTGTTCGTGCTTTCGCTGATGATTCACAACGAGCAGGTATCTTTGGCCTTGGGCGGTTCCCAACAAGCCATTCATCTCAATTTACTTGCGTTTGGTATGCTGTTCTCGCCCGTGTCGGGCGTGATGGGCTTGGGCATGATGATCCTGAGCCGAAAAAATGAATATGAGGCAGATGCCTATGCGCGGCAGTATCTCGGCAGCCAGGACTTGGCTACCGCGCTAAAAAAACTTTCGGTGGATTCGCTGAGTAACCTGTATCCGCACCCGGTCTATGTTTTTTTCAATTACTCGCACCCGCCGCTACTTAACCGATTGAGCCGCCTTGACGCGGAGTAGAAGAAATGCAACCGCATTTGCAACATGCGATAAAAAGAGCGGGAAACGGGGCTCGAACCCGCGACCTAAAGCTTGGGAAGCTTTCGCTCTACCAACTGAGCTACTCCCGCGTATTAATGCATCACGAAATTCGCGAATGCAAATCACATTAAAAAATGTACCTTAACTTTTGAGTGAACGAATGGCCATGAAAAATACTGCTTTGCGAAACGCCTGGGTTGCGGCACTGGGTGGTTTTCTTTTTGGATTTGATACTGCTGTGATTTCCGGGGTGGAGAAATCGATTCAGTCGCTTTGGCAACTGTCGGATGTCGCCCATGGCTTCACGGTTTCGGCTGCGCTTTGGGGCACTGTGCTGGGCTCACTGCTGGCTGGCTGGCCGGCAGAGAAATATGGGCGCAAGCGCATGCTGCAGGTTATCGGTTTACTGTATCTGGTTACTTCGCTGGTTACTGCATTAACTACTTCGTGGGGTGCGTTTATTGTTTTTCGTTTTCTGGGGGGCCTCGGTGTTGGCGCTTCTTCCGTAGTTGGCCCGATGTACATTTCAGAGATTGCACCTGCTGCCCGCCGGGGGCGCCTGGTAGCACTTTTTCAGTTTAATGTGGTGTGCGGTATCTTGGTCGCGTTCCTCTCTAACTATCTGTTGTTTGATTTGGGCGAAAACGCGTGGCGTTGGATGCTGGGTGTACAGGCAGTGCCGGCGTTTGCGTTTTTAGCGCTGGTATTCCTCGTGCCGGAGAGTCCGCGCTGGCTTTTAAAAGGGCGCCGCGATACGGAGGCTGAACAGGTACTTACTGAAATTGGTGAGGAGAACCCGCGTGCGGCTGCAGCGAGCATTCGGGCCTCATTGGCGGAGGGCGCAAAGTTGGGGCAGGAGGCATTGTTCGTAAAGGCATATCGTAAACCTATCTTTCTTGCCGTTACCCTCGCCATGTTCAATCAACTGGCGGGCATTAACGCGATTATGTATTACGCACCGCGCATTTTTGAGCTTACCGGCCTGGCCAAAGACGCCTCGTTGCTCCAGTCGGCATCAATTGGTCTCACGAACATGGTTTTTACGCTGCTGGCCATTTCTGTCATCGATAAGTTCGGTCGAAAAACCTTAATGATCATCGGCTCGGCCGGCATGGTGGTTACGCTGGGGCTGGTTTCATACACATTTTTTGTGCAAGACTTTGGCGGTATCAATGTGATGGTTTACCTGATTGGCTTCATTGCCTTTTTTGCCTTCTCTCAGGGTTCGGTGATTTGGGTGTTCATCTCCGAAATCTTCCCCAATCAGGTGCGCGCCAAGGGGCAAACACTCGGCAGCTTCACGCACTGGATTATGGCCGCGCTCATTTCCTGGGCATTTCCAATTTTGGTGGAACGTTCGCCCTTAGGTGGAGCGTATGCGTTTGCCCTCTTTGCGGTAATGATGGTGTTGCAATTTTTCTTTGCCTGGCGGCTGATGCCTGAAACGAAAGGCCGTAGCCTGGAACAAATCCAATCCGATATTATTGTGCATTAACGAAACCGCCACAGCGGAAAGTGTTCTCCCGCTAAAAACTCCGAGCGGTCGGGGGGGAGTTCCAAAAAACCGTCTGCGCGGAGCAAGCTCACAAAATCACCGGAGCCTCCGCCCGGCACTGGCCTTGCGGCTGCGATTCCATGTGCTGTAGTTACTTGTACCGGCAGGAAATAGGTGAGCGACGGAGCAAATGTTACCGGCGCAGAAAGTTGTGCCGAGGGTAATGGCAACGATTGGCCCATGCACAACTGCAACCAGGGCCGAATGTATCGGTGGAAGCACAAAAAAGTGGAGACCGGGTTTCCGGGTAATGCAAACACGGTATTTCGGGTGGATCGGCCAAACCAAAATGGCTTCCCTGGCTTTTGCCGGATTTGATGAAACTGCTTTTTCACCCCGGCCTTGGCCAACGCCTCGGGAATCAGATCAAACTTTCCTTTTGAAACCCCGCCGGAGAGAATGACGATGGCATGTTGGTTAAGTATTTCCAAAAGCCGTGTTCGCACCATCGGCAGATCATCTGGCAAATGGTAGCGTTTACTGGCGATTTTTAATTCCGCTAATGCAGCGGCCACGGCATAACTGTTCGACATACGAATTTGATGCGGGCCCGGCAGCGTGTCCACCTCCACCAGTTCGTTGCCAGTGGATACAATGGCTACCGTTGGGATTTCATACACGGGAACTTCGGAATAGCCCACGGCCGCCAATACGGCCACCTCCGT
>ERZ1066131.431-NODE-431-length-9960-cov-14.664109_pt1 | contig 9960 bp, 5 predicted proteins | sample MGYA00382778_ERZ1066131 | MGnify/ENA primary metagenome ERZ1066131 (study PRJEB33369, sample SAMEA5778361) | biofilm metagenome | biome: Industrial cooling water; feature: Water cooling tower basin; material: Biofilm | place: United Arab Emirates | collected... | reverse complement strand
GGAACGGGCTGATGCGGCTCGGCCAGGCCGCAGCGCTGATCCGCAAGGTCGAGGCTGATCAGCCCTGGCCGGAGGTAGCGGCCTGGGCGCGGCGGACGACCAATCCGCCCGAGCCTGCCGTTCCGCCCCCGCCGCCCGTCCGACCCTCGGAGCGTGACATCAGGGATGCGGCGGCGGTTCAGCGCGGATCGACCGCTGCTCGCCTTGGTCGGGCCGTCGATGCGCTTCGGCGTTCGACTGGGTCTCGTAGGCTGTTCGAGCTGGACGCCACCGTCGTTACAGCCCTGATTAAAGTCCGTTAGGGTGGCACTCTAATAGAGTTAAGTCATCATTAATTAAAGTATATTGAAAAACGTGCATGACATTAATAAAAATCTGACTGTACATCTGTTCCTTCCGAAACATTTAGAACAACCCAATGAACTATCTCGCCAGTAATTTCATGGCTGAAATTTAGATTACTAGCCTTATCGCGCGCTTCAGCCGCGTTCGATGCTTCAATGACGACAGTAACTGATCTAGTTATTTCTAATTCTACAGTAAAATTTTTTGGAGCCTGGATATTCATGAACTTATCCTTTCGCCACGCTGTATAATGGTCGAGCGTCTCTATGTGAAGTGGGGCGGTAGCGGGGGGCTTGGATGCGACGGTTAACGGCTCAGGGGTATCGCCGCGCGGTTTGACCGCCGCTGGAACCTGAACAAGGGGCGCTACTGTGTTCGATACGTGTAGCAAACGCGTTCTATCCCAATGACTTGAAAAGTGCGTGTCGGGTGGCTAATTTGAGATAGCTAATTTGAGATAGCCAGCAGAGCGCGGTTACACCGCACTTCCTGGCCAAGGGGGCTGAAGCCCCCTGTGGAACCCCCAAACCGGAGCGCCCGGCCATGGCGTCGGAGAGCCGCAAGGCGACGATCACGATCGGTCTGCGCCTGACCCCTATCGAGCATCAGCTTGTGCTCGATGCGGCGGCGGCTGCCGGCGTCGGGCCGAGCACCTTGGCCCGCGAGGCCGTGCTCGCGCGGGCCAACGCCCCGCTGCCTCCCCGGGGTCGGAAGCGCGACGGCCTGCGGGTCGAGGTTGGCCGCTGGGCCGGCGAGGCGGCCAAGCTGGGCAACAACCTCAACCAGCTCGCGAAGCACGCCAACCAGGGCGGGCGCGTGGACGCCGCCGCCCTCGATGCGCTTCAGGCCGAGATCCGCTCGCTGCATGAGGCGGTGCTCGCTGCGGGATCCCCCGGATGATCGGCAACGTCGTCTCGCATGGCCGCTCCGGGCGCGATGTCCGGAACCTTGCCTCGCATCTCCTGAAGACGGAGATGAACGAGCGAATCGTCGTGCGCGTCGACAACATGCTGTCGATCGATCTGCCGGCATCCCTGCGCGACATGCAGTTGATGCGGGATGCGACCAAGGCCGACGCGGCCTTCCTCCACATCAGCATCAGCCCCGGCAGGCAGATGACCGATGCCGAACTGCATCTCGCCGGCGACATCGTGCTGCGCCATCTCGGTATGGCCGAGAACGGCTGCGCCCGCGTGCTGCACGACAAGCCCCGCGTCGCCGGCGAGGGCGGGACGCATCTCCACCTTGTCGTTGCGCGAGTGGGACCGGATGGTCTCGTGGCGCGGGCCGGCCTCGACAAGATCAAGGTCGAGACGGCCTGCCGCCTCGCCGAGTACGAGCTCGGCGAGGCGCCGACGCTCGGACGGCATCACGGGAGCGTCCTGCGCTACTTCGAGAGGTCCAGGCCCGAGGTGGCCGCATGGCTGACGGCTGGCCTGGGGCCGCAACCCGACCGTCCGCGCAGCGCCGTCACCCCGGACCAACGCAGGGTCCTGGATCGGAAGGGTGTCGATTTCCGGGACGTGCGCGAGGTCGTGAAGGAGGCATGGGCGTGCAGCGACGGGCCGCAGGCCCTGCATGCCGCCCTCGCCGAGCAGGGGCTGTCCGTGGTCGCCGGCGACAAGCCAGGCGCATGGATCGTGCGGCGCGGAGACGAGTTCGTCGGGGCGCTCGACCGCCTCGCGAAGCAGAAGCGGGCCGACGTCTCGGCCTTCATGGAGAAGCAGCATGTCGCAGGCACCCGCTCCGCCGCCCCGAGCATCAGCCGAGACGATCCTCGTCCAGACCAACAAGGTCGGGAGGATCGCGAGCCAGACGCACGGCCTCGTCCAGAGCCTGGCGCAGGCCCTGCTGCCGGAGAGCGCGGAGGAACCGGGCGAGAGCCCGGTGCTGGCGACGCTGGAGCAGGTTCTGCAGGCCCTGACCTACCAGACAGAGATGCTGCGCCGGATCGAAGGGCGGCTCGACGCGCTCGAACGGCGGCGGTCGAAGTAGCGCGCGCCGACCGGCAGCCTCGCGCTCGCGACCTGCGGGCCGCTGCGGCTCGGATCGCGGCCCAGGCCAGCCCCGCCTATGGCGACGCCATGCGCGAGCTCGAACGGCGGGCGGATGCGGCCCGGCAGCGCATGGCGCGAGCATCCGTCCCTCTCGAACCACCCGTCAGCCTCGCAGAGGCCCGGACGAAGGCCCAGAAGGCTCAGAGGGCCGTTCAGGAAGCCGAGCGGCGCGAGGATGAGGCAAGGGCCGCGCTCGCCGCCGCGGAGGCCTCAAGGCCCCGCGGCGTGCTCGCATGGGTGACTGGGAAGGCCGCCGCCGCCGAGCGTAGGATTCTCGCGCTGGAGACGCTGGTTGGCGAGCGCGCGCAGGACGCCCGCACCCGGCGCAGCATCCGCGACGGCGACGCTCGCGGCGAGGATCGGGAAACCCGCGCCTTCGCGACCGCCCAAGCCGCGCATGAGCGCCGACAGGACGGAGAGCGGCGGGAGGGCCTCACGGACCTCGCGAGAGTCGATCGCCTGCGCAAGGCCATGGAGGCCCGCCCCGAGTGGGCGCTCCAAGACGTGCCTGCACTCGAAGAGCACATGCGCCGGGCCGAGGCCGTGCGACGGGCCGAGGAGGCCAAGCTCCGTGAGCAGGAGCGGCGCCGGCAAGAGGTCAAGGACCGAGCCTATACGCCAAGGGGTCCCAGCCGCTGAGCCCCGCCTGTGCAATTCGTCCCACCACTATGCCCAGCGTCCCATTCGGGCAAAAGCGAGCGTGGAGTGTCGGGCCGGGGTAGCCTCCTCGCTCCCTACGTCGATGCTCCAGCGGTTCCTGCCGCGACACGTGTCCCGGCAGGATCGGCTGCGCCGACCCCGCTTCCCGCATAGACGCAGGGTCCCGGCTCGTCGGTGACGGGGCGAGCCGGCGCTCGGCCTCCGGCCTCAACCCGGCGCCGCTGCGCTATGCCGGGATGAGGACCAGGGTCCGCGCCGGCCCTCCCCGTCAACCCCGGCCCTGCTATCCTAGACATCCCAGTGAGGTTTCCGGGTGGAGGGCCGCCGGGGGTGGTGCGGAAGGGGGATGACGGGGCAGAGGGGCCGCGATCCTTGATCCAAGGTCGGGTGGCGCAGCCGCCCGGCGTTGGAGCGGGGACCGCGACAGGCCCCGTCGCCCAGTCAAGGACCGCCTAGGGACCCGGCCCGCCCGGATGGACCGGCCTGCTCGCGCAGCGAGCGAAAGGGCCGGTTCAGCCGGGGGACAGATGCGCAGCATCTGCGGGCTGGGAGCGGTCCGGCCCCCTTCACGGCCCCGGTGGCCCGGGCTGCAGGGCAGGATTCATTAACCATTCGTGATGCACCCTCGATGTCCCCGCCTATGGCGCTATCGAGGGCAGCATGGAAACCGTCAGCCTGTCCTATGACGAATTGGCCGAGCGGATGCGGATCAACCCGCATTCGGCCCGTAATCTGGTGCGCCGGAAACGCTGGAAGCGCACGGTAGGCAATGATGGCAAGGCACGGGTCTCCGTGCCGGTGGAGGCACTGGCGGCCCCCTCGGCTCCCCCCTTGGAGGCCCCCGCCCCTACTCCCGAATCCGGCGTGATGATCGCCCGGCTGGAAGTCCAGATCGACGGCTTGAAGGCGCTGGTCGAGGCCGAGCGCCGGCGCGCCGACGCCGCAGAGGCCGATCGCGATCGCTGGCATGCCTCCGCGAATCGGCCCTTCTGGCGTCGATTCGCGCTAAGTCATTGATGAATAAGGGCGTTTGCAGTAAAGGCGCGAACGCCTAATAATGCAAAAGCCGCCCGGGAATGAACCCGAGCGGCTTATGTGGTCCCGGCGACCTATTCGCGAGCACTTTGGCCGGCGCAGCGAACAGGGAGCCCAACAGGAGCCGGCTCAGTGAGCCGGAACCGCTGTTGTTATACCCCCTGACCCATGAACGAATCAATAGCGCGGCCGTCCTGATGGCGCTGTGAGCTCCGTCGCACGGCTGTTCGACGCTGCCGGCCCCGCCGGCGGCGGCGCTTCCGTGCGCGCTCCTGGCGGCTCTGCCGCCCCCCGCAGGGGGGCGCTCGACAACAGAGGCGCTACGTTGACCCCCCCCCTCTCCTCCGAGGGAGACGGGTTCCTGTCCACCACCTCGAAGCGCTTCGAGCTTCGCCATGGCATCGGTCGGATGCTCCGCGATCCGGAGACCGGCAAGGGGCCTGCCGTCTGTGGCTGTGGCCGTTCCGGCCATGAGGTCGAGGCTGTCACCATCACCCGGCGCGACAGCGGCGCCATCGGCGTCGGCGGCGTCTTCCGCTGCGACAGTGCATGGCTATGCCCCTCCTGCGCGCCCCGCCAGACGCTCGACAGGCAGTCGAGGGTGAAGGACGCCGTATCCGCCCTCTACGCCCAGGACGGGACGGCGGTCATGGTCACGCTGACGGTGCAGCACCGTGCCGGAGACCGTCTCGCGGACCTGAAGCGCATCGTCCAGACCGCAGGCCGGAAGGCCCGGCAGGGCGCGCCCTGGGCGCGGATGCAGAAGCGGGCCGGCGTGATCGGCGTGCTCGTCGCGCCCGAGGTGACGCATGGCCGGCACGGTTGGCACTTCCATCTGCACCTGCTCGTGCTCTGCCTGGCCCAGTCGAATTCGACCGCCGCCGAGGCCGGCGAGTTCCTGATCCAGCGGTACATGAAGTACGTCGAGGCCGAGGGCGCCACCGCGAAGCGGCTCGGCCAGGACGTGCAGGTGGCGACCAGCCCGGAAAACGCTGCCGACTACGTGGCGAAGGGGCTCGCATGGGAGCTCGCCGGCAGAAGCGGCAAGGTCAGCCGCTCGGCCAAGGGCCGCGCCCCGTTCGAGATCGCGGCCAGCGCCATGACGGGCCAGCCCCGCGATTACGCCCTATGGCGGGAATACGCTGAGACCATGGCCGGCACTCGCTCCTGCGTCGTGACGGCGGCGATGGCCGAGCAGCTGGGGATCGAGCTCGCCGACGACAGCGCGCAGGACGAGGGCGAGCAGGAGCTTGCCGCCGATGGCGTCGAGGTCGGAATTCTCTCGCCCGGCACGTGGAACGGGCTGATGCGGCTCGGCCAGGCCGCAGCGCTGATCCGCAAGGTCGAGGCTGATCAGCCCTGGCCGGAGGTAGCGGCCTGGGCGCGGCGGACGACCAATCCGCCCGAGCCTGCCGTTCCGCCCCCGCCGCCCGTCCGACCCTCGGAGCGTGACATCAGGGATGCGGCGGCGGTTCAGCGCGGATCGACCGCTGCTCGCCTTGGTCGGGCCGTCGATGCGCTTCGGCGTTCGACTGGGTCTCGTAGGCTGTTCGAGCTGGACGCCACCGTCGTTACAGCCCTGATTAAAGTCCGTTAGGGTGGCACTCTAATAGAGTTAAGTCATCATTAATTAAAGTATATTGAAAAACGTGCATGACATTAATAAAAATCTGACTGTACATCTGTTCCTTCCGAAACATTTAGAACAACCCAATGAACTATCTCGCCAGTAATTTCATGGCTGAAATTTAGATTACTAGCCTTATCGCGCGCTTCAGCCGCGTTCGATGCTTCAATGACGACAGTAACTGATCTAGTTATTTCTAATTCTACAGTAAAATTTTTTGGAGCCTGGATATTCATGAACTTATCCTTTCGCCACGCTGTATAATGGTCGAGCGTCTCTATGTGAAGTGGGGCGGTAGCGGGGGGCTTGGATGCGACGGTTAACGGCTCAGGGGTATCGCCGCGCGGTTTGACCGCCGCTGGAACCTGAACAAGGGGCGCTACTGTGTTCGATACGTGTAGCAAACGCGTTCTATCCCAATGACTTGAAAAGTGCGTGTCGGGTGGCTAATTTGAGATAGCTAATTTGAGATAGCCAGCAGAGCGCGGTTACACCGCACTTCCTGGCCAAGGGGGCTGAAGCCCCCTGTGGAACCCCCAAACCGGAGCGCCCGGCCATGGCGTCGGAGAGCCGCAAGGCGACGATCACGATCGGTCTGCGCCTGACCCCTATCGAGCATCAGCTTGTGCTCGATGCGGCGGCGGCTGCCGGCGTCGGGCCGAGCACCTTGGCCCGCGAGGCCGTGCTCGCGCGGGCCAACGCCCCGCTGCCTCCCCGGGGTCGGAAGCGCGACGGCCTGCGGGTCGAGGTTGGCCGCTGGGCCGGCGAGGCGGCCAAGCTGGGCAACAACCTCAACCAGCTCGCGAAGCACGCCAACCAGGGCGGGCGCGTGGACGCCGCCGCCCTCGATGCGCTTCAGGCCGAGATCCGCTCGCTGCATGAGGCGGTGCTCGCTGCGGGATCCCCCGGATGATCGGCAACGTCGTCTCGCATGGCCGCTCCGGGCGCGATGTCCGGAACCTTGCCTCGCATCTCCTGAAGACGGAGATGAACGAGCGAATCGTCGTGCGCGTCGACAACATGCTGTCGATCGATCTGCCGGCATCCCTGCGCGACATGCAGTTGATGCGGGATGCGACCAAGGCCGACGCGGCCTTCCTCCACATCAGCATCAGCCCCGGCAGGCAGATGACCGATGCCGAACTGCATCTCGCCGGCGACATCGTGCTGCGCCATCTCGGTATGGCCGAGAACGGCTGCGCCCGCGTGCTGCACGACAAGCCCCGCGTCGCCGGCGAGGGCGGGACGCATCTCCACCTTGTCGTTGCGCGAGTGGGACCGGATGGTCTCGTGGCGCGGGCCGGCCTCGACAAGATCAAGGTCGAGACGGCCTGCCGCCTCGCCGAGTACGAGCTCGGCGAGGCGCCGACGCTCGGACGGCATCACGGGAGCGTCCTGCGCTACTTCGAGAGGTCCAGGCCCGAGGTGGCCGCATGGCTGACGGCTGGCCTGGGGCCGCAACCCGACCGTCCGCGCAGCGCCGTCACCCCGGACCAACGCAGGGTCCTGGATCGGAAGGGTGTCGATTTCCGGGACGTGCGCGAGGTCGTGAAGGAGGCATGGGCGTGCAGCGACGGGCCGCAGGCCCTGCATGCCGCCCTCGCCGAGCAGGGGCTGTCCGTGGTCGCCGGCGACAAGCCAGGCGCATGGATCGTGCGGCGCGGAGACGAGTTCGTCGGGGCGCTCGACCGCCTCGCGAAGCAGAAGCGGGCCGACGTCTCGGCCTTCATGGAGAAGCAGCATGTCGCAGGCACCCGCTCCGCCGCCCCGAGCATCAGCCGAGACGATCCTCGTCCAGACCAACAAGGTCGGGAGGATCGCGAGCCAGACGCACGGCCTCGTCCAGAGCCTGGCGCAGGCCCTGCTGCCGGAGAGCGCGGAGGAACCGGGCGAGAGCCCGGTGCTGGCGACGCTGGAGCAGGTTCTGCAGGCCCTGACCTACCAGACAGAGATGCTGCGCCGGATCGAAGGGCGGCTCGACGCGCTCGAACGGCGGCGGTCGAAGTAGCGCGCGCCGACCGGCAGCCTCGCGCTCGCGACCTGCGGGCCGCTGCGGCTCGGATCGCGGCCCAGGCCAGCCCCGCCTATGGCGACGCCATGCGCGAGCTCGAACGGCGGGCGGATGCGGCCCGGCAGCGCATGGCGCGAGCATCCGTCCCTCTCGAACCACCCGTCAGCCTCGCAGAGGCCCGGACGAAGGCCCAGAAGGCTCAGAGGGCCGTTCAGGAAGCCGAGCGGCGCGAGGATGAGGCAAGGGCCGCGCTCGCCGCCGCGGAGGCCTCAAGGCCCCGCGGCGTGCTCGCATGGGTGACTGGGAAGGCCGCCGCCGCCGAGCGTAGGATTCTCGCGCTGGAGACGCTGGTTGGCGAGCGCGCGCAGGACGCCCGCACCCGGCGCAGCATCCGCGACGGCGACGCTCGCGGCGAGGATCGGGAAACCCGCGCCTTCGCGACCGCCCAAGCCGCGCATGAGCGCCGACAGGACGGAGAGCGGCGGGAGGGCCTCACGGACCTCGCGAGAGTCGATCGCCTGCGCAAGGCCATGGAGGCCCGCCCCGAGTGGGCGCTCCAAGACGTGCCTGCACTCGAAGAGCACATGCGCCGGGCCGAGGCCGTGCGACGGGCCGAGGAGGCCAAGCTCCGTGAGCAGGAGCGGCGCCGGCAAGAGGTCAAGGACCGAGCCTATACGCCAAGGGGTCCCAGCCGCTGAGCCCCGCCTGTGCAATTCGTCCCACCACTATGCCCAGCGTCCCATTCGGGCAAAAGCGAGCGTGGAGTGTCGGGCCGGGGTAGCCTCCTCGCTCCCTACGTCGATGCTCCAGCGGTTCCTGCCGCGACACGTGTCCCGGCAGGATCGGCTGCGCCGACCCCGCTTCCCGCATAGACGCAGGGTCCCGGCTCGTCGGTGACGGGGCGAGCCGGCGCTCGGCCTCCGGCCTCAACCCGGCGCCGCTGCGCTATGCCGGGATGAGGACCAGGGTCCGCGCCGGCCCTCCCCGTCAACCCCGGCCCTGCTATCCTAGACATCCCAGTGAGGTTTCCGGGTGGAGGGCCGCCGGGGGTGGTGCGGAAGGGGGATGACGGGGCAGAGGGGCCGCGATCCTTGATCCAAGGTCGGGTGGCGCAGCCGCCCGGCGTTGGAGCGGGGACCGCGACAGGCCCCGTCGCCCAGTCAAGGACCGCCTAGGGACCCGGCCCGCCCGGATGGACCGGCCTGCTCGCGCAGCGAGCGAAAGGGCCGGTTCAGCCGGGGGACAGATGCGCAGCATCTGCGGGCTGGGAGCGGTCCGGCCCCCTTCACGGCCCCGGTGGCCCGGGCTGCAGGGCAGGATTCATTAACCATTCGTGATGCACCCTCGATGTCCCCGCCTATGGCGCTATCGAGGGCAGCATGGAAACCGTCAGCCTGTCCTATGACGAATTGGCCGAGCGGATGCGGATCAACCCGCATTCGGCCCGTAATCTGGTGCGCCGGAAACGCTGGAAGCGCACGGTAGGCAATGATGGCAAGGCACGGGTCTCCGTGCCGGTGGAGGCACTGGCGGCCCCCTCGGCTCCCCCCTTGGAGGCCCCCGCCCCTACTCCCGAATCCGGCGTGATGATCGCCCGGCTGGAAGTCCAGATCGACGGCTTGAAGGCGCTGGTCGAGGCCGAGCGCCGGCGCGCCGACGCCGCAGAGGCCGATCGCGATCGCTGGCATGCCTCCGCGAATCGGCCCTTCTGGCGTCGATTCGCGCTAAGTCATTGATGAATAAGGGCGTTTGCAGTAAAGGCGCGAACGCCTAATAATGCAAAAGCCGCCCGGGAATGAACCCGAGCGGCTTATGTGGTCCCGGCGACCTATTCGCGAGCACTTTGGCCGGCGCAGCGAACAGGGAGCCCAACAGGAGCCGGCTCAGTGAGCCGGAACCGCTGTTGTTATACCCCCTGACCCATGAACGAATCAATAGCGCGGCCGTCCTGATGGCGCTGTGAGCTCCGTCGCACGGCTGTTCGACGCTGCCGGCCCCGCCGGCGGCGGCGCTTCCGTGCGCGCTCCTGGCGGCTCTGCCGCCCCCCGCAGGGGGGCGCTCGACAACAGAGGCGCTACGTTGACCCCCCCCCTCTCCTCCGAGGGAGACGGGTTCCTGTCCACCACCTCGAAGCGCTTCGAGCTTCGCCATGGCATCGGTCGGATGCTCCGCGATCCGGAGACCGGCAAGGGGCCTGCCGTCTGTGGCTGTGGCCGTTCCGGCCA
>ERZ1066131.427-NODE-427-length-10000-cov-11.402614_pt1 | contig 10000 bp, 10 predicted proteins | sample MGYA00382778_ERZ1066131 | MGnify/ENA primary metagenome ERZ1066131 (study PRJEB33369, sample SAMEA5778361) | biofilm metagenome | biome: Industrial cooling water; feature: Water cooling tower basin; material: Biofilm | place: United Arab Emirates | collected... | reverse complement strand
TGCAGATGCTGGGCAATGTCACCGAAATCAGCGCTTTCACCACCCGGGTCGAAGTGGTACAACCGAAAGTGAGCGAAGAAGAGCTGAATGAGCGGCTGAAGGAAAAGCTCAAGGCTTTTCTTGACCAGACAGTTGTTGCGGAACAAGCGCCGTTGCTTCCGGGCGAAGACAAGCAGCAGTGAAGTTGCTATAATCACTGAATGCACATGGTCTACGTCATTGAAAACCCCAAGAACGGCCGGTACTACGTAGGGTCCACGTCGCGGCTTGCCCGGCGCAGGTCCGACCACCTGAGCGCGCTGCGGCGCGGCGCACACGAAAACCCCCGGGTACAGCGCGAGTGGGACAAGTACGGCCCGCTGTTGTTTCGCCCGTTCGCTTGTGCGCTCCGCGCCGAAGACCTGGCAGCGCTGGAACAGGCAGTCATGGACGACGCCCTGGCAGCAGGCTTGGCGCTGAACATCAACCGCGACACGGTGCGGCATCGCCTCGGCGTACCGCTGAGCGAAGAAGCCAAGGCAAGACTGTCTGCTGAAAGACGTGGCAAACGTCTTACTCCAGAGCAGCGCGCAGCGCGGGCCGTGCAGATGGCGCGATACCAAAACCCAATGCAGGGGCGGCAGCATTCGGAAGAAACGCGCCAGCGCATTTCGAACGCACTGAAAGCAGGCTTTGCCAACGGGCGAAAACCTACCATTGCTCCGCCGTCACCAGAAGCACGTGCTGCGGCCGCGGCGCGGCTGCGCGCCAACCCCCCTCGCCTGAACAAAGGCAAGCCGCTACAGGGGGTCAAAGACGGCGAGGTGCGCGTCTGGCCCACGACGATCGCGTGCGCCAAAGATCTTGGGTGCAATCTGGCCTACCCGTCGCAGCGTGTAGGCACAGGAAAAAGCGTCAAGGGGTGGGTGTTGACCTTCCTGGACAAGACCGTGGTGGCCGAGGCCGCCCCGCTGCTGCCGGGCGAGACCGGCGCCAACACCGAAGGAGAGAAGCAGTGACCTTCAAGTGGCTGGACCGGCGCATCGCGCACCCGGGGCCGTACCTGACGCTGTGCCTGAGCGAGGGGGAGTTCTTTCAGGCCATGAAGCACTGCAAGATCCAGAACCCGGGCCCGTGGATCAGCCGCGATGCGGCCCAGGCCACGGCCCACCACCTCTACAACGACAAAGGCGAGCAGGTGGTTGTGGTGTGCATGCGTGATTGGGAGAACCGCGACCCCATCGAGGTGGCTGGTTTGCTGGTGCACGAGGCGGTGCACGTGTGGCAGGAGTACGTGGACAACATCGGCGAGCAGCACCCCGGGCGTGAGCAGGAGGCGTACGGTGTGCAGGCCATCGCCCAGGAGCTGATGGCCGAGTTCGCGCGGCGCATCGGAGTACGATGAAACCCCAGGCGCACCTCTCCACCGAGCAGGTCCAGCTGCTCATCGCGCGCATCCCCGAGATGCCGCTGGCGGAGAAGGTCGCCATCCTCGAGCAGATCGAGGCAAGCGAGGTGGCGCAGGCGCGCCAGGCCGCGCGCGACGACTTCATCACCTTCTGCCACCGGGTTTACCCGGGGTTCAAGGAGGGCTCGCACCACCGGCATCTGAAGCCGCTGCTGCACGACATGGCCCGCGACGACTGGGGGCTGACCAAGGAGAAGCCGCCCACCTGGGCCCTGCGCCTGACGGTGTCCATGCCGCCGCGCTTTGGCAAGTCCGAGACGATCGCCTTCCTCTACGTGGCCTGGTACTTGGGGCACAACCCGACGCACCAGATCATGATGGTCACCCACACCGAGGACCTCTCCTCGGGCTTCGGGCGCAAGGTGCGCGACCTGATCGACAGCCCCGAGTACCAGGCGATCTTCCCGGGCACCAGGGTCTCGCGCGACAAGAGCGCCTCGGGCAACTGGACCACCACCGCCGGGGGCGTGTATCTCGCGCTCGGTGTCGGCGGCAACGCCGCGGGCAAGGGTGCGCACCTGCTCATCGCAGATGACCTGGTCTCCGAGCAGGCGGTGCTGGCCAACCCGGACACGGCCTTCGAAGGCGCGTGGACCTACATGCAGGTCGGCCCGCTGCAGCGCTTGATGCCCGGCGGCAGAATATGCATGATTGGGACCCGATGGGGGAAAAAGGACCCGATCGGGCGCGCGCTCACCTGGGCCCGCGAGAGCAAGGACGAGTGGGCGCTGCCGTGGCACGAGGTGCGCTTTCCCGCGGTCATGGAGGTCGAGCGCGAGGGCGTGCTCAAGATGGTCTCGCTCTGGCCCGAGCAGTGGCCGCTGGAGCAGCTGCTGGCCAAGAAGGCCGGCATGCTGCCGCAGTTCTGGAACGCGCAGTACATGCAGGAGCCCACCGCCGAGGAGGGGGCGATCTTGAAGCGCGAGTACTGGCGCATCTGGCCGCACGACACGATGCCCGCGTGCGAGTTCCTGATCCAGACCTGGGACACCGCGCACGAGACCAAGAGCATCAACGACCACAGCGCGTGCCAGACCTGGGGCGTGTTCTTCTACGAGCCCGAGGATCGCTACTGCGTCATCTTGCTCGACGCGTTCCACGAGCGCCTGGAGTTTCCGGAGCTGAAGAAGCGGGCCAAGGCCGAGCACGACAAGTGGAAGCCCGATGCGCTCGTGATCGAGAAGAAGGCCGCGGGCGCCCCGCTGATCCAGGAGCTGCGCCGCCTGCCGGGCATCTTCATCGAGGAGCTCAACCCGTCGCGCGGCGCGCGCGGGGTGTCAAACGACAAGCGGGCCCGCGTCAACGCGGTGGCACCCATTTTGGCCGACGGCGCGGTGTGGGCGCCTGACACGCGCTGGGCGCGCGAGGTCATCGAGATTTGTGCTGAGTTTCCTATGGGTGATGTAGACGACCCGGTGGACTGCACCGAGATGGCGCTCTCGCGTTTTCGCCGGGGCAATTTCATCTCGCTGCGCGACGATGACGAAGGCGATAATGAGGAAGAGGCACCGGCCTCGTACGACTACTACTGACCGAGGACCCTGATCATGGCCACATCGAACAACGTGGAGAAAGCGCTGCCTGCCGCCGGCGACGCCGGGCTGCTGGTTGCCATCGAGACCCCTGAGCCGGCCTCCGATGTGGTGGTCGAGATCGAGAACCCGGACAACGAGGTGATCGAGAACGAGGACGGCAGCGTCGACATCGTGCTCAGCGACAAGCCCGCGCGACAAAGCCAGGAAGGCTTCTACAGCAACCTGGCCGAGGACATGGACGAGAACGAGCTGATGACGCTCGGCACCGACCTCGTCGAGCTCTACGACCAGGACAAGCGCGCACGTGCCGACTGGGAGAAGGTCTACAAGGAGTGCATCAAGCTGCTTGGGCTCAAGATGGAGGAGAAGACCAAGCCCTGGCAGGGGGCCTTCTCCGCGACGCACCCGATGATCATGGAGGCGGTGGTTCGCTTCCAGTCCGAGATGATCAGCTCCACCTTCCCGGCCAAGGGTCCGGTGCTCACCAAGATCATCGGCAAGGAGACGCGCGAGAAGATGGAGGCGGCGCTGCGCGTGCAGGCCGACATGAACCATCAGCTCACCGACGAGATGCCCGAGTTCCGCGATGAACAGGAGCTGCTGTACTTCATGGTCGCGCTGGTGGGCTCGGGCTTCAAGAAGGTCTACTTCGACGAGTCGATGGGCCGCCAGACCTCGCCGTACGTGGACGCGCTGGACGTGGTGCTGCCCTACGGCACGAGCAACATCCGCACAACCCCGCGCCTCACGCACGTGATGCGCAAGTACCCGCACGAGATCCGCGAGATGCAGGAGGCGGGCACGTACATCGAGTGCGATCTGCCCGACCCCGAGCGGCTGCAAGACGAGGTCCAGGACGAGAAGGATCGCGAGACGGGCTTCAGCGCCAACGACGACGAGCGTCTGACCCTGCTCGAGATGCAGGTGCTCTGGCGCATCAAGAGCGACGAACGCACCGGCGAACGCACCGGCCAGCCCATGGCCCGGCCCTACGTGATCACCATCCTGCGTGAGAGCGGCAAGGTCATCGGCGTGCGCCGCAACTGGCGTGAAGACGACAAGCGCGAGAAGCCGCGCCAGCACATGGTGCACTACAAGTACGTGCCGGGCTTTGGCCCATACGGCTTTGGCCTGATGCACCTCATCGGCGGCCTGGCCAAGGGGGCCACGTCCATCCTGCAGCAGCTCGTCGACGCGGGCACGCTGGCCAACTTGCCCGGTGGCTTCAAGTCCCGCGGCATGCGCATCAAGGGCGACGACACGCCGATCCCGCCGGGCACGTTCCGCGACGTGGATGTCGGCTCGGGCACGATGAAAGACAACATCATGCCCCTGCCCTACAAGGAGCCCAGTCCCACGCTGCTGCAGCTCATGGACCGGGTGGTCGAGGCCGGGCGGCAGCTGCCGGGCAACGCGGAGATGAAGGTCAGCGACATGTCGGCGCAGGCCCCGGTGGGCACCACGCTGGCCATCATCGAGCGGCAGATGGTGGTGCTCTCGGCCGTGCAGAGCCGCACGCACAACAGCCTGAAACAGGAGCTGCGCCTGCTGCGCGACCTCATCGCCGAGGAGGCCGACGACAGCTACACCTACCAGCCCGAGACGTCGCACCCCCGCGCGCGGCGCGAGGACTTCACCATGGTGGATGTGGTGCCGGTGAGCGACCCCAACGCGGCCACGCTCACGCAGAAGCTCGTGCAGTACCAGGCGGTCATCCAGTTGGCCAACGGCGCACAGCAGATCTACGACATGCGCCAGCTGCACCGCGGCATGCTGGAGGTGCTGGGGGTCAAGAACGCCGACAAGCTCGTGCCGCTGCCCGAGGACATGAAGCCCATGGACCCGGTGACGGAAAACATGCGCATCTTGAAGGGCGAGCCGGTCAAGGCCTTCGCGTACCAGGACCACGAGGCGCACCTGGCGGTGCACCAGGCCGCGCTGCAGGACCCGATGATGCAGCAGCTCATCGGCCAGAACCCGCAGGCGCAGATGATGATGGGTGCGGCCATGGCGCACATCGCCGAGCACGCCGGCTTCGCCTACCGCCGTCGCATCGAGCAGATCATCGGCATGCCCCTGCCGCCGGTGGATGCCAAGCTGCCGCCCGAGGTCGAGATGGCCATCTCCACGCTCATGGCCCAGGCCGCAGGCGAGTTGCTGCAGCAGAACCAACAGGCCGCGGCCGCCGCGCAGGCTCAACAGCAAGCCCAGGACCCGGTGCTGCAGCTGCAAATGCGCGAGCAGGATCGCAAGGACCGCGAGACGGCCATCAAGGAGAAGCTGGCCAACGCCAAGATTGCCGGCGACGCCGACAAGATCCGCATCGCCGAGCTGGAGCTTCAACTCGAGGCCGCGCAGCGCGCCGACGACATGCGCCTGCGCGAGCGCCAGGCCACCGCGAGCGAGGAGCTCAACGAGCAGAACACGCGCCTGAAGGCCATGCACTACGGCATGATGGGCCGCGCGCAAGACCAGACGATCCTGCAGAAGGACCGCGAGCTGGCCGTCAAGCTGCTGCAGGAATACCAGCAGCGCCACGCAAACAACGACATCGGGGAGAGCCGCGAATGATCAAGGAATTTTCCGCCGAAGTGATTCGGCGCATCAACGAGGATGTGGAGGCCAAGACCCACACCCTCGCATCAGGATCTTGTCGTTCCCTCGAGGAATACAAGGACACGTGCGGCCAGATCCGGGGCCTCCTGTACGCACGCGAACACATCGAGGCCACGCTACGCAACATCGAGGAAGACGACAGTGTCTGACATCGCTGACATCACCAAGGGGATCATCGTCCCCGAGCACTTGGCCCGAGAGCTCGCTCGCGGGTCGCAAATTCAGGAGGACAAGGAGTTCTTCGACGCACCGATCGAGCAACGCGCCAAGCAGATGCCCAAACCCGTGGGCTACAAGCTGCTGTGCGTGATCCCCGAGGCGCCGGACAACTTCGAGAACTCCGCGATCGTGAAGGCGGACATCGTCAAACGCAACGAGGAGATCGGCACGGTCACCCTGTTCGTCGTTGCGATGGGCCCCGACGCGTACGCCGACAAGGAGAAGTTTCCGACCGGGCCCTGGTGCAAGGAAGGCGACTTCATCATCACGCGTACCTATGCGGGCACGCGCATCAAGATCCGTGGTCAGGAATTCAGGCTCATAAACGATGACATGGTGGAGGCTGTGGTTGAAGACCCGAGAGGGATCTCAAGGGCTGCGGCATGAAGACGTGCAAACGATGCGGCTGTGAAAAGCCGCTGAGCGCTTTTAGCCCACGAAAGGACGCAAAGGACGGCCTTGCGTACTGGTGCACACCGTGTAAAACGGCAGCTACAAAAAGCAGCCCGCGTCGTAAGCAGGTCACTGATGCGTACTATGCGAGCAAGCGCGAAGAGTGCATTGCGCGATCGGTCGCGTCCATGCAGAAAAAGCCCTCTTATTACGCCGCAAAACAAGCAGAATGGGCGGCAAAAACCGAGAGCGGGTACTGGCGATGCGGCGCGCGGCGTATGCGAAAAACCCCGCTCCTGAGATAGAGCGTGTGCGCAGGCGGCAGCGTCGAATTCGGGGCGCTACGCCGTGGGTTGGTCTTCCAGAACGTGCGGAAATGGAAGGGCTCTATCGCTTCTGCCAGATCTTCAAGGGCTTCGAAGTTGACCACATACTGCCGCTCAACGGCAAAACTGTTTCCGGTCTCCACGTACCCGGAAACCTTCAGGTGCTGACAGTACGTGCAAACCGCCAAAAAGGCGCAAAGATGGAGGCCTAACATGCCTGGAACCAAAGACGAGCTGGACGACTTCGACAGCTTCAACGACCTCAACCCGCGCGACAACGACGACGGTGGCCAAACCGTCAAACTGCCCGAGCCGCGCGAGCCCGCGAACGAAGACGACACCATCGACGTCGAGATCATCGACGACACGCCCGAGCGCGACCGCAAGGCACGACCCCTGGACCGTCCGGTCGATGACCCGACCGACGAGGAGCTGCAGAACTACGGCGATCGGGCCCGCAAGCGCATCGGCGAGCTGACCCACGCGCGCCACGACGAGCGCCGTCGCGCCGAGCAGCTGCAGCGCGAGCGTGATGCCGCGATCGAGACCGCGCAGCGACTGCTGGCTCGTGCTCAGGAGTACGAGAACACCATCAAGAGCGGCTCCGAGCAGTTTGTCAAAGCCACCACCGAGGCGGCCGAGGCGGCCGTGAGCGCGGCCAAGGCCAAGCTCAAGAAGGCCAAGGACGATTACGACACCGAGGCCGAGGTGGAGGCGTTGGCCGAGCTCAACAGCGCGCAGCTGCGTCTCGAAAACGCCAAGAACTTCAAGCTGCCCCCTTCACAAAGCGTGACGGATGAGGTAAAAACCCCGTCCAACACGACGTCAAAACCACGCCTGGACCCCAAGACCGAGGCGTGGGTGTCGCGAAACCCGTGGTTCAACGACCCGGATCACGCAGACGTCGCCAGCTACGCACTGGGGCTGCACAAAAAACTGGTGGACTCCGGGGTCGACCCCCGCTCTGACAAGTACTTCGAAGAGATCGACAGCAAGCTCGAGAAGCTGTTCCCCGACGTTGTCGGCAGCCAGCGTTCCGAGCGTCGTCCTCGCGAAGACGACCCACCGCAGCGCCGCACGCCCTCGCCGGTCGCGCCGGCCAACCGTTCCACAGCCCCCAAGAAGATCACGCTGACCGCCTCGCAGGTGGCGATTGCGCGCACCCTGGGATTGACCCCGCAGCAGTACGCTGCACAGCTGATCAAGGAGGCCAAGAATGGCTAACAACCGCATCTCGCGCGACCTCGAGTCACGCGCTCAAACCGACCGACCCGCGTTCGTGCCCCCGAGCGCGCTTCCCGAACCGCAAGAGCATCCCGACTACGTGTTCCGCTGGGTGGCAACGCATGTGGTGGGCGCCGCGGACCCGAGCAACGTCTCGAAGCGCATTCGTGAGGGCTGGGAGCCGGTGAAAGCCGAGGACCATCCCGAGCTGCAGCACCTTGCCAAGTCCGGCAACATCGAGCTCGGTGGCCTCTTGCTCTGCAAGATGCTGCGCGAGCAGGCACAGGCCCGCAACGAGTACTACTCGACGCAGGCGCAGCGCCAGATGGAGTCGGTCGACAACACGTACCTGCAGCAAAACGATGCACGCATGGCCAAGTTCGCCGCTCGCCGCACCGAGGTGACGCGCGGGCGTCGGGTTGGCACCGAAGGCTGATCTTTTCAGGAGTTCAACATGGCACAAACTGCCGCACCCTACGGGCTTCGCCCCGTCAAGCGCGCCGATGGTTTGCCGTACGCCGGTGCAGTCACCGAGTACGACATCGACCCGGCGGGCTACAACACCAACATCTTCAACGGGTCGTTGGTGTTCATCAATGCCAACGGTTTCATCCAGATCTGCACGGCGACCGGTGCGGACGCGACGACCAACGCACTGCCGGCGGGCGCGAGCTCGCTGACCGGCGCGATCGGCGTGTTCGTGGGCTGCGAGTACGTGAACGCCCAGGGCCAGCTGGTCAACAGCCAGTACTACCCGGCCAACACGGTGGCACCGAGCGGCACGCGCATCAAGGCGTACATCGTCTCGGACCCCGACGTGCTGTTCCAAGTGCAGCTCGACGGCACCATCACCCAAGCCGCGCTGGGCGCCAACACCTTCCTGGCGGCCGCCCAGACCACCAGCACGGGCAGCACGCGCACTGGCAACTCGACCTCGGCTTTCGAGTCGACGGTGGTGACCACGACCGCTGCGTTCCGCATCGTCGAATTCGCTTCGCCTGTGAGTGACGCGTTCCCCGACGTGCTGGTGAAGTTCAACCCGGGCTATCACAGCCTGACCCAAGCCGTCGGCATCTGAGGAGCAAATCATGGCAATCTCACGCGCACAGATGCTCAAGGAGCTGATCCCTGGGCTGAACGCACTCTTCGGCCTCGAGTACAAAAAGTACGCCGAGGAGCACACCGCGATCTACGAGACCGAGTCGTCCGATCGCTCGTTCGAAGAGGAGACCAAACTCTCCGGCTTCGGCGCTGCCCCGGTGAAAGCCGAAGGCGCTGCGATGGCGTACGACAACGCGCAAGAGGCCTACACCTCGCGCTACGTCCACGAGACCATCGTGCTGGGCTTCGCGCTGACCGAAGAAGCGATGGAAGACAACCTGTACGCCTCGCTGGGCGCGCGCTACACCAAGGCTCTGGCCCGGGCGATGGCGCACACCAAGCAGGTGAAGGCTGCCTCCATCCTGAACACGGGCTTCACGACCGCCATCGGCGGCGACGGTGTGGCGCTGTTCGCGACCAACCACCCCCTGGTGGGCGGTGGTGTCAACGCGAACCGCCCGACCACGGGTGCGGACTTGAACGAGACCTCGCTCGAGAACGCGGTGATCCAGATCTCGCAGTGGACGGACGAGCGCGGCTTGCTGATCGCCGCCCGCCCGCTGAAGATGATCGTGCCTCCGCAGCTCATGTTCGTGGCCAAGCGACTGCTGGACACCGACGGCCGTGTCGGCACCGCTGACAACGACCTGAACGCGCTGAAGGACATGGGCGCCATCCCGCAGGGGTACACCACCAACCACTACCTGACGGACCCGAACGCCTGGTTCCTGAAGACGGACGTGCCCAACGGCATGAAGCACTTCCGCCGCGTGGCCATGAAGACCGGAACCGATGGAGACTTCGACACCGGGAACATGCGCTACAAGGCCCGAGAGCGCTACAGTTTCGGGTTCAGCGATCCGCTGGGCATGTGGGCCAGCCCCGGCGCGTAAGCAAAAGGGCCACAAAAAGCCTCCTTCGGGAGGCTTTTTTACGGGGGCTTGTTTCCAGTATCAAACCACAGTACACTGGCGTCGAAGGAGAAGCACATGGACGTCAGTACCCTACCCAAGACCCGAGCCGAAGCCAAAGCACAAGGGGCGGCTTACTACTTCACCGGAGAGCCTTGCAAGCACGGCCACATAGCCCCCCGCAAAACCAAAGGGGCGTGCCTGGAGTGTCTGCGCGCCGAGTGGGAG
>ERZ1066131.426-NODE-426-length-10032-cov-10.577328_pt1 | contig 10032 bp, 7 predicted proteins | sample MGYA00382778_ERZ1066131 | MGnify/ENA primary metagenome ERZ1066131 (study PRJEB33369, sample SAMEA5778361) | biofilm metagenome | biome: Industrial cooling water; feature: Water cooling tower basin; material: Biofilm | place: United Arab Emirates | collected... | reverse complement strand
GAAGATGAGCGATGTCACGGCCGAGCGCTACGACCGCCTGCCCACCAGCGGCACGGCAACGCTCACCAACTTTGCGTTTTCCATGAAAGACCTGCCCTACAACGTAACCGTGGCGCACGCGCAGGCCGTGTTCGACCCGAAGAAAATTGAACTTCGCAACACCACCGGCACGCTCGGCAAGAGCGACTTTGCCGTATCCGGTGCGGTAATGAATTACATCGGCTATGTGTTTGGCCAGAACGAAACCATCAAAGGCAATTTGGATTACCAGGCCAATCTGCTCGACCTGAATGAGTTCATGACCGACACCGAGGAAGCCACCACCCCGGAAGATACGGCTTCGTTAACGGTGATTCCCATTCCGCGCAATATTGATTTCGTGTTGCGCTCCTCCGTGAAGACCGTGAAAATGATGGAGTACGTGATGACTAACGCCGCGGGCGATGTAGTGCTGCGCGATGGCGTAGCCAACATGAGCGGGCTGCGCTTTAATTTGTTGGGCGGCACGTTTGTAATGAACGGCTCGTACACCGCCAACGACATCCAACATCCGAAATACGATTTTGATATGAAGATCGATGCGCTCTCCATCCAGCAGGCCGCAGCTTCGTTTTCGGTGGTGAAAACCTATGCGCCCATTGCAGGCCTGGTGAACGGCAACTTTGGCACCGATTTCAAAATCAGCGGAGAACTCAAGCAAGACATGATGCCCAACCTCGCCACCGTAAGCGGTGCCGGGCTCATAAAAATTGCACAAGCTGCCCTACGCCAGTCGAAACTGGTGAGTGGCGTTACCGCGATTACCAAACTAGACGATACCGATGAGGTAACGCTGAAAGACGTAATCATGTCGGCCACCATCCAAAACGGAAAGCTCAGCGTAAAACCGTTTGATGTGAAGTTTGGAAAATACACCACCAACGTGGCCGGCAGCACCAACCTGGACGGCACCATCGACTACGTGTTGAAAATGAACGTGCCCGCAGGTACATTGGGTGCGCAATACCAGGGCCTTCTGGCGGGCCTCACCGGCAACACCAATGCCAATCCCAACCAGGACATTCCTATTTCCATTGCCATTGGTGGCACATACAATAATCCGCAAAGCAAACTGCTGCTCACCGAACAAAAACAACAAGTGCAACAAGCCAAAGAGGCCGTAAAAGAAGAAGTAAAAGAAACCGTAACGCAAGTAGTGGAGGAGAAGAAAGACCAATTGGTGAAAGACCTTACCGAAGGGCAAAAGCCGCGGGACGTGATCAATAATTTATTGAAACCCGACACCACCCGAAAAGACAGCACCAAGCAGAAACCGGTGGAGCAGTTGCAGAATAAACTGAACAACCTGCTGCGTAAAAAGAAAAACAACTAAGCCGCGGCATGCGCTTTCCACCCCGCCTGGTTCCCGGTGCGCGCGTAGGCGTGGTAGCCACCGCCCGCAAAATAGCAGCGGCCGATTGCCAGGCCGGATTAGCGGTGTTTCAACCGTGGAACCTCGCATTCGAAGTGGCGCCCGCGCTTACCAGCAACAGCCATTCGTACCTCGCTGCCTCCGATGCAGAACGCGCGCGCGATCTGCAGGCGTTTATCAACCGGCCCGATCTGGCCGCCATCTTGTGTGCGCGTGGCGGCTATGGCACTACCCGCATCATCGATCAACTTGATTTTTCCGCGCTGCAGCAGCATCCCAAATGGATCATCGGCTTCAGCGATGTTACCGCCTTGCACTTGCGCCTCCAGCGCGAACAGCTGGCCAGCATTCACGGCGCCATGCCCATTCAACTGCGGCAGCCGCAGCACCGGCAGTCGCTGGAATCGCTCATCGCCTGTTTGTTTCACGGCACCTTTCGGCTGCATGCGCCCGCGCACCCCCACAACCGCACGGGCGCGGTGCGTGCCCCGCTCACGGGCGGCAACCTTTCATTGGTAGTTGATTCGCTGGGCACACCCGATGAAATTGATACGCACGGAAAAATTCTGTTGCTGGAAGAAGTGGATGAATACCACTACAAGCTGGACCGCATGTTGGTACAACTGCAACGCGCCGGCAAACTGCAGCACCTGGCGGGGCTGGCCGTGGGCCACCTTACCGCCATGAAAGAAACCGAGCTTCCGTTTGGCGAAACCTGCGAAGCGATTGTCCGACAGCACGTGGCCGCGTACCACTACCCGGTGGCATTTGGGCTGCCCTTCGGCCACGATGCCCCCAACCACAGTTGGATTATGGGCGCGCCTGCCCAACTGCACGTAGCGGCCGCAGCAACCACACTGGCCTCCGGCTAACGCCTCACGCCCGCTTGTGGTGCGCCAGCACCGCCCGCAGCTTGCCGTAGCTAAACCGGCCCGCGCAGGCATCAAACAAATCTTTGCTGCCAAAACCCTGCGGCAGCGTATGCAGCGCGGCCGTAATCTCAGCCAGTTCGCTGGCCGTTACCACGGCGGTAATGTCCAGCCGCCCGCCTTCCACCGCTTTGGCCAGGTGGCCCTCAATTGTGCCCAGCGTGAGGCCGCGCTCGTGCGCAATTTGTGCGGCCGTTAACCCGCGGGCGAAAAGTTCCAGTGTGATTTCGTACGTGCTGGGCTCACTGCCCTTCGTCTTTCGTTTTTTCGATTTCTTTTTCGCCTCCGGCGCCACCGTGGTTGTCGCCTGCTGCAGCATCCGCGCGCGCGCCTGTTGGCGCTGCTTGCCCAGCGCTTCGAAATCAAACTGGTGCTGCCCCGCCAAAATGCCGCGGGCAAGCACCACCGTTTTATCAAGCTCTTCCAGCCGCTTGCTCAGCGCTACGTCCAGCTCCGTAAGCTGCGTTACATACGTCTTCACCCGCTTCTGGTGCCGCACCGCCTCCAGGTGGTTTACCAACAGCGCGGCCAACCGCGTAAACAACTCACGGTAATAGTCCGCACCTTTTTCTACGCGCGCCACAAACGCGGCGGGGTCGCCCGCGGCCAGCAACTCGCCCAGTTGCCGCCGGAATTTTTCGGTGTTGCCGTGTTCCTTTTCCAGCGCCTCGGCCAGTTGCGTCAGCACCGGTTTCATGGTGGCGTCCGCCAGCACCGGCGCATCGTCTTTTTGGGCAAAGCCAATGTCTTTGGTAAGCCCCGTAAAATCAAACGTACTCTCCACCAGTTGTTGCACGTAGCGCTGCTGCTGCGCGGCCGCCACGGCCGCGAGTTTTTCCGGTTGGTGGTGGGCCTGGGCAAATGCAGCCACCTGCTCATCCGTGCTGATGGCGTTGGTAGAAATGGGCGAACGCAGAATCAAACCCGCTAACGAGCGCAGCCGCGACAAGGCCACGTACACCTGCCCACCCGCAAACGCCTGCTCCACATCAATAATGGCGCGGTCGAACGTTAGTCCCTGGCTTTTGTGCACCGTAATCGCCCATGCCAGTTTAACCGGGTACTGCTCAAACGTGCCAATCACCTCTTCGTGCATGGCCTGCGCCCCGGTTTCCAGTGTGTAGCGTTTGTTCTCCCAGCGCGCGCGCTTCAGCAGGTAGCGCTCGTTCGTTTCCGCCAGTTGCACCCACACGTCATCGTCTTCAATTTCCACCACCGTGGCCAGTTTGCCATTTACGTATTTCTTTTCTTCCGAGGCATCGTTGCGCACAAACATGATTTGCGCCCCCACCTTCAACTCCAGCGAAGGCAGCACCGGGTACATGGGCTCCGGAAACTCCCCTTCCAGGAAGGCATCAAACACATGCACCGCACTTTTTAAGTTGCGCAGCTCGCGCTGGTTAATCTCGTCTGCCTTGTAGTTGTGCGTGGTAAGCGTAATTACCTCTTTCAAGGTGTTAATCTCCGCGGCCGGTTTGTAGTGGCGGTTCAGCAGTTCAATGTCTTCGCGCGTAACCTGGTTGTTGCGCAGGTGGTTCAGCAGCGCAATAAAATCGGCATCCTGCTGGCGATAAATCTTTTGCAGTTCAATGTACACCGGCGGCTGGTGGCGCAGCGCGTGCGCCTCGTAAAACCACAGGCTTTTGTAATAGCGGCTCAGCAGCTCTTGTTCCTCCCCGCGCACCACTGGTGGCAGTTGAAACAAATCGCCAATGAAAAGCACCTGCACCCCGCCAAACGGTTGCCGGAAGTTGCCGCGCGCGGCCTTCATGCGGTAATCAATCGCATCCAGCACATCTGCCCGCAGCATGCTCACCTCGTCAATCACCAGCAAATCGATGGAGCGCAGTACGAGTTTGCGCGCGCTGTTCAGCGGATGTTTACGTGCCAGCGTGTTCGGGTTCAGCACCCGCCCCTGCTCCGTGGCGTGTTCGGGCAGAAACCGATCGGGCAGAAACGTACCCGGCGGCAGCAAGAACTGCGAGTGGATGGTAACGCCCCCCGCATTGAGCGCGGCAATGCCTGTAGGCGCCACCACAATGTGCGTTTTGTGTGTAACGCTTTTCAGGTTTTTTAAAAAGGTAGTTTTGCCCGTGCCCGCTTTGCCCGTAAGGAAAACCGGACTGGCCGTGGTGTTAATAAAGCGGGCGGCTTGGGCGAGGAGGTCTTCCATACGTTACCCTAAAGGTAACACACCCGTGCATTACGCGCCCGCACCCGCGGTGTTTTGTGCCGACCGGCCGGATGTAAAAACGGTTGGCGGCCCGCTCGCGCCCCCGCTGCTCGCCGCGCCGCTCGCGCCCGGCTTTGCGCTGCAACTCCGCGCCCACACACCCGCCCACCCCTGGCGGGGTTTCCGCTCCAATCCGTGGCCGGGCGCCAGTTTACTGCACATACCCAGCTTATTCAAGCGAATATGTGCGATGGGGGTTACGCAGCTACAGAAGAAATAAATGCAATTGTATAAATTGGGGTGTTGTAGGCCATACCGAGTGACGACCAAGAATAAAGAGTAAAAGAAAGATTTTATATTTGACAAACCTAAATCGTTTATGCAGCTAAAGGAAACAGTGACAATTGAGAATCCATTTAAGAACACAGGAAAACTCTGGATAACATTCTCTGCTCTTGGACTAATCGGAGGAGTTATTTTATTACTAATGACAAAAGGAGATTTCCAAAATCTCAGGTCAAGTTTGACGAGTCAAGATGGACAACAAATTGTTCCTGCTGGGAAATTCCTATTAAAACTATTTAGTGGTTTAACGTTACTAGGACTTGGAGTAAAATATCTAAGAGTTTCTCTATCTGCGCTATTTAAATATGACCCTGACAAAAAATTAACTGAGAATTTAGCGAAAGAAGTACAAGAAGAACGTGACCAGAGATACTATGTATATAATGCAGGCTCATTGTTCAAGATTTTACAATCAAAAATTTTGGAACTCATTAAGCCGACAACGCTAATTGAAAACATAACAACAAGAATATTTACCGGACTGAAAAATTTGCCTCCGAGATATTTCAACGTCTCTCAGAATTTTTTAAATGCCATTGTCTCATCGACTGCTCCATTTTTGATATTACTCGTTGCTTTATTCTTAAACTATCTTGAGATCATAGATATTTTCTCGGGTAACAGGTTTGAATGGATAATGCTACTAATCTCAGTTTCGGTTTTATTTTCATGGAGCCCATTTAGCCCGCTGACCGATAATGAAAAGATAAATCACAAAACAATTATATTGTCATTATGTTCAATAGGCACTTTAGTAATTGTAAGGACGACCTATGTTAACTACGAACTACCTGAAATACCAGGCAGCGTATTCTTAGTAGCATTTATTTTTACCGTTTTAAGTGGCGGAATATTTTACGCGTTCTTTTTTCTATTAAAAAGAAGAATTGAAATTGAAGGGACAAACGACAGCATCACAGTTTTAAAGGAGGATTTTGACCTCGACATTCACCCAGACGAAATTCATAGAATAGTTTCGAGAAGAATGATTGATTTAGGAAACTCAAATCTAATAAACAGAATCTATCACGATCAGTATACAGCAGATCAAGGTGCATTTAAAATGACAATGATGCATGAAACACAGCCTATTCCTCGCTACACGATAAAAGACTCTGTTTTAACTCACAGCGCCAACCGCCTTTCACAGGTTGGTTTTATTGGTGCAAGCGTTGGATTAATTCTCTTACTAATCTTGACAGGCATATCGACAACATTTGTTGGCCTACTGTTATCAACAGTTGCAACATTAGGAATTATAAACTTTGGACTAAAACTGATTCATCTAAGTAACTTATTTCTATCTGAATTTCTTTTTGAATCGACACTAACTACAGTTGTTGGAAACGGAGAATACAAATCCTCACAAGTAACAGCAGGACGAGGGATTCATGATAATGTTGAATCTAAAAACGAAGTGACAAGAGCAAGTATTTCGTTACAACTTGCAAGTACACAAATTGTATCTGTTAGTTTTATGCAAATCGGACAATCCAACCCATTTGAGCATACGCCACGCTATATCGTATCATTGGACAAAGACGATGAGACCGTTGCATATTTGACAAAGTCATTAGCGGAACATATTTCAGGCAAATCTCAAATTGCAGGAATATCAAATAGTCGAGACATTGACAACATAAAAAACTTGTCGAATTTAACTAAGCCACCAGTTAAAGAGACAAATCTCCTCGACAACGATATTGACGACTTAAAGTTAAACGATAATTAACGGCTGACGAACGGTACGGCCTACAACAAAGTGTATAAAACATGGCTGGGGTTCAGTGTAAATTTGTAGTTTAGTTTTCAAATTACGTTTGGTTACGTGGGACAAGACACCGCTTCGAAAACCCAGCCACGTTTCATACACAAACGTTGTAGCCAATGCGCTGGCGAGTTTCAGTAAAAGCATTATTTTTGAAAAAGCATTTCTCGATTTTGAGTGCAGACGATTAAATTGAAAACTTAAACCCTAATTATATATGCGGATTATTTTCTATGCAGTTCTTTTTTCCTTTTATCAGGGAAAACTTTAACAGTCTTTAGTCAGGAAATTCCAAGCCCTGAGTTTACGATGAGACCATATTTTTTAAAAAATGGCAGCCTGACAAGCCTTGAACGCTCAAATCAAGAAATGACAAAGACGAAAATTAAAGCGATGGGTTATGGAGGATATGAGATTTTAACTACAGTTCCAAGTTCAGCTTCCAATATTCGTTTTAAAACAACCGACTCAATAGCATTTATCGTAAAGGTCGATGAGGGAATTGACCCAACAGAAGTATTTGTTGTTCAAAAAGGCATAGCTAAATCCAAAGAAAGGCAGTTTAAAGATTTCAATGGAGGAAGTATTTTAGTAAAATCTGAGACTGGCGTTGGTGTAAATACAGAATTTAAAAAACTATCCCCAAATGTTTATCTTTTAACATTTCCCAACAAGTTAGAACCAGGGGAATATATAGTGCGCTCTGGAACACTGAATAATAAGGCACTATCCCAAGCTGGAACGGGTGTTGCCAAAAGTTCATTTTTCGGCATTGACTAAAGACAAATTGTAAACCTAAAACTATATGAATAACAAATTACTCTTTTTTGAAACAATGATCACCCCTAAAATTATAACCTTCATTTATTGGATTTTACTTCTAGCCGTTTTAGGCTATGGACTCAGCACAATGTTTGGAGGATACGGTGGATTTACTTTTAACAAGTTTCTTATGGGACTTCTTTATATCGCTGGTGGAGCAGTTGTAGTTCGCATTTGGTGCGAATTGATGATTGTCATCTTCAAAATAAATGAAAACCTACAAAATCTAAAGAAGTAACATGAAGCCAATATTAAAAGTAATATTAATAGCAGGTATTTCGACTCAATTAATCTCTTGTGACAACCATGAAAAACGAGAGACCAAATATGACAATGGACAATTAAAGGAACAGTTTTCTGTTCTTGAAACAGAAGAGGGCAGTTTTATAAAAGACGGAGATTATAAAACTTGGTTCGATGGTGGTCAGTCTAAAAGTGAGGGACAATACGAAAACGGCAAAATGGTTGGCAACTGGAAAACTTGGTTTTCGAACGGCCAAATGGAATCAGATTTAAACTATGTACGAGACACATTAGATGGCAAATTTCTACGCTGGTATGAAAATGGTCAAAAGATGTCGGAAGGGATGAAAAAAATGGGAATTGAAGTTGGGCCGTGGACATTTTGGTATGAGAATGGCCAAATGAGTGAAAAACGAAATTTTGACGAATTAGGTAAGAACGAAGGACTTCAAACTAAATGGCATTCAAACGGACAAAAATCCTCAGAGGAAAACTACGCGAAAGGAGTTTATGAAGGAGAATTGAAATATTGGGATGACGAAGGAAAACTTTATGTGATTCGAACCTTTAAAAATGGTAATGATTTGAATCTGCCATCTGTCTACAAAAATAATACTGGTGAAAAGCTTGAGTTGAATGCTGACGGAAAGTACAAGTTGACATACAAAGAATCTTACTTTTTTAGTACAACGTGGAAGAGCAAGACAGGCGAATTTACAGTCACCCCAACTTCATTAGACTTAGACGGGTTCCGAAATTTTACCTTAAAGAAATTTTTTGCTGACACTATTGTCGTGGACGGTTACCGAGGCGACATTGTGTTTATCAAACAGACTGAAAAAAAATAGATGTAAGCGCACAGGCTACAACAAAATGTTTATGCAATGCGGGGGTTCAGTGTAGGTACTAAAAGTAATTTCTTAATTTAGTCCGGTAACGTGGGACAGTTCGGAGCAGGTCGGGCTTTACATTCCGCTTCGCTTCATTTTTAAGCCCTCCTATTCCCCGCACTGCATAAACACAAACGTTAGCGCCAAGCCGGCAAAGGACAGGGCTTCGGGGAGAAAGTCGGTTTCAGCTTATCATGTCTGGTTTCCTACCGATATTTCGGCTGACATAGGTGTAGCGTTTTGCCCGCCCGCGGACTGGAACGTATTCGCGCGAGGTTTGCTCGTAAGGCCGACAGAGTTGTTTCCGTGGAGAATTTGGAATGGATTTTTAGGTGCCCGCCGAAGTTTTCATTGTTAATCGACAGCTCGGTCTACGCGACAGAGTTGGCGGACTGGCCCACGCGCAAAGTAGACTAGCGGACAGAAAAGACAACGACTGATATTGGCTTCGCCCCAAGTGTAGAGAATATGTGACAGACCAGGCTTCGAAAATCGTGACGGTGACTGCCGGCCAGGCGCTAACAAAGTGTCCTATGTATATAGGTAGTGGCTCGGAGAGGAGAATTAGCAATTTCTTTTGAAAGCAAGGGGTTATTTACCCCCCGCCTTCGCAAGTATTTTTTGTTGTGTATTTAAAATTAGTTTTACCTTTTCATATCTGCAAGTATTTTCATTATCCATTACCAGCATCCTATGAGTAGACCCCAACTAAGCGGTGCTACAAGCTTCTCTGATTAAACTGATAATTTTAAAAACAACTGGCTTTCTGCAATGGTGCCGTGACGAATTAATTTAAAGTTTTTGTCATCGTTCAACGCTTGGTTTCGTGGGACAGGACGCAGCTCAATTTTCCGCAGAGTCTCCCGCCTCGGGGACTCTGCGGTACATTCAATCCAGAGCGCAACATGAATGTGAGGCATCCGCAATTGCGGCATTGCAACTAAGGATTTCTCGGTCGTGCCTCCCTCGAAATGACGGTTTACCTATTTGCTCAGTAATTTTAGGTAAGTAGCTGCGATCGGGGTTATACAGATTGAGTACGGATAATGGCGATTGGTTAAATTCGGGGGTTAAGGGAAATATATGAAATGCTATTTCCAAGGGTGTGTAAATGAGGGTGTCACAAAGGAACATATTCCTCCTAAAGCATTTTTTCCAATTGGAGAAAAAGAACAGCTCCTAACAGTAAAGTCATGTAAAGAACATAACAACGCAAAGTCAAAAGATGATTTATATGTCTTAGCACAAATTTGCATGAATGCTTCGCCTAGCAATCGAGCAAGAGAAATCTTCCTTGATAAGATTCTACCACAACTTGACTTTAATAACTCAGCACTTGGAAAAAAATTGGCAAAAGACTCGGTACGATTACCAAATGGTGCAGTAAAATATCAAGTTGTCTCGTCCTAAAATAAGTTTACGGTTTTTAATGATAATCCTAGTATTGCTTT
>ERZ1066131.420-NODE-420-length-10189-cov-8.339155_pt1 | contig 10189 bp, 10 predicted proteins | sample MGYA00382778_ERZ1066131 | MGnify/ENA primary metagenome ERZ1066131 (study PRJEB33369, sample SAMEA5778361) | biofilm metagenome | biome: Industrial cooling water; feature: Water cooling tower basin; material: Biofilm | place: United Arab Emirates | collected... | reverse complement strand
GCATTAGGATTACTGCTTGAATATGCACTCAATAACGATAAAGAATTAATTCTAATAAAATTAAAATCACCAGTTGGAGCTGTCCCTTTACCGAACTTGATTTTTGTGCCATCAGTAATTTTCCATCCGATGGATGTGTACAAGGTGTCCTTTTCATACTTTACTTGCTGAGAATAGCTTTTGAAGCATATAAGTGCCAATAGGCAGATTAACAGTTTTTTCATATAACGTAGTTTTAATACAGTACTAAGATAAGTACTACAGCGGAATCACCCTAATTTCCATATCGGTGCTCAATGGAATAGATCTTTGGGTTCTAAATGGCAGGTATTGCACATTGTTGATTTCCCAAATATTGTGGTTTTTTAGATCCTCCAACACTTTCTCGTTTACTTGTATGGTGGTTTTTAGGACTTCGGCCTTGGCACGTAATCGCTGCCAGCTCTCATGAAGCCTTGCTAGTCCTTCTGGTCCGTGAAAGCTAAGGCTGTATTCTTGAATTTTGGTGTTGTTGGGCAATCGGTTATGGTTGTAACTTATGGGTATATTGTTACTACCAATTACAGTACGGCTAATGTAAAAGAGCCGTAATTCAAACGGAGCTGTTACTCGTACTCCTTTGTTGTTGCGATAACTGCCCGGCTGTCTGGTGCCTACATAGTTTCTTCTTACAAATAGTGCATTTGCAGCAACAAATTCTACATAGGTGCATAGTGTAGAAACAGGAATATCAACTGTGCGTTCTCCTTCACCAACAATAAATTCATCTAGCTTTTCTGCATAGGCATTCCAAAGAATGGGCGTTTTGTTTGCATTGGCTACTCGGTAATACAAGTTTTCGGCTTCCACAAAAACCACATGATCGGTGGTGAGCTGGTAACCAGGACTGAATGTTGCTAGTTGTGAAAATGTTGTAACTGTTCCAGCAACAATTACATCTTTCAAGTCTTTAACTCTTTCATTTTTGTAGCCATCGTTGCTATCCCACTGCAAGGCTAATTTGTAGCCATTGCTATCTGTACTATTGCCTTGCTCATCGAAACTAGATACAAAGCTTTTTGATACCAGGGCTGAGAGATTGAGTATTCTTTTTTCTTTCAAGTATTGGGTTCTATAAATGAGCCTTACTTGATTATTGCTCATAAATACAGGAAAGAAGTTGAAGAACTTACACACTCCTTTAAAGAAATCGCCTAGGCTTATACTTGGTACATGATTAGTAGGGAATATGCTTCTGTTGAAATCGAGTCGGGCAGATGTTTGGTAATTCTCAATTGCGTAATTATTGAAGATAACAAGATCATCAAAATCGTTACTGCTCATAAACTCCCCAATAAGTGTGTACCCTAGCTCTTCCATCATTTTTCTGAACACCCATTTTACTGTGAAGAATGGAATAGTTCTGTAATTCATTCGGGCATCATTTCCTGATGATGCAGGTTCAGACGGATTGGAAGGGTTTGGAGCATTGAATGTCCAGTCGTTAGCACCTGCTCCTGTTACAATGAGGTTGTTAACGCAATCTCTAGCAAGAAATTCACCTCCATGATCAGGGCGATTGGTTTGTATAAAGTTTTCAATAGCTACTGGTGCAAATCTTAAATATGGGTATTGCGGATAAAGGCCTTTCATAACATCTTCCGCAAACTTTCGGCTTTCATCGTTTTCCCAAGTTATTACTCCACCAAGTGTAAGATTTTGCAGTGTTTTATTGCGTATTTGAGCACCAAATAAGCCTTTGGTACCAGATATTGTGAAGTTGAATTTGCCTTTTTTGTACGTGTAGTAACCCGATTTTTCTAGTATGGTGAGCTTGCCTTTGGGAATTTCAGGAACATAATCGTTGTACACAATACACTCGTAAAAGCGAGGACGGTTTTGAAAGTTTTCTAATCGTTCTGCAAATCCAAACAAGCGCCTGTTTTTGGGAGTCCAGGGTGCTTCTGACGGCAAAGTAAATTCGCTGATGTTGCTTAAATCTTCATCAAAAGCGTCTGCTAAGCTCTCGGTATTCAATCGAGCATTTTCAGAGAGTTCTAAGAACCCTTGCTCACCATTGGGGCCATATACGTAAATCTGCAACATATTACACTGGTATATATCCTGTTCCTGGTTTAATTACAAATGAATAGGTGGTTGTTAGTGGTGAAGGCTGGAACTGATCTACATACTGTTCAAAGAAATTGCCTTCAAATATTCTTACCCTCGTTCCGGTTGGATTGATGGTTTTGGCTGTTACGTTGGTATCGTTGCTACCATCGTACTGCTGTGTGAAAAGAATTTCATCGTAATTGATGGTAAGGTTTAAGGCTGTTACATCAATTGGTACAGTTAGAGCTGTATCTGCAAAAAACTCAATCCAAAATTCACCATAAGAAATGGTTACAAATTCGCTGGAGCTTGTATTTGAATTGCGAAGTACTAAACGAGCAAATATGCCTACTGCTGCACCACCTACTGAAATGCGCACGGTTGCTGTGCTTGTAGCTGTTCCGCCCACTTCTCTTACTTGGTAGGTGAATGAATCTGTTCCTACATAGTTAATATTGGGTGGTGAGTATGTAACAATTCCATTGGCTGCAATGCTGAATGTTCCTCCTTGTGTAGTGGTTTGATTGCTCTGACTAACAACTTCAAGAGCATCTCCATCAGGATCGTAATCGTTGGTAAGTACTGAGCCAACCAACTGAATTGGGCCGGTTTGTCCACTTGCTATGTTGAATAAATCATCAACAGCTACAGGCAATGAATTTGCAATAACTTGAATAATTCTTGCCAACCATGGACCAGCATCAACAGGATCCACATCTTCATTACACAATACTCTTCCACGAACAGTAATATTTACTGGAGCGCCAGTTGAAGGGTTCACAAAATCTGTAATAAAGCTTCCTGAATTTCCTGTGGTAATAAAACGAGCAACGTCTATTCCATTGTTTATTTCAAACTCCACACGATCATAAGGAACTGGAATGGAGTACATAATTTGCAAAGTTCTTCTATTGCGCTGAATCACTTTTAATTCTTCCATTGCTGGACAAGCATTTGGTAAGGTAATAAGTCCAGATGGTGTGAAATATTCGTTGGTGTAAGCGTGCTGCCACTCAATTTGTAAGCTCAGCAACGTATCTCTATTTGCAAAGAATTTGGTTTTGCCATTTTTCAAAACAACAGGAATGAGCTTACCATCTTTTTCTTCAATTACCTGAAGCGATAAGAATAAATCTCTCAGCCTATCAATCATTTCACGGCGTAAGAATCCTGTATCGCCTTTATAGCTTGGGATTTCTTCATTTTGTACTGCAATGGCTTCACCAAACAAATTGAGGTTGTTGTAAGTATTTGGTGGAACTGTTTGAACAGCGTTTTCTCTTGAGTATTCCTGTTCAACATCAATTTGTCCGCGCATTCGAATGGTGTCTATTCCACCCAAACTATTTCTGTACAACAAAGTTGAGGTGTTGTAAAAAGATCTGTGATCTATCCAAAAAGTGATGGGTGCAATTACTACTTCGTTTGATGCTGATCTTTGAATTTCTACAGTATAACGAACAGGCGTTTTTGTGGGAGCTATCAATTGCAATTTGCATTGCTCATATCCAGCTGCAACACATCCAATTCCCCATTTGCTTAAAGTGATGGTTCTATCAATTGTTTTGGTGCCAATGCTATTATCTTCATAATACACTTTGTACACAACTTTCAACGGAGCTTGATCTGTAAAAGGGTACATCCAAAACATGAATCGCACTTCTTTAGTGCCAGTATATTCTTTTTGAATAGGGAAGAAGAGAGGTCGCTGATTATCTGTGATGTGTTGCGTAAACAAAAGCGAAGGGTGAAAGCTGTCATAGCTCATACCACCTTTGCACACATTGAATATTTCTGATTGTTGAACCGTTCCCACTGGAAGGTTATCTATCTGCAAAAGGTAATCAATGCGAAAACGCTTTCTTTGGTTGATGGCTTGTACAGGATTAAGCTGTGTGAGCCTTGGAGTGAAATATTCAAGGTAAGGATCGAGTATGGAAGAAATATCAATGTCTATTTTCCCATTTCCATTAGGAAGATAAGGCTGAGCTTTTACTTCAGTAAAAAGGTTAGAGCCGAAAACCTGTTCAACCAACACGCGCACATTCAAACGAATATCCATGCTTTGCTCAATAGAGCTGTACGGACTAATGGCAAATGAAAATGTAATGGCATTGCCAGAAAAAGAAATTTCGTGTGGAGATTTTATAAGGTTGGCTGTATAGCTCATGCGTTTTGATTTTGAAGGTTGTTTTTGAGCATGGCAATTGTTTCTTCAGTATAGCCATAAAGGAGCTTTCCTTCCAGCCAGTTTAGTTTTCCATAAGCAGTTTTGGAATAGAACTTTTTAGGCTTTCGGGTTTTATTTTGCTCAGTTGCAAATCCAGTCTTTCCATGAAATTCAAGTGTTACCTTGGTATTGGTAAGTCCTCCTAGTGGATGAGCACGACCAACACCCATATCAATAAAGCGTAGGTATTCATTAAAGCTCAGTCCACCCATTGCACCAGCACCCAACATTTGAGTACTTGCTGAAAAAGAATTGAAGCCATCGCCAGTTGCACCAATTTTATACTTATTGTATTGCTGTCTAAGTGCAACAATAACCATATTGAAGTATTCCTTCAAGGCATATAGAATGAAATCTTGTTTTAAATCTCCATTCATACAAATGTGCCAGGGTTAGGTGATTTAGCAATGGTTTCGTTGGTGTAGAATTTGAAAGCAAATTCACAACGCACTCCGTATTCAGATCCTGAGAAAACGCCATTCAGAAAAATGATTTCAATATTGTGCACATCAAATTCTTCAAAGGGAGTTTGGCATCTGTCTTTATTTGGCCCATAATGATCTTTCCAAATTTGCTGCAGCAATTCATACGCTATGGCTTCACATTTGGCTTGCGATTCGAGCTGAGCAGTAAAATCGTTCACATTACAATTGTCAACAATGGAGAAAGCTCCACGCTTGTTTTGCTTTACATCGTATGGAGAGCTGCCTGAAGTGGTAGTGTCGTACAATTCAATCATTAAGTGAGGAAAACCACATGAATTAGGTAGTTTTTGCAAAAACTGACTAGCCGAGGTTCGAGAGAATTTGTTTTCAGATTTAGCTGCATCACCTTTTTCAGCATCGGGATTGTGCTGAATGTCTTTATGGTGAATGGCTAAATTTCTAAAATAATCAACGTATTGCAGCAGCATATTAGTTCTTTGTTTTTTCTTCTAATTCCTTTTGTTGCTTCGCTTGTAGTTCCATGTCGTACATGAACTCATACAAGCTCATAACACGAATTTGATTTCTAGTACCATTCTTTTCACCTGCACCCGCATGTATGCAATTGGTAAACGATAAGCGACCGCTATCGCTGGAACCATCTCCACCACTATGCAGCTCAGGGAATATTATAGGAAGCTGAAATTTGCAGCCTTTGTACCAAATGTAAATGGCAAACAGTTTAGCAGGGGAAAGCCTTTTGAACATGGTTGACCATCTTTCGGCAGGGTATTTTTCAATTGTTCCGCCTGCTTTTAAGACTTGATAAGGAGCTCTTTTGTTGTTTACTTTTTCTCTCCAAAGAATGGCTGCTAGCATGGCTAGGCTTTCCATCTTTTTGTTTTCTTCAAACTCATGGAAAAAGTATTCGCAATCTTCCAATTCACCACATGAAAGCGATTCAAATCCCTTTTCAGGACCATACACGGTGTATTCTCTTGCACCTACCAAATTCAACTTGTAGAAAGGTGTTTTAGTAAGTGTGTTTTCGTTAAAAATAAAATCAAGCAAGCTTGCACCTTCCAAAAAGAATTGTTCGGGATCTATTTCTTCCATCCACTTTTTAGGTACTTTCTTTTTGTGAACCAATACTCTGTTGGCAATAAGCTGAATGAGGACTTTTCCGCGAATTTCCATCACATGGTTGCAGCTTAAAAAAGCTTCTGCAACTGCTTCTATTTCTTCAGGAAGCAAATCGTTCCAAGATTCAGGGAATGGAATTTCGATGTCGAATTTATTGGCTTTAAAAAGATTGATATTCATTGCAAGTGGTTTAAGCTAAATTGATGCATCTATGCAGGAAGGAAAAGGACAGTAGAACTAAATCAGCCCAAATAAACCTGTGTACTCGCCATTTTTTGGCTCATACTTTAGCTTACCTGGTTGCTTGTATTTTTGAAACTTGCTTGGATTGCTTTGAATGTATGTAATAGCCTCATTCAAGTAAACAGTTCCCGACTGTTGGCACACTTCCATGAGTTGATTGATGTATTCTTTATCGGCTGCTTTTACCTTATTCATATCCTTCACTCCACCAGTTGAATCAGAAACTAGGGTAATACCATTTGCACCTACTCGAACATTAATATGAGGTATTGCTTTGTATAGGGTGAAGAATGCTATCGCTTTTTTAAGGAAAGTCAATACAATCTTTTCATCATCATTTAATTCAGGCTCAGCTTCTTGGGTTTTTTCCTTCAAATGCTTGTACAAATCATCCTGAATGGCTTTGCGAATAATGAGCAACTCAACATCTTCCATGAAAGATTTAACGGCTTTATACAAGCGATTTGGCTGCGGATTGCTATAGCACTCGCCAAACTCCTTTCCTGAGCTGATAAATAGTTTTTTAAGGTGTTTGAATTCGTCTGAAGATGAATATGTTTCAAATTCCTTTGCATTGTCAAACAGATAGCCAATAAGGTTTTCTGTTGCCTGTTCAGCTTCAGTAAGAACCTGCTCCCGAAAATCTTCTTTTTGATAAGCATATGCAGTTTTGGTATTCTCACTTTCCACTCTTTGTAATCCATTTCCTGATAGCTGTAAAGATTTTACAGCATAGAAGTACACTGCATAAGGACCAATCATCATGCGGATGCAATCAAGCAATTCTTTTTCCCTATCTGTCAACTCATTTTCATCTTTTTGGTACTTCTCATGGATTTCCTTGTAAAAGTTCTTACCAAGTACTTCAGCAACTAAAGATTTTTCAACGAATTGAATCGTTGGAGTAAGATCATTGAGCTTAAGGGTAGAGGTTGAGTCAAGGTACTTGCTCAGCTCTTCGGTTTTCTTAAAAAACATCAGCTTACAATTTTTTGGGTTCCACGGCCTGTATCTAAAGTTGTGAGAATAGTATCTCTAAAACGGAAAACAATATCCTCTTCCCACTCATCCATACCGCCCACAATACGGTTAAAATCTCTCACCAGGTAAAGAGGCTCTAAAATGACTTGGCGCTCTAAATTCAAAGCAGATTGATGCACAAGCGCACCTTCTCTGATATCGCTGCCACTTCCTCCACCGCTTCTGTGGGTACTACCTGGCATTCCTGCGCTAATTCTTGATGGATGCACCTGCATAGCCATTGCAATTTCTACGTTGGCAGCACTGGTAACAATTAGGTTCTCATCAATATTATTTTCGCTCTTGATGGCATTTATTTTAATGTTGCCAAAATCTTTCTTTGTAACATGGTCTGTTGAGAAAAAGCTGATGAAAGTTTTGTGTGCATTCTCATCTGATGAAAGAAATTCATCCATTTCTCTTAGCAAAAGCGATTTTGCTTCTGTTTTCTCGCTTTCTTTCATGGATGCCCACTTTTCTATTCCATATTTTTCAGGGAAATAGCTTTCTGGGATTTCTATGTGGTATTTTAGATTGAAAGCTTTTTTGTAGAGGCTTTTGTAGATGGATGGAATTTTTGAAGCAATTTCAATCCATCCACTCAAACGAGCGCCATCCCAATAGGGCACTTGGTAATAGGTTTTATTTACCGATGGATAGTTGACTGGAAGAATAGCTGTTTTTGCAGCCTTTAATCCTTTTGCTCTTAGTTTTTCTGAAATTTCAATGGCTGAATTCAAGGGATCATACATATCAATTGCATCAATTTCCTTCACCCAAACACCATCCACACTTGTTGGAATAGAGCTTGTTTCGCCTACCAGTCCAGGAATGTTTTTCTTAGGATCAAATCGTACAAACTGATCCTTGGTTGCACCCCAAATTTTGGACAGATACACTTTATCTAACGATCCAGTATCGCTCATTTGTTTAAAACGAGCATCGCAACTTTCTTGGTGAACGATGCCAGTGATGACTTTAGCATCATAACTGAAAACAAATTCAGGGAAACAGTTTGAAAAGTGTGTCCAATCTTGCAAAAACTCCAACCAAAATCGAAAGAATCTTCTATCGTTTATGAAATCAAAAACAGGTTTGTACTTGCTACCTTGTAGCGGTTGAAATACTTCTTTTGATCCGCCATCTTCATAATCTACAACCTTTCCAGCAATTAATCCACCTCCCCAAATGGATCTCGCTTTAATATCGAGTAGGGAAGGGGCAATTGAACAGTAGCTCAAATGATTTGCAATGTTCTGCGGAAAGCGATTGTCTTCACCCCAATAAGCCACATCAATTGCGTTCTGCAATTTTCTAATGGGCGTGTAGGTACTTTTGGCTTTAGTTTCAAATGAGCCAGCTTTGGGTGATGAGCTGCTAAAATAAACTCCTGATGATGATCGGGTTAAAAATGCTACCGGGCCACTGACTATGACGCTCATATTACTTGATGGTTGTTAATGGTGGTGATGAGGATGGGGTGAATAGTTACAATGCTTTTATTAGGTAGCTGTACGTTTCTAGTAAAATTCAAGCTATGGTTTGCACTTCTAGATTTTGTGCTAACCATTTTCTGTGCCTTGTAGGATGTGGGCTGATTATAGGTGCGTGCTATCCTGCACTTAGGAATAGAAAGGAGCTTTCCACCAGTTCCCTTGTTAAGATTAGCTTGAATGACTTCAAGAGATAGCCAATTGCCGCTTTCTAAAATTTCAATAGCTTGTTGTAAGTCCACTGCCATGTTCCAAAATTCACCATGAATACATGGACTCAAAAGGACAGAAAGCGACTATTTAGACCAAGTTTCTTCTTTAACTTTTTTGTAGCCTAACTTTTGCAGCCAAAAACAGGCTTTTTCGTAAGAAAGTGAGCCTTTTGCCATCAAATTTTTATCCTGAGCAGCTTTTCTTTGCGCTACTTTATCATTTTCAATTTGATGCCAATTGCGCTGTTCCATGACTTCTTTTAACAGCTCTATAGCGTTTTTATTAATTTTTTGAGGCATTGTTTTCTTCAATTATGTTACCATCTTCCCAAGCAAGGTATTCACAATACCAATTTATGGTTTTGTTTAAAACTTCTTCAAGTTCATCTTCTTCAGCAAAGGAAAAATGAACCGCAATCAAGTGTTTTTCCTCAATATTAAACTGGTTTAGATAGTTGAATTCTTTTTTTACAATTTCTTCTTTCAGGCTTAAGATCGGAAATTGATCTTCATTAAAAACCTCTAGCATTGTATTTGAGCGAATATGCTGAATAACTGTTCTGTTCTGTAAAGTATCCCCTTTAGGGCTATTCCCATCTAAAAAAACAAACTCTGGTAGGGCTAGATTTAAGAATTGGCTCATAGGATAAAGGTAGAGATTAATCTTTTTCGTACTCATCTACTTTTTTAGACTGGTAGAGTATTTTATCATCAGGATTTCTCTCCCAACTATTTGAGTATTTACCGTTTTTAAATTCTTCTGCAATAGATGCGCCTTTTGAATATATCACTACTTCCTCTGGCTCAGCTCCAATTCCTTCTGCTATATCTGCTTTAGATTTTTTCTGTAGTAATCTTTGAAAAATGGTTTTAACTAGAGCTAATTGGTGAGTTCCTTTGGCTTTGTTATGCCTGATGGTGCTCATCATTCTTTCCTCAATGGGCTTATCAATAATGCTTACAGGAACTGCAGGAATCTTCATTTTAAGCAATACCGTATAACGGTGAAAACCATCTACAATAATGTACTTATCAATGCTTGCATCATAAAAAGTAACTATAGGCATAGTTAAGCCATCTTCAACAATACTTTTTTTGAGTAGCCTGAACATTTTGCTTTCCATTTTATTGGGATTGTAATCGTTGGCTTGCAGCTGCTCTATTGGCACAAGCTTAGGGTTAAGGCAAGGGAAAGTAATTTTTGTCATAAATCATTTGCTTTAAGTTCTTTTTTTAATCGTTTAAAGTGCTCCATGTTGTGCGCTTTACTGGCACCACGTTTTTTAATGGCTTTGGCTTGCTTCACTTTTTCAATCACAATTTCTTTGTCCT
>ERZ1066131.413-NODE-413-length-10372-cov-9.180673_pt1 | contig 10372 bp, 8 predicted proteins | sample MGYA00382778_ERZ1066131 | MGnify/ENA primary metagenome ERZ1066131 (study PRJEB33369, sample SAMEA5778361) | biofilm metagenome | biome: Industrial cooling water; feature: Water cooling tower basin; material: Biofilm | place: United Arab Emirates | collected... | reverse complement strand
GGTATGTATTGAAACTATTAGAAATATTATTCGACCGGGAACTTTAGCAGTACGATTAGCAGCTAATATAATTGCCGGTCATTTATTATTAACTTTACTAGGTAATACCGGACCTTCAATAAGATTAACTTTAGTAAATATTTTATTGATTACACAAATTTTGCTTTTAACACTAGAATTTGCAGTCTCAATAATTCAATCTTATGTTTTTGCTATTCTTAGTACTCTATACTCAAGAGAAGTAATTTAATGACAACACATTCAAACCACCCATATCATTTAGTTGATTACAGACCTTGACCTTTAACGGGAGCCTTAGGAGCAATAATTACAGTTTCAGGATTAGTAAAATGATTCCACCAATATAACATTGATCTATTCATAATAGGAATATTAATTACCCTATTAACTATAATTCAATGATGACGAGATGTAACCCGAGAAGGAACATTTCAAGGACTTCATACATACACAGTAACAATAGGACTACGATGGGGAATAATTTTATTTATTACATCAGAAGTATTTTTTTTTATTTCATTTTTTTGAGGATTCTTTCACAGAAGACTTGCGCCCACAATTGAACTAGGAAGAATATGACCACCTATGGGAATTGTACCATTTAACCCCCTTCAAATTCCTTTATTAAATACCCTAATTCTTTTAACATCAGGAGTAACAGTAACATGAGCACATCACAGATTAATAGAAAATAACTATAATCAAGCCCTTCAGGGACTTTTCTTTACTGTTATTTTAGGAATTTACTTTACTATTCTCCAAGGATATGAATATTCTGAATCCCCATTCACTATTGCAGATACAGTATATGGATCATCATTTTTTATAGCAACTGGTTTTCATGGAATTCATGTAATTATTGGAACAACATTCTTACTTGTATGCTTAATCCGACATTATAATAATCACTTCTCTTCTATTCATCACTTTGGGTTTGAAGCAGCAGCTTGATATTGACATTTCGTTGACGTAGTATGATTATTTTTATATATTTCAATTTATTGATGAGGTAGATAATTTATATAATATATAAAGTATATTTGACTTCCAATCAAAAAGACTAATTATTTTTAGTATAAATAATTTTGATTATATTAACAACTATAACTATTATTATATTAATTGCTATTATTACTATATCTTTAGCAAGAATTTTATCAAAAAAAAGATTTATAGATCGAGAAAAAAACTCGCCATTTGAATGTGGGTTTGATCCTATAAATTCTACCCGAATTCCATTTAGAATTCAATTTTTTTTAATTGCAGTAATTTTCCTAATTTTTGATATCGAAATTGCTTTATTATTCCCCATAATTATAATTTATAAAATTTCAAATATATTTTATCTAATACTAACTAGATTTATTTTTATCCTTATTCTACTAATCGGACTATATCATGAATGAAATCAAGGTGCATTAAATTGAAAATTATGGGATTATAGTTAAATATAACATTTAGTTTGCATCTAAAAAGTATTGGAATTATTCAATTATTCTCAAAATAAGAAGTAAAATTTACATTTAGTTTCGACCTAAAAATTTGGTATAAACATACCCTTATTTAATTGAAGCCAAAATAGAGGCATATCACTGTTAATGATAGAAATGAATTTAAATTCCAATTAAAGAAATATGATGATCAAGATAAAGCTGCTAACTTTTTTCTTTAGCGGTTTAATTCCGTTTATATTTCTATTTATATAGTTTAAATAAAACCTTACATTTTCAATGTAAAAATAAAATTTTAATTTTTATAAATACTTAAAGGTAAAACTAACCTCCCTGATATCTTCAATATCATACTCTTAATTATAAGCTATTTAAGTAAATTAAAAACAAAATAAATAAAATTATTAATCAAAAAATTATTAAAATAAAATAGATCTTTAAGCTATTATTTTGATAAAATTGAAATATAGAAGAATTTATTTTTAAACTGGTATATAATCCTTGACCACCAAAATATTCATTTCAACCTTGATCAAAAATTTTATATAATTTAAATCTTATTATTAAAGGAATATAATTAACAAAAAAAGTAGAAATTCTGGGTAAAAATCATATTCTACCTAAAAATATTCTAGAATTATAAAATATTAAAGACTTTGAAAAATAACTTAAAGAAAATTTTGAAATTTCATAACCTAATCAACCTCCAATGATTCTGACCAATAATACTATTAACTTTATTCATAAAGGTAAACAAATTATTAAAGGAGTGGGAAAAATAAACCATCTTAACATACTCCCTCTAAAAATTACAAAAAATAATATTACTAACATTCTTTTTAATATAATTCAATTTTTATCATTCAATAAATACAATCTATAAAAATTAAATTCACCCGTGATTCTATAATAACATAAACGCAAAGAATAACATACAGTTAAACCAGTTGATAAATAAAATAAAATATAAATTAATAAATTTATATTTCTTAAAGAAACAAATTCTAAAATTAAATCCTTAGAATAAAAACCAGCCAAAAACGGTATACCACATAAAGCTAAATTAGAAATATTCATTCTAACACAAGTTAATGGTATAAATACTATTAAATTCCCCATAAAACGAATATCCTGACAATTATTTAAACTATGAATTAAACAACCAGCACATATAAATAATAAAGCCTTAAACATAGCATGAGTTAATAAGTGAAAAAAAGCCAACTTTCTTATTCCAATTGCTAAAATTCTTACTATTAAACCTAATTGACTTAAAGTAGATAATGCAATAATTTTTTTTAAATCAAATTCATAGTTAGCCCCAAGACCAGCTATAAATATAGTTAAAACACCAATTAATAATAAATAATTTCTAACAAACCCCTCAATTAATCTACTAAAACGAATTAATAAATAAACCCCTGCTGTCACTAAAGTAGAAGAATGAACTAAAGCAGAAACAGGAGTAGGAGCTGCTATAGCAGCGGGTAACCAGGAAGAAAAAGGAATCTGAGCTCTTTTAGTCATAGCAGCAATTATAACTAAAATTATGATAATCTGCATATTTAAATCATTTTTTATAAATTCTAAATAATAAACATAATTTCATCTTCCAAAATTTAATATTCATCTAATAGCAATTAACAATATAACATCACCAATTCGATTTATTAAAGCAGTGATTATACCAGCATTATATGATTTAACGTTTTGATAATAAATTACTAAACAATAGGAAACTAAACCTAAACCATCTCAACCTAAAAGAATACTAATTAAATTAGGACTAATAATTAATAACATTATTGATAAAACAAATATTAAAACTAATATGATAAATCGATTAATATTCAAATCACCATACATATAATCATTTCTATAAAAAATTACTATACAAGAAATAAATAAAACAAATCTTATAAATAACAATGATATTCAATCAAACAATAATCTTATTACAATAGAATTAGAATTGAAAGATAATAATTCTCACTCAATAATTAAAGAATAATCTAAAATCAAAAATTTCATACCAAAAATAAAACATAAAAATCTAAAAATAAATAAAAAAAAAAATCTAATCACGCAAATAGAAATATATATAATAATTTAAGGTATAATTAATTATACATTTTTGACACCACAAATCAACATTTTAATTAAATTACTTAAATAAATTCATAACATAAACACTTCTCTTTTTAAAATTAATAAATTTAAAGGAAATCAGTGTAAAAATAATAATAAATACTCACGAACAAATCCAGTAGATCTTCTAAACTTTCCTGAATAAATCCTACCATGTTGACTATATGAATATAAAAATAAAGTATAAACAGCTCTAAAAAAAGATAATAATATTAAAGCTCATATAGAAAATCATCTCCATGAAATAATTCTATTTAATAATCTAATTTCACCTAACAAATTTAAAGAGGGAGGGGCAGCTATATTAGATGAACTTAATAAAAATCATCACAGTGTTATTCTAGGTATTAAATTAATCAAACCCTTATTTATAAATATTGAACGTCTATTTAAACGCTCATAGGAAATATTAGCTAAACAAAATAAACCTGAAGAACATAAACCATGAGCTACTATTATCATCAAAGAACCACAAAACCCTCAATAATTTATTGTTATAATTCCAGCTAATACTATACCCATATGAGCTACAGAAGAATAAGCAATTAAAATTTTTATATCAGTTTGACGAAGACAAATCAAACTAATTAAAAACCCTCCCAATAATCTAATTCTAATAAATAAAGAAGAAAAATTTTTTCTAATTAATGTAAATATTGACATAACCCGTAATAAACCATAACCACCTAATTTCAATAAAACACCAGCTAAAATCATTGAACCAGAAATAGGAGCCTCAACATGAGCTTTAGGCAATCATAAATGAACCAAAAATATAGGTATTTTAACTAAAAAAGCTAAAATTATAGAAAAATATATAAAAAAATTAAAATCTATATAATCCAAAAAAAAGAAAAAATTCAATGTATTAAAATTATTATAATAATAAAAAATACCAATTATTATTGGCAAAGAAGCAAATAATGTATAAAATAACAAATAAATACCAGCTTGCAATCGTTCAGGTTGATAACCCCAACCTATAATTAAAAATAAAGTAGGAATTAATCTTCTTTCAAAAAATAAATAAAATATAAATAAATTAATTGAACTAAAAGTACAATATAATATCAATATTAATAATAAAATAAATAATAAAAAAAGATTATCAAAATTTTTATTAAAATAAACCAAAGATCTAGCCATAATTATTAATCTACAAATCCAAAATCTTAACAAAATTAATCTAAAAGATAATAAATCTCTACCAAAATAATAACTAATATTTATTCACATATAATTAAATCTTCCAACAAATAAAAATATAAATCTTATAATTAAAAACATAAATTGAACTAACCAAAAACTATTTTTTAAAAAAACTATAGGGATCAAAAAAATAATTATAAAAAAAAATTTTAACATAAATTTATAGAAAAAAAATAATCATTCCCGTGAGTACGAATCAATGAAACTAAAATGGATAAACCTAACACACTTTCACAAACACAAAAAACTAAAAAAATTATACTAAAATAAAACTCAAAATCAAACATAGATAAAAAAATAAATAATAAACCATATAAAGATAAAATTATAAATTCAATACTTAATAATATTAATAGTAAATGCTTACGTTTAGAAGAAAAAACTAATAAACCAATAAAAAATATAATAATAAAAAATAAAACATTTATAATATAAACAATAAGTTTTAATAATTTAAATAAAAATATTGGTCTTGTAAATCAAAAATAAGAATTACTCTTTTAAAACTTCAGAGAAAAAATAAACCATTTTATCTTTAATCTCCAAAATTAAAATTTTTATTAAACTACTCTCTGATATCATAATTTTAATAATTTTATTAAATTTTTTATTTTCCATAATTTTCTTATTTATAAATCACCCCCTATCAATAGGTTTAATTTTAATAATTCAAACCATAATTATTTCAATAATTATAAATATATTTTCATATTCCTCATGATTTTCTTACATTTTATTTCTAGTAATAATTGGAGGAATGTTAATTTTATTTATATATATAACAAGATTAGCATCTAATGAAAAATTTAAATTTTCATCTAAATTATTAATTTGATCAATCTGTATAATAATTTTTATAATAATTATTTTAAAAATTGACCCTATAATTATAAATATTATAACAAAAACATCTAACAGATTAGAAATTTTTAATAATATAAATCTATTAAAAAATGAAAATTTAAATACTTTAAATATATTATATAACAAACCAAATTACATTATTACTATTATAATAATTAATTATCTATTAATTACACTTATTGCAGTAGTAAAAATTACTAAATTTAATCATGGACCCTTACGACAAATATTCTAATGAATAAACCTATACGAATTAATCACCCATTAATTAATATCATAAATAATGCACTAATTGACTTACCATCCCCATCAAATATTTCACTTTGATGAAATTTTGGTTCACTATTAGGACTATGTTTATCAATTCAAATTATTACTGGTATTTTCCTTACTATACATTATACACCAAACATCGAAATAGCATTTAACAGAGTAAATCATATTTGTCGAGATGTAAATTATGGATGACTTATACGAACCCTACATGCAAACGGAGCATCTTTTTTTTTCATTTGTATTTATATTCATATTGGACGAGGAATATATTATGGATCATATAAATTATTTTATACATGAATAGTAGGTGTAGTAATTTTATTTTTAACTATAATGACAGCATTTCTTGGTTATGTTCTACCATGAGGACAAATATCATTTTGAGGAGCAACAGTTATTACTAACCTTTTATCTGCCGTTCCTTATTTAGGTACAATATTAGTACAATGAGTGTGAGGAGGATTTGCTGTTGATAATGCTACCTTAACCCGATTTTTCGCCTTACATTTTCTAATACCATTTGTAATTACAGCTATAGTAATAATTCATCTATTATTTTTACATCAAACAGGATCTAATAATCCATTAGGAACTAATAGAAATATAGATAAAATTCCATTTCACCCATATTTCTCTTTTAAGGATATTATAGGATTTTTAATATTAATTTCAACATTAACCACTTTAACATTAATCTCACCTTATTACCTATCTGATCCTGACAATTTCATTCCTGCCAATCCATTAGTAACCCCAGTACATATTCAACCAGAATGATATTTCCTTTTTGCTTATGCCATTCTACGATCAATCCCAAATAAACTAGGAGGGGTAATTGCTTTAGTACTATCAATTTTAATTTTAGTTATTTTACCATTTTCACAAAAAAATAAAATACAAAGAACTAAATTTTACCCAATTAATCAAATAATATTTTGAATATTCTTAATTACATTAATTTTATTAACATGAATTGGTATACGACCAGTTGAAGACCCATACATTTTAACAGGACAAATTTTAACAATCATTTACTTTTCATACTTTATTATTAATCCAATAACAAATAAAATATGAGATAATTTAATTTTCTAGTTAATGAACTTGTTAAAGTATATGTTTTGAAAACATAATAAAGAGTTAAATCCTCTATTAACTTTACTAAAAATAGTTCACTAAATTAATAAAGAAAAAATGAAAATTTTTAAACCAATAAATAAAAACAAATAATTTAGTGAAACAGGTAAAAAAACCCTTCAAGCCAAATACATTAACTTATCATAACGAAATCGAGGAAGAGTCCCACGAACTCAAATAAAAACAAAAGAAATAAAAACCAATTCTATATAAAAAACAAAAGAAGAAACATTACCCCCCATAAATATTAATCTAAATAATATTCTTATAAATAAAATTCTAGAATATTCAGATAAAAAAATTAAAGCAAACCCCCCTCTTCTATATTCAATATTAAAACCTGAAACTAACTCTGATTCACCTTCAGCAAAATCAAAAGGTGTACGATTTGTTTCAGCTAATCTTGATACTAATCAAATAAAAGCTAAAGGAAAAGATAAAAATATCAATCACATAAATTCTTGATATTTTAAAAATCTTAATATTCTAAAACCATCCACTAAAACTATAAATGATATGAAAATTAAAGCTAAACTAACTTCATAAGAAATTGTTTGAGCAATAGCACGTATTCCTCCTAACATAGAATATCTAGAATTAGAAGATCAACCAGCAACTAATAAAGTATAAACACCTATTCTAATCAAACATAAAAAAAATAATATTCCTAAATTAAATATAAACAAACCAAATTTATAAGGTATTAATACTCACAATATTAATGATAAAAATAATCTAATTACTGGTGAATAATAATATATAATATAATTTGATATTAAAGGAAATGTTTGTTCCTTAGTAAACAACTTAATTGCATCTCTAAATGGTTGGATTAAACCCATAAAACCAACTTTATTAGGACCCTTTCGAATTTGAATATACCCAAGCACTTTTCGCTCCAATAAAGTTAAATATGCAACCCCAATTAACACACAAATAACTAATAAAATAAAACAAATAAATATTATTATTAAATCATATAAAAACAATATTACCTGTAAATATAAATTACATAAATGAATTCTAAATTCATCACACTATTCTGCCAAAGTAATTAAATATTAATTTTATTCAGTAATAAAAATATTTCATATTTAATACTTGGTCCTTTCGTACTAAAATATTATAATTAAATAAAGATAGAAACCAACCTGGCTTACACCGGTTTGAACTCAGATCATGTAAAATTTCAATAGTCGAACAGACTAAAAATTTAAACTTCTACACCTAAAATTAATTTTAATCCAACATCGAGGTCGCAAACTTTTTTATCGATAAGAACTCTCTAAAAAAATTACGCTGTTATCCCTAAAGTAACTTAATCTTAAAATCTATAATATAGGATCATTAAATACACTAATCAATGTAAAATTTAAAAGAATTTTTTTAATCTTTTTATTACCCCAATAAAATAAATTTTTTTATATAAAAATTAATAATCCTAAAAAATTAAATAAAAAAATTTATAAAGATTTATAGGGTCTTCTCGTCTTTTAATATTATTTAAGCTTTTTAACTCAAAAATTAAATTCTATTTTTAATTTAAAGACAGTTTATATCTCGTCCAACCATTCATACAAGCTTTCAATTAAAAAACTAATGATTATGCTACCTTTGCACAGTCAAAATACTGCGGCCATTAAATTCCTCAGTGGGCAGGTTAGACCTTAAATTCTTCTCTAAAGGACATGTTTTTGTTAAACAGGCGAATATAAAATTTGCCGAATTCCTTTAAATTATCTTATATTTATTATTATTTATTAAATTAAATTATACTAATTTTATCATTATAACTAATATTATATAATTAAATACTATTAATTTATAAAAAACTAAAAAAAATAAAATTATTATAATAAAATAAATTAATTATAACAAATTATTAATGATAAATATTTCTAAACTTACAAATTTAAATTATATTAAAATTTTATAAATCATAATTAAAAGCTAATCCCTTTAATTATTATTAATTTTATTGATTAAAAATTAAATTTTATTAAGAAATAAAATTAACTGAATTAAATTCATTTCTAAATTAACCAGATATTTTTAAAAACGAATAACTTTTCATTTCTAATAAATAATTTTAAATATTTTTGTAACAATAAAAAAAATTATTTATTCTCTCTTTTAAAATCGGGAAAATTAAATATATAAATATAAATTAATAAACCCTGATACACAAGGTACAAAAAAATAATTCTACTTTTTTATAATTAAACAAATATTTCAAAATTCTTTTACAATACTAATCATCTATAATTAAAAAAATCCTTTCTTTAAAAAATACTAAAAAAAATAAATAATTAAAATTATTTCTATTAAATAAAAAACAAAAAAAAAATAAATAATTTATTTACTTCAAATTATATCGAATTGCACGATTTCTCTTTAATGTAAATAAAAAACTTTACTGATCAAGCTCTAATTTGTCTTTCCAGACACACTTTCCAGTACACCTACTCTGTTACGACTTATCTTATCTTATAATAAGAGCGACGGGCGATATGTACACATTTTAGAGCTAAAATCATAAAATTAATATAAATTTTATTACTATCAAATCCACTTTCTTTATTAATTTAAATAAACAAATCCATAATAAATAAATTTATTGTAACCCATTTCTTCTTAAATATAAACTGCACCTTGATCTGATTTATTTTTTAATATAAAATCTTAATTATTAAAATTCTTATAAAATAATTAATAACGACGGTATACAAACTAATAATTTAAGTACATTTTATCGTGGAATATCAATTATAGAACAGGTTCCTCTGAATAGACTAAAATACCGCCAAAATTTTTAAATTTCAAGAACATAACTAATACTACTTTGATTTTTCAATTTTTACATTTAAAATAGTAGGGTATCTAATCCTAGTTTAATATTTAAATTTCATAAAATCAAATAAAAATCTATATAAATAAATTAAATTTAAAATTTCACCTGATAAATTTAACTTTTATTAAAAATATACATTTTATTATAAACCAAAATAATTCATTTGCATTTTTTGTATAACCGCAACTGCTGGCACAAATTTTGTCAATACTAATATTTATTCATTATTCTTAATTTCTTAAATAAAAAAATTTACATACTGCGAATATTTAAACCCCAATAAAATATTCTTAAAAATTTTTATAAACCCCCACAAAAATTTACATGTAAATAAAAAATTTAATGACTCCCCCAAGCTAAAATTAAACTTTATTTTAATAATTTTGAAAACATATTATTTTTTTTTATTTTAATT
>ERZ1066131.403-NODE-403-length-10579-cov-15.772425_pt1 | contig 10579 bp, 7 predicted proteins | sample MGYA00382778_ERZ1066131 | MGnify/ENA primary metagenome ERZ1066131 (study PRJEB33369, sample SAMEA5778361) | biofilm metagenome | biome: Industrial cooling water; feature: Water cooling tower basin; material: Biofilm | place: United Arab Emirates | collected... | reverse complement strand
CCATTTGAAGTCATACAAGGCTAAAAGTGGGTTTGCTGATTACTTAATCTAACGGCCCAACCAATTGTCGTCAATGAAAAAATTTTATATAAAACTTTTAGAAATCCCATTTGTCCAAACTCTTTCTAGTTTAGATATAAAAAAATTTTATATTACCGCATTGCTTTCAGACGTTCAATAAGCCTTAAAAACGTATTAGCATAATTGGGATTCCATGGCTTACCATATTCGGGTTTTGTCTTATCAGATACAATATCTGAACGGATATATTCGAGATGTTTTTTTTTACCTTTTAGATACGGATCCAAATAACTAAGTATCGGTTGAAATAACTCGAGGTAATATTTGTATTTTGTTGTGGGAAAGACATAAATACACGCATTCGCAAGAGCTTGGGAACCATACACAAGATAGCTGAGACTATCCCGATGGAAGAAGTCATGATTCACACCTAGGGGAGATGACTCCATGCAATGACACTCGCATTTAGATAGATGATGGAAATATTGAAGAATAAGAAAATGACATTCCCATACTCTGACATGGTCTCCCAATCTTGAAGCGATACTGCTCATACATCGGACACGATGGGCTTGCCAGTTTGTGAATGGATGAATATGAAAATTTCCTTGGTGATATTCATACACTTTAATTAGTGTCTTTCTATCAATCTGATTTTGTCTATTGTCCACAAAGTCACACAAATCATTGGATATATCCGTGATCCGTTCTACCATAAAACGATCCATAATCTGGTCTTGTACGTCGGTTGTTTTCGTTTATTTTATTTTATTTATTTCTTACAATATATTTGATTTTCGTAATCGATTAATTATCGCTTCGATTACTTGTGGGTTCACCGAATTACCAACTAATTGATACAGTTTACTATCAGATAAATTCGACGACAATTTATAATCAATTGAGAACCCTTGTAAATTGAAACACTCCCGAGGCGTTAATTTACGAATAATATCTCCTTGTTTAATAATTGGGACGTTGTGGCCGCCTGCGCCCATGTTTGCGGTCAGCGTCGGGCATTGATTCTTTTTATTTTCACGCACATAATGCCTTCGATATTGATAGACGACGTTTTCAGCAACATCCTTGATAATACACTCTTTCAGTTTATCAAAGCATTTCAATGATGGCGTATAACGATACTTATTTGGAATATCGGACTCTAAATATTCAGATATCGGTGATAATGGTTTATTTTTTAAGGCAAATTCGAAATCAAAAGATTGTGCGTCAGATTCACTCCGAAAAGCCAAGATGTACACTCTTTCTCGATGCTGAGGAATCCCCGTTAGTAAGGCCGAGTCAATCAGTTTGTATTTTACAAAATATCCAGCCTCAATTAGACTTGACTTTATAATACCAAAGGTTTTTTTGTAATCATGAGACAGTAGATTTTTAACATTTTCTAATAAAACGATTTGTGGTTTATAATGGCATATGATTTCCAAAATCTTCCAATATACATTGCTTCTTGAGTCACCAAAACCTTTGCGATTTCCAGCAATACTAAATGCTTGACACGGGAACCCAGCGCATAAGATATCGTGCGGTGGGATATCATTTAATTCGACTTTTAGTAGATCTTTTTTCAAAAAAATTTGTGGATTTCTGACATTATCCCTGTAAATGATTTCACTACTATCGAGTATATCGTTTGCAAAAACACATTCACAACCTTTTTTTTCCAAAACAAGAGAAAATGCACCAGTTCCCGCACACAAATCAATAAATTTTAAAGGAGGAGTCTTTTCCAAAACGTCTGTTGTCATTTTGTTTTTCTTCAAATACATTCTCTTTATGTCATCAAAATGTCCAGTAAATATTTTTTTACAATGCTCGCCTAATTGTTTCTGTAAAGAGGAAAACACTATTCTGGGACGTCGTTTTGCTTGGCATTGCTCTTCAAATGTCTCGTGTTTATTAATCTTGATTTTTTTCCACGTCTCCGATTGATTGGATAATCTTACTTCATAAACTGAAAATTTTAACTCTTTATAATCTGTAGCATCCAGAAAATAAATCCAGTTCCATTTCTCATCTGGTCCAAATGATGTAGGCCCTTTGGACGAAAACCCTTTTACCTCGATTTGAAGATCTGACTTCTCCAGTCTGAGATCACCAGGTTTGGAATCCCAATTTGGCATAATACCATACTTGTTGAAAAATATAAATTTAACAATGTTTTCACTGATCTCTGGTAAAAAATTTTGCTGACGAATGGTCTTGACCTTTAAACGTTGATTAATTTCAGAGATCCGTTTGGAATTCTCAGAGAAAAGATATAGCAGAGATTGCAGTTCATCTAAAGTCATGCCATCTTTAAGTCTTTTCAAATCTTGTCTTACCAAGTATCCGGTGATTAATGCGAGTAACTTTGCGCCCATACCCTATGCTATTATCATTTATTATATCTTTATTTAAAATTGGTATAACACTAATCAATTTTAGATCAAACTACGCCCAACATTATGACGCATATCAAATTCCTCATATGTTTGCTACAACGAAAAGGCTTACCAAGACATTTATCATCAGAACATATTATTTCATTTTTGACGCTTACAGAAAAAAGAAATTTTCCGGTAACATTTGAAAAATATCTTTTTCGACAATTAGCATACTGTCGTGACAAGGCGACTTTATTAGCAAAACGCCCCCTTTCTTATTATAATCGAATAGGAAAGACAACAACGCCGTACGAATTGAAAAGCAATCATTACCTATGTCGGATTCAGATCCATCGTTGGAATTATTTACACCATTCGTCGTTTTACGGTGAATGTTGTATGAACTTCAGTATGAAAAGATCTTTGGGCTTACCTGCAAAAATTCATATTGTCTTTTCGAATCGGGATCGACTCGTATTGGGCTCGGATTCCATTCATTGTCCTATTGGATATGTGGATACTATATATGCTTCTTCTATGTTTGGCCCAAAGCAATTAATAATTGTATTTCAGGACTTATTTTATGAAATAACTAAAACTAATAAATGTATTTAAAGTGATTCTTTACCATTGACAAAAAAATGTCATCAGTAGCTAAACCAGTTATGGTTTTCAATCCCGTTATTGGTGATCATCGTCTAAATTATCTTTTTTATAAAAATATTGTATTGAAAAACAATTATTCAGGGGTCGAACCGTCACAGAGAAAGAAATTTGATAAGGCGTACCTTTTCTTGCATCATCTGATTCGACACCGTCTTACTAATGATCAAATCGAAATGACTATTGAAGATGACCATTTTGAATGTAAGGATGTGTTTCTTATCGAGACGCACAAAAATAAAGCCAAGTCGCCTGATAATATTGAAATAGTCCAAAACAATCATTTTAAAATTCATCCCGATGTCTTTTTAATTATTAAAAAATATCGTCAGGCTTTATCTGAACTATTTATGTTTACCGAAGAAGTCATCGCAGAAATTATGGTGGAAGAACATGATAATAATAAATCACTCTACGTACAAATTCGATTTGGTCCAACTGCTGAGGAGGATGACGAAGATGACGAGGATGACGAGGATGACGAAGATGACGAGGAGGATGACGAGGATGAGGAGGATGATAACTGTTAATAGAATAAAGCACCAAATCAAACATCAAGGTCAAAAAATTTAATTTAAGAGTTGGTTACTTTAAAGTAAGGTAGAAGGTCAATGAAAACCAAGTTGATTTATCTACCCCACATCGGATTTCCGATGTTTTGACATCTGTAAAGGAACCAAAGTGTCGTGTCGATGTCATGGGATCTAATCTTTAAAGATTAGAGATCCCCCCCTTGGAGTTAGACAGGGGTCAAAGGTATGGAATTCATTTTGAGTCATTCCAAGGCTGAAAATGGGTTTGCAGATTACTTAATCTAACGGAGCAATAATGAATTTCATCCATATATATTTTTTATGATTTTCATGCATAAGAAATATTATTGATTCAGAAGAAGTGTTAATGGTGTGTAAAAGATTAAGATTAATATAGCTTTTATTATGGATAACACAAAGTCGCAACAACATGTCGAGTCTGAACGAGACAAGAATCTGCTCCTACTATCGGTATGGGATTATCTTCATTCAGTCAGTCGTCGTAATTTTGATCCAATTGTTGTTTATGCTTTGGTTAACCATAAGCAAAATCGACTTGAAGGGCGGCGTGGAGACTTGATTATTAAAAAATGTTTACTCATCACAGAGTATCATCGGCATTTAATTTTTTTGATCAAAGACTGCCATATCATTCCACATGACCCAGAAATCATTAATGAAATAATCAAGTTGTTTCCAGATGATGTGATCAATATTTATATTTCGAAATATCCTATCATACTCCACTTGTTTTCTTGTTCAACCAAGTTCCAAGAATTGCGTTTTAGCAATTTTAATATATTTCGAATGATACGTCATCATTTAAATATGATTCCTTTGTCTCTTCATCATATCAGGAAACTCCAAACATACCAAACTTTAAACACAAATGAAATAGATGAGGTTATGAACTTTATTATTTCTGATAAATTTCCAGACGATCTATTTACAGAACTCATACTAAGGTGCATATGTTTTGCGTAATATATTAGATTTAAGCGCACTGATATGAAATCATCTAAAGACAAAATTTCGAACGATGCATATCGATATATTATCCATTCATTATCGAATTATCGATTATTTGAATGGGATTGCGAACAAGGAAATGGATATACTTAACCATGAAGAATATAAAGTGCTACGGGAATTGAAAACACAATTCACGAACAACCATAGCCTGGATATGGATACCTTTAAAAAAGACATGATGTCACAAATGAAGACCTTGGAAAATAATATTGAACAGATCCAAGACAAATCGCTCCTTTACTTTTATTTATTGAAAACTCAGCCTATTATTGAAAAATATCAACAAGCCCTGCATACACCCGTAGTTATCGATTTCATGAAATGTGATGACCCCAGTAACGATAAAAACCATCAGCTTCGAGAAAGTCTGATTCGAGAATATTTTTACTTGATCAAAAAATTTTTTGCGTCCTTTTCATTCATACATACCATTTGTGATTGTGATGCTTTTGATGAGAATTTGGTCATGTCTAACAATACTCTGTTGCCTTTATCGGATCATATGCATTGTTTAAAATGCGGTAATAAATCGTCTTTTGAAACTTTTGATAATCAGAATGTCTGTGGAGAGTGTGGTATTGTATTGGATCAATTCAACCAGCAGGGTATTATAAGTTTCAAAGATTCGGAAAGAGTCAACATGAATAGTAAATATACTTATGACAGAAAAACACATTTTAAAGATTGCCTTTATCAGTTCCAAGGGAAACAGAACGTTTCGATTCATCGAAGGGTTTATCAAGATATTCTTGATCAATTGGTATCGTATTCAATTATTCCATCTAATTACAAGGATTTACCCAAAGAGATGGCGTTTGAACAGGTTACAAAAGAACATATATTCCTATTTTTAAAACAAACTAATCATGTCAAACATTACGAGGACGCTACTCTTATTTTCCATGAATTAACAGGGAAACCAATACCTGATATTTCCTTTTTAGAAGAACAATTGATACAAGATTTTGACATGTTGGTGGAACAATACGATCGCAAATACAGAAATACGACAGATAGAAAAAACTTTATCAACACACAATACATATTGTATCAATTATTAAATCGACATCATTACCCATGTTCGAAAGATGATTTTAATATGCTAAAAACAATTGATAGAAGATACTATCATGATGAAATATGCGGTGCACTATTCGAAGAACTAGGTTGGAATCACCAACCAATATTTTAGGTTTGTTTAATTATTTTATTTGAAAATTCCGTTACACACCTCATGAGCGAAGTAATCTGGACCGTAAGTATCATCGTATCCTTCCGAAATCAGTTTTTTACAATTTGCCGAAGCAACAGCGCCGATTGATGCACACAGCGCGTCGCCAATAATATTTTCTGGTCCACCTGTAATCGCGATACAGGATGCCGTCACAGCTGGAGCGAGAATTAAATCGCAATCAGTAGATTTTTGAAAATTGTATGGGGCGCTTGCTAATGGGTACACCACCGCATAACAAGCACTCTCCATGTTGGCTTTAAGCGTGCAAAAAACATCCAGTTCACCGCAAGCCTTTCGACCGAAAGTATATTCAACAATCGCATCATACGCGAAGGGACCCTTGATTTGGTCATAAGAAGTTCCCCATTGGATGTAGTATTGAAATGATGGACAGTATCCCATACCATAGAACTCCAGTGTTACTGGATTCGTTGAAGCAAAGTCGCTATTGATCCGTATCAATATATTGCCTACAGACTTACATTTAGAAAAATATCCGTAGTCAGCATTGACCAACCATTGTGTGTATCCACCGATTTCGGAACCTTCATTATGTAAATGATTTACAGAATTTTGACAAATAATTCCGTATTCAGATGTGGCCGACAAATTCGCCTTTTTCAAGTATATGTTGCATAGAACCACACCATCCAAATCAATGGGTTCATCGGTATTCAACTCTCCGAAATCACCAATTGCTTCTGGTGCCAATTCAGTAATTGTTTCAAAATAATCGAAATCTAATTTAGGGATATACTCTACTTGGATTTTACCACATTTGTCTGGTTCGTTTTCAATGGTCTCTATCGGACAATCAGGGTCAATGAAGATTTGATATGTACATTCTGTGAATTCCATAATTGGTTGTGCTGGTTCTGGCTTTGTAAGAAACCAGTAGATTGGAAATATAGGAGATTCTTTATCTTCATATGAGGTTAAAACAAACATTGGGGTATTGATATGAAAAAAATCTTTGTAAATGGAATCGACTTTCACGACATTCGTACTTATAAAAACATTAGGTTGGATTGTCATGGTACTCTCATTAATTGGTATAAAACCAAACACTGTTTGCAATCTGGGGTTATTAGTTGAAGCATACCTATCACTTTTTAATTCATCCAGAGTTGATACTCCACCTACTGATAGTTGGAAAGGTGTTGTAAAAGACCACGGTTCCTGATCATCGATTGCGACCCAAGGGATGCCTGTATCAAAATCGTAAGGTGTATTCCAACCAAAAAATCCAGCATATTGGAGTATGAAATATGTTGTAGTAATATGAATTATAGCTGTTCTTGACCCAATACTATTATCCGTGATCCAGTTATATGCTGTAAAAACTTTGGGAATATGATTGAATCTAATATTAAAGTTGATGACGATAATATTCGATTCTCGATTGATATTCTTCAATTGAAATACACCGTGGTCCAACGTTTTGTTATCAATATTGCTATGTGGGTTCCTTTCAAAAATAGTGTATTGAATACCAGAATTTACAGGCCATATATTGCTTTTATCATTGATTTGAACAACAAAACCGGTGCTTGAAATATCGTAAATCTTGACTATAGATGGTAAAGGATATCCTACATCATTTGTGCGCACAACACCAATGGAAGAAGCCAATATTGTTGTTTCTATAGGGTTAGAAATCGGATTCTCAATGAAAAAATACTCTTGTGTTGTGGTAGTCGGTCTCGGAACACTAACTTTGTAATACGATTTCAAAGATAATGGTGTCTGATTTGCGTCTGTTGGGTCCTTTCTACTGATCGCAAGCCAATTCACACGTCCATTTTGCACCCAAAAATTATCCTCATTCACAGAGATATGAAAAGACTTGCGTGAAACGGTATCCACTGTAGTGTTCATGTGAATATTTTTCTGGTATGAATGCATGTAGTTTTCATCGAAACATGCGGTTGTAAGCACTACTGGTGTATATTGTCGAGTGCTTTTTAATTCAATCCCTCCAACCCAATCATCCAAAACCGGTTGTAGCCCAAAACTCGTTGCACCTGTCTCCAAAACAAAATCAGTAGTCTGTAATAAGGCGTTCGCGTCAATATTAGGATTGATGGCAATATAGCACAATCGACTCGGCCATGAATCGGCATAATCAAAGCTATCGTACCAAGTAACAAAAAATCCAGTGGTGGTTACGTTATAAACACCAAACTCACGGTTTTGCGCATAATTGCCATCAGAAAATTGTGACAAGATCACGATTGGCGTAACATCAAAAGTCGATTTGAATGCGATAAAATTAGCCTTTTCATCATTATAAGGCCACACTAAATTTTCAGGAGAGTTGATGATACCCACTTCAAAATTTGGAAGGGATATTTCTGGGATTGCGAGCCAGTTGATTCCCATAATCGGCCATGTCTGATAAATTTGTGGTGTAAATTGCGACGCAGAAACATTAGAAAAAGACATGATAGAGTTTTTATATTTATTGGAACCATTGTTGATATTAACAACGGTACCAAACATCGCGGGAGATAGCGCGAAACTTTCATAAAAAATACAGGTATCATTCTCTGGGGTGTTTATCACATGATCAAATAATATAGGGATAACCACCGTATTTAACCCCAATGGCCGTAATGAAGTCTTTGAGGATTTTACTTGATCGCCATTTTGAGTTTTAGTGTGAGTAAAGACCCATAGTAAAATTATTGCCACAACTAAGATGGAAATTATAATAATTTTGAATCTGTTGGATAGAAACATATTTATATTGTAGGAGTTTTTTTTTTTGTAAAGTATTTCAAATTTCAAGCTCATTTACCATATAAATATAATATTAGATTAGACCAGATTAGCGGTTTCTGCGAGAACAAAAGGAATCGTAATTGTAGGTGTCCCAGTTACATTTCTGAATCCTAAGCCGAATCTTAAACTTGTCGTTGTCAAATTTACACCGGTTACAGTACCATTTTTAAACGCGGTTGTTCCTGTGACTATTCCAAAACCTACACCAGTTAAAGCTTTATTGACAGGCACCATGCTCCAATAATACGACCCACTTACACCAATCGCAGTTATGACTACTTGGACACGAATCCACATATTATCCACCACATTTGTATTGGTGCCAATTGATTGTGTCACATCCGCAGTATCAGATGTTGTTCCTAAGGTCCCTCGGTAAATAATGATGTTAAAAGCAGCAGTTCCTGCTGCAGTTTTCATCATTGCTACTTCCCAACTAAATCGAGTTCCTACAGCTATACCGCCAGTCGTCTTGAAGGTTGATGGTAAGTTGATATTGGAATTCGTTATATAATAACTTGTACCTGCGACTGTTACTTGGGTTTGTAAAGCAGTATTGGCATTACTTAGTCCATTACGGATATTGGCATTAGGTATACCATAAGATGAACTGAAGTAATCTGTGCCGTCAGTAGCTGTAGCAATCACGCCAGCTGTGGCTTTTATCATCCCCGTATTGGTAGCTTCACGTATTTGCTGTCCTCCAGTGCCATTATAAAGAACTATCCCGCCGTCCGTAGTGACGGTTTCGACACTAGTCACATTACCATCGCCTTGGAATCCTTGGAATCCTTGGAATCCTCTAAAGACCGCTGAACCGTCAAGGCCTTGGAATCCTTGATTACCTTGAGATCCGGTTACACCTTGAAGTCCTTGATAACCTTGGACTCCTTGGTTTCCGTCTACACCTCCGATCTTGGACATGACCAAATAAATACCACCAGTCGCAGTATTAGTGACAAGATTTTGAGATATGGCTGAGGCCAAAACACCAAAATCGACTGTAGTCCCCTGTGTCAATGTCAAGACACCTGATGCGCTTAGATTCAAACTAGTATTTACATTATAGGTAACTGATGATACGTATCTTATGATTGTTGAACTGTTTAATCGAACAGCGACACTGAGATTATTGTTGGCTGTCAACCCAGTTCTACACTGTAGGAAGAACACATAAGATCCATCATCAGGGATGGTGATGGTAGTTGGTGTCGATACTGACCAACCGAAATCGTTCACAGCTAGTGCTCCAGAATAAGTTTCAACTGCTCTCCAGCTAATCGCAGTGTATGCTCCAGCGGTCGCATTTGTTGTATAGGTTGTTGCTGATACGTTTCCGCCTTGAATCAATGTCAATTTGTATGAGGTTTCAGGCGCCATAAGTCCTTGGAATCCTTGAAGACCTTGCCATCCTTGGAATCCCTGAAGGCCTTGTAGGCCTTGCCACCCTTGGTAACCCTGTAAGCCTTGCCACCCTTGGAATCCTTGAAGGCCTTGTAGGCCCTGAAGGCCTTGTAGGCCTTGCCACCCTTGGAATCCCTGAAGGCCTTGTAGGCCTTGACATCCTTGGAATCCTTGAAGACCTTGAAGGCCTTGTAGGCCTTGTAGGCCTTGCCACCCTTGGTAACCTTGCCAACCTTGCCACCCTTGGAATCCTTGGAGACCTTGAAGCCCTTGCCATCCTTGGAATCCCTGAAGGCCTTGTAGGCCTTGCCATCCTTGGAATCCCTGAAGGCCTTGTAAGCCTTGCCACCCTTGGAATCCCTGAAGGCCTTGGAGTCCCTGTAGGCCTTGCCATCCTTGGAATCCCTGAAGACCTTGAAGCCCTTGCCACCCTTGGAATCCTTGGAGACCTTGAAGCCCTTGCCATCCTTGGAATCCCTGAAGGCCTTGTAGGCCTTGCCATCCTTGGAATCCCTGAAGGC
>ERZ1066131.397-NODE-397-length-10706-cov-43.595343_pt1 | contig 10706 bp, 5 predicted proteins | sample MGYA00382778_ERZ1066131 | MGnify/ENA primary metagenome ERZ1066131 (study PRJEB33369, sample SAMEA5778361) | biofilm metagenome | biome: Industrial cooling water; feature: Water cooling tower basin; material: Biofilm | place: United Arab Emirates | collected... | reverse complement strand
CGCTTTGACCCGAGGGAATATTCACGGCTGGGAAGGTGACGACGCCGTTGTTGTTTGTACCGCCGTCGGTGGCACTATTGAAGGTGACGCCTTGAGGTAGCGTATCGCTAATCACCACGTTATTCGCCGCGTCTGGGCCGTTGTTTCTGGCGGTAATCGTGTAGGTGATGCTACCGTTGGGCGCTACGGTTGCTGGCCCGGTTTTGGTGGTGACGACGTCGGCGTTACCAGGAGCCTGGGTAATCGTAGTTTGTACCTGAGCCGGGTTTTGACTGCCTGGGGGTTGGGAACCGTCGTTATTGTTGGTAGTCGGGTCAGGGGTATCAGAAGTACTGCGTACCACGTTCAGCAGTGGTTGAGCGCTGCTGGCTGGGGCGGTGATAGTGATGCTACGGGTAACGCTTTGACCCGAGGGAATATTCACGGCTGGGAAGGTGACGACGCCGTTGTTGTTTGTACCGCCGTCGGTGGCACTATTGAAGGTGACGCCTTGAGGTAGCGTATCGCTAATCACCACGTTATTCGCCGCGTCTGGGCCGTTGTTTCTGGCGGTAATCGTGTAGGTGATGCTACCGTTGGGCGCTACGGTTGTCGGGCCGGTTTTGGTGGTGACGACGTCGGCGTTACCAGGAGCCTGGGTAAGGGTAGTGATTACCTCGTTGCTGGTTCTTGTAGTGGGGTCTTCTGCTGTCGTCCCGGTGGCGATGTTTCTAATTTCATTAGCATTAAAGTTAGCTGGCACCTGGAAAGTTGCTGTTAGTTGCCTGGTTTGCCCTCCTGGAAGTGGGGCTGTTAAGGTGCAAGGAAAGGTGTTTTGGCACTCAGGTGCGTTGATAGAAGTTAGAGTTAACCCTGGTGGCGTTGTGGTGTCACCTACTTGAATCTGGCTGGCTGCTACTCCTGAGACGTTTTCTATAGAAATGTTGTAGGTCAAATTGCTACCACGAGCCACGGTAGCGGGACCTGATTTTCTCACCCTAATTTGCGGACTATCAATAGATAAAGTAAAAACACCGGGGTAGTAAGCTTCTCTGACGCTGCTAGTTCTAAAGGTAAATGTAGCGTTAGTGGCATCATTTCCGATAATTGTATCCAGTTGCCCCCCGCCCTGAATATTATTGTTATTTAGCTCAATAATGTCGGTACCTAGCTGGTTAACAAGTTGAGGGTTTCTAGAGTCTGAGAAACTGTTGATCGTACCGTTGAAAAAGTTATTGGGTGGATTAGTTGCTGTCTGTAGCTGATTAGCATTGAGGGCGACGCTATCTCCATTTCTATCTCCCCCATCTCCGTCGTAGACTACCATGCCTAGTCTGGCTGTGTAACGACCTGTGACGGGGGTTCTAAACCCCGTTAGGTTAACAGGAACGCTTACTTGGTTGCCGTTTGCCTGAGTAGCTACTTCTGTAACGCCAGCATAAACCGTGAGGTTACGGAATGGATCGTTATCGTTGCGGTACACCACAACTAAACTCCAGCCCGCCTGAACGTTATCTAAATTTGGAGTTGCTTCGACATTACCTACCCAATAGGTGTTACTTGCACTTGTTCTTACTTGAGCGGTGACATCTGCAAATGCTTGGTAATATTCGTTTCTTTCGCCAAATTCTTGAACAGACGATGCTGTTACAGTCTCGTAAGCACCAGCCCCAACTCTAAATTGTGCCTGATTTCTGTTTGCCCGCCGCGTATCTGCCTGGGGGTCGAACCTAGCACGGATACTAGGATTGGGATCGTCTTGGCTGACCCTGCTGATGCGCCCGTTCCAGTACAAGCCTGCCCAGAGGACAGTCGAACCGGCGGGGAGGCTGAGTTGACCGTTGCTCGAGTTAAAGGTGGTAGCGTCGCTGTCGGTATCGACATACACCATCGTTACTTGGTTGTTGTTGGCATCTGATGTGCCAGCTTGCGGGCAATTGCCTGTGGGATTGCAAGACATCAAGGTATTGCCAATCAGTCGAATATCGCCCCTACTGTATCTCGTTTCGGGGGGATTGACTGGTGTTAGCGCTAAGGCTGGGTTGGCTGCTAGCAGCGTCCCCAAGGCGGGTAAGACCCAAACACCCTGTTTGAGTGGGGAGGCGAAACGGTCATAGAAATTAGGGCGACGGGATGCTCGCGGGTTCAACTCTCTCACAACCTTGTTAAACAATGCACTCACGGCTGGCTCTACCTTGACGATGGAATCGACCGGATAACGGCGTTAATAGCAGGTTCGGATGTACCGTATCGGGGATGGATGGCGATCGCACTCACCCGTTCTCCCGCTTGCAAGTTTGCCATCCTGATGGAAAATAAACCTTCTGCGTCGGCTTCAGTTGCCGCCAGCACCATCGATAATGGCCCTCGCGTATCCCTGTCTTCGCTGACTCGGTAAATCTCCACCACCGCACCCGGAGTCGCCCTTCCTGCTAAAGTAACGCTCCCGTCTGAAGCGGTATTAAAAAATTCCCGCGACACAAAACGGGGCGCTTCGATGCCGAAATTCCCGGTTTTTCGTCGCCGCTGATGGCTTTCCATTCTGGGGTTGGGGCCATCGCCTATTTGGTAAGCATGAACGTCGGTTTGCTGCTGCGTTACCAAGTCGATGCTCAACCCGCGCAATCGCGAAAACTGGTTACCGCGAATCAAATTGCGATCGCTATTCGGAAATGCCGCTACCACTACCCCCGGTCCCGGTTGGTCGCTAATTCGATTGTTTGTTACCTTGTGGTCTTCTCCCATCAGGTAGATTGCGGCTCTGCGGTAGCGTCTGCCGTTGTAGGCGATCGCATTGTCCCGAATCTGCGCCGAACCCTGGGGTTTAAACAGATAAATCCCGCTTCCGGCGTTATCTCGAATAATATTTCTCACGATTTGCGTGTTAGAAATTACACCTTCGAGCCGAATCGCATCGGGCATTCCCGCAAACCCATTACACTCCAAAATATTTCCTTCAATTAGTAAGTTATCTGCCCTGACGGCGGTAATAATGCCGCTAGCATCATGATTGGCAATAATATTCCCCCGGATCGTCGTCCCCAAACTATTAAATACGTAAACGCCAAACGCCGAGGTTGTCGGCAGTTTGGCTGGTTCAGCAGTCAAATATCTGCCGAAAAATGAAACCAAAGGACGGAAAAACGAATCGGTAATCGGCGTTTCCGGGGGTTCTGGAGTTTCTGGCGCTATCTCTGGCGGTCTTTCGCGCGCGAACACTCGCAATCTTCTACCATCTTCTGAATACTCGCCTACGGGCGGAATCCCCAACCAATTGTTTTCAATTACCACATCTTTAGGTGGAATATCCCGTCTGCGGTAAGCAAAGCTACCAGCCGGAGGTTGCTGTCTGCTCGTATCCGGCGGCGGAAAGCGATGGGAAATAAAGATATCTGCGGGGGGCGTCGTTGCCGTTGCCCGATGGCGCGAAGTAAAACCGTATACACTCAATCCCCGTATTGTTACGTTATCCGCCGCCACGGAAAAGCCGCGCAACACCTCGCGACCGGGTGCGGGTCTAATTGCTAACACCGGACGCGGAATCGGCGGCACGACGGCAGAAGAGCCGAGAGGCAATTGGGCAGAAGCGCAGAGGCTCCCAGGTGCAGAGGAGATGGGAGATGAGGAAGATATCAATAATTTCTCTTCTGCCCCTCTGCCCCCGACGCCAGAGCTATAACCGGGTTGGGTAGTGCCATCGACTACCACGGGGACACTTAGCGGTGGCAACATCTCCGTGAGGCGGATGGTAGTAGAAGTAGGTGGGAGGTTAAATTCGATTCTGGAAGATGAGCTTGATTGTAGGGGTGAGATTTGCGATCGCTCCACCTCAGAGAGCTGCTCCAAGGGTAAAGTACCATTAACCACCTCAATCGCTTCCCGCAAAGTCAGCCCCTCATCTGCCTGCACCGAGCCATCTTGGTTGCTATTAACAACTACCCGCAGCGGCACCGTAGCAGCGCGCGCCCCATCAGACAAAACCAAACAAGAAACACACAAAAGTAATTCGGTAATTGCTAATCGGTAATCGGTAATTAATGGTGAACTTTTTGGCGCTAACCTATTACCTTGTCCAGTATTCCAACCTATCCCATCCATCAGTAGTCAACCCCAACTCATTATGTTTCAGCACTCAGCTATCATCCGTATATCCGTGTAAAAAATCCGTGTCGTCAGTGGTGCTCATTTATCTGAATTAACTCACTGTCTAACGACTCCCAAAAATCCAAAAACTTCGCCCTTTCCGCCAGCCGTTCCGTAGGAGAATTCAACTCAGGCAGCAAATTGGAAATCGGAAAATATCCCATACTACCAGTAGGTTCAACAGCACGCCCAGCAGCCACCGGAGGTACTTCGCTTTCTTGTTGTTGGCGCGGTACAACTCTTTGGCGACCAAATCCACCAAACAATTCATTAACCTTAAACGTCACTTGGAAATACGGCCCGCCTTCAGATCTAAAACCGCTAAAATCGCGGTCATCTACACTACCAAAGCTATAACCTAACCCCAAACGCAAATCCGGTGTCAGATAATAGCCAAATTCCGCCGCCCAACCCCATTCGCTGTAACCTTCTTGACCAATCCAACGCACCTCACCAGCCACATCGGTTCTGTAACCCAAGCGATAAGTTGCTCGCAATTGAGCCAAGTTAGTCGCGGTATTATTGCTGAAATTTTGGGCTAAATTAAAATTGCTGATTCTAAATGCATACTTGCCGTAAAATTCCCAGCGCCAATTAGGAGCATAAATCGCTTCCAAAGCAAACAAATGATCCGTGGAATCCGTACTGGTACCTTGGAGAATTTCATCAAATGTTTGCGCCGGATTGCGACGAAATTCATACCGCATCAAAGCGTTAAATTTATCATCTTCCGGGTCGCGATAAGCCAAACCAACTCGCAGGTTAATCGTATCATCTAAATCCCGCAACAACTGATTAGAAGAATTCGCCTGATAATACCGCAACAACGCCGTAATCGAACGAGAAATTCTGCCCGCCGCGCCGACTTCAATCAACATATTGTCGCCGCGGAAATTGCCGGTGCTGTATTCAAACCGCCCGCTGGCTTTGAAATCTGGATTATCGGTATATTCCAGCCCAATGCTGTAGCTATCCCCAGCACCTAATCCCAGGGAAGCGGCAGTTTGACCAACGGCAAATGGTTGAGGGAATCGCCTTCCCGCCCCGGTGCGGCTGAAGATATTTTCTTGCACTCGTTCGTAACCCAGCAGCAGGCGCAATCCGGGGGCGATGCGAATCCGCGATCTAATTCCTAACGCCCCCTGCCCCGTCATCGCCCCGAAGCCGCTGAGAACCGAATAGCGGCTGGTTAAAGTGGTATCTTTAAAAATTTCCCGCTCGACAATCGTGTCTAAACTGGTAATCGAGTTGTTCGTCAGCAGTCCACCGTCAAAAAACTGGTGCGCCAGTCGCATGGTGACGCCGGGAAATGCTTCCCAATCTACACCGACGGTGGTACGAGTCGGATAAAGTGGATCGCTGGAACCTAAGTTTTGTTCGTGTTGGGCGCGTAATGTTACCCAGCGGGTTCTAGCACCGTCGTCGGTCACTCTTTCCAGCAACGGCACGTTTAATCGGGCGACGATTTGACTCGCATCTTCGTCTAAGTCTCCCGCCCGGTCTTCTCGTACCCGGTTGACGTAACTTAAACTAAAGTCCGATCTACCAAATCGCTGGCGCACCCCGGCACTAAAAGTATTAAGCGTATTATCCACCCGACTGCCGGGACGCGCTTCCACCCCTGGGTTAAATAAATCGGGCAAATCGGTTCTGACAGCGGAAGCAATGCCGAAGTTGGTTTCGCTGTCGTATTGCACTTCTAGCGCGGTTGTGGTGGTAATTGCCGCCGAGAGAGAAGCGCCGTAACGAGTTTGACCGGGTGTAAAGCTAACCGTGGCATTGTTGAGGAAGTTTTCTTCCACCGAACGGTAATAGGCGCGTCCTGCTAACCAGGATGCGATCGCACCACTTGCTTCCACCCGATACGCCGATCCGCTACGATTGCCTCGGAAGAGAAAGTCGTTATTGCTTCTGGCGTATTCGCCGACTACCCGTCCGCTGTTTCCCAATGGGAAGATGAAATCCAATCCAAACAGATCGAATTCCCGCATCCCCATATCTTCTCGCCAGTAGGTCACCCCAGCAAACGCGGGTCGGTTAATCGATTGATTAAAGTTATACTGCGCTCGCCCCGCAATAATACTGGTATCGCCCCCGCCTTCGTGTTGGTAGGTAACGACAATTCGCCGCACCAACAATGGCGAAGCGCCCGCCGTCCCAGTATTGAACAAGTCAAACTCAGTAGCTTGAACCGGACGGCGGAACCTAATCGTACCTCGGTCGTAATCGATTTCGTAGTCGGGACCGCGCGATAGCTGTCTGCGTTCTAAAACCGTACCCGGTCGGTTAAGTTCCTCGGATTCAATAAAAATGTTTTCGCTTCCCGGTACGACTAGGCGGCGGGATAAAAAGTACAAACCGCTAGTGCCATCGGGGACGATAGTATCCCTTTGGAATCCTTGGGTATCGGGAGAAAATAGGGCGGTTAGCTGCACCCTACCGATGCTGTAATTAGCTTTAAACCCGTGTAGGGCGCGGCTGTTGGCGCTAAACAGTTGCGAAGCCCTAGCAAATTCATTGGTGTAATAATCCCCCCACATGCCGTAGTCCGGTTCCCCTCCAGGGCTGCGGGAGGGACGTTCAAACCGGACGTAGAAGCTATCCCTGGAAGGAGTAATGTAATCAACGGTGGAACTATCGCCGTAAACGGGATATTGCTGTTCGCAAAACTGGATGCCGCCAAAGATGCGGTTGTTACCATCGCAGGTTTGATTTAAGGCGCGATCGCTATTAAATGCCCCCGTAAACAACCATTCTCCCACCGGCCCGGTCGCAAATAACGCCGCATCTAAATCAACTTCCGTCCCTCCCAAGTCTTCTGGGTTGAGAAAGTCCCGCATACTACCCCAAAAGTCCGTACCGCGCGGCCCAATTCTCAAGTTGACGACGCCGGAAACAATCGAAGGACGCAAGTTAGGGGCAAATTCCACTTGAGCAAAGGCTTCGATTTCCGCTGGTTCGGCTTCGTCGAAGTTAGAAAACGGCGGTCTTTCGCTGGGAAGTGCATCGGGACTGTAAGGAGTGGCTCTTTCTCCGGCTACGCTTCTCCCCCTGACGCCCACAACTGCTGCCCGGACGCGAACTTGCTGCGCTTGCAGCGACGATTGTAGTGAAGCGGTAAATCTACCGTCGCGGGCGATAACTTGAAATCCAGCTTGGTCTTCGTCTTGGTCAGCACCGATAAACTGTCCCGCGCTGGTAGTTAAAGTTACAACTGTATCGCCTTTGACGGGTTGGTTATCTGAGTCGGTAATCGTACCGTTAATAGCTATCGTTGACCGACCATCGGCGCGCACTCTCCTGTCGCCCTCTGGTGATATTTCTAACCGGGCAGCATAACTTTCTACCTTCACCCGGACTTCCACCGGCGCGTCGTTACCAGCTTGGACGGTAATAACGTTTTCCCCTTGTCTGAGGCGGATGTTGTACCAAGTCTGAGTAATTAAATTTTGCGCTTCGTCCCGTTCTCTTTGGGTAGGGGTTTCCGGGTCTAGGGTATTGCCGTTAATTTTAATTTGTAGGGTTTGGTCGGCAGGATATTGGACGATCAAGCTGGTGGTGCGTTCTCCCATCGTCCCCGGCTGGGGATTGAGGATTCTTACCCTAGAACTTGCCGTTGTCGGCAGTTGTGCTTCGGTCGTTTCTGCACTACTTGCTGGTGCGTTGTTTGCAGCGGAAGGGTTTAATGGCTGAGGCGGTGGCACTGAGACTTGTTGTATTGTATTTCCGGCGCTGCCTTGTCCGGGCGTCCCCGCGTTCTCTGCTTTCGTTTCTGAAGGCGATTCGCTGGGAAGCTCAGACACAGCTTCCTCTCTGCGGTGCGGCGTCTCCCCTTCGATTCTTCCTGTTTGGTCAGTCGCCGAAGATTTGACCAAATATCCGCGTTTAACAGCAGCCCCCTTGGCTGGGGTGCGATCGCTCAGCGCTGCCGATGCCTCTAGCAAGCCGGATAACCTATCCTCTTTTTCTTCCTTGCCCCTCTTCTCCTCCCAAGCGTCTGCGCCAAGCGTCAGCCGATCGGAGCCATCAGGCAGTTTCGATCCCTTCGCATTTCCATGTTTCCACGTAGATGCCGATTCTGGACTTGATGCTGCATTTGCCAGTTCTGATAAAGCACTTGCCAGCATTTGGTCGGTTACCGCTTGGGCATTAGCAGGTGGCAAAAATACCACCACTCCCAGCAGAGTTGGTACAAAAAACCCCGAAAAGTTGTCATTGAGGGAAACCCCTGACAAATCCCACAAGAAATAGACAATAGTTAGCGACGAATTTTTTCAATGCACCCTGCAATCGATTAAAAATTCAAAACCCAATTAATTTTGAACCTTTAATTATTAGATTGCTCTTCCCCAAAAGCAGGCGTTACCCCAAAGTTCATTCTTGCCGTTCCACCCGGTTCTAGGCGAACTAGACGCGACTGACTATTCCTTTCGATGAAATAAAGGTTGGGCGCCAAAGTGTAGCCCGGTAAGCTGCTCAAATCCAAAGTCCCAGTTCGATTACCAGAAATTACGTTGGCAACTGAAAATAGTCCATTGGCATCGGTGGTAATCCGATTGCCATCATCTAAAAAGATTACAGCATTTGGAACTCCAGGTTCTCCTGGTTGTTGTTCGCCGTCAAAGTTTTTATCGACGAACACGCGACCGATTAGCGTACCACAATCCGAGACAATTCCCGGACGAATTTGCACTCTGTGGCTTGCCACATTACTCCTGATATTTCGCCCTCTGCTAGTGCCAATAACTTCGGCTACGTTACGACCGTTGCCTCTAATGGCATCTGGCGTCAATGTCACCGCATAAACAATATTCAGAATTTGTTGCGGTGCCAAGTTGATCGGAATCCGAAAGGTCACCATTCGGTTGTTGGAAACTTCAGGTGTCGGTAATTCAACAGGTGTAGATTGGTTCCCCTCTGTCACGGCGGCTTGAATTGATTTAGCCTGAAAGTTCAATCCTAAAGGTAAGGTGTCTTGAACTTCTAGATCCCTGACGTTGGCTTGCCCCGTATTTCTCACCTGTAGGCGGTAAACCACCGTATCTCCCGGTTCGGCGGCAGCTTTATCGGCAGTTTTTATCACCTCAATTGTGGCTGCGACGAGTACTGCATTAACCAAAGTTTGGTTCGACTGAACGTTCTGTACTGCCCCACCCGGAGCATCTTGGAAGTTAGCAGTGCCGGTGTTAGTAACTGTAACGGTTTGAGCCGTGGCGTTTGACCAAACTTGGCTCGATAACAACCAAGGGATTGCGATCGCTACTACCAGCAATCCTCCTTGCCCAAGTTGCTGTTTCACAAGTTTCATTGGCAGAATCTAGATTTATTTTCATACTCCCACTGGGAATTATTATTACTATCTGCGATTGAGATTCTACGAGTAATTCCTGGTTTAAGTCAATAGCAATATACCATTTTATTTATTCTCCCTTCTATTTTTAATTTAATACTCGCGCGCTCCAATTTCTACCATAAATATTAAATGTGAAAAACATGTGAACTTTTTTAAATTTAAAAATTTTTTCAACCTTAATAAAAATACAAGCTTGCAACACAGCGATTACTGATGTGTTACCAGACTGAAAAATATTTTTTACACTGCAAATCTAAGCCTTGGCAATCTGTCTTAATTTCTAAAAAAACTGACAAAATTGCCTGTGCTTTAATCGCCGAGCAAAACCGGAGCGGAAAATGTAGCGAAATAGTAAAACTATACCGCTTTTACATCAGATTGAGCAAGAGCGAAAACATTTGTATGATTAAAAGTGTAAAGAATTGTAAAAGGACATGCCAGAAAAAGTAATTGTTGTCGTCGGGGCTACAGGGGGAATTGGTTCCGCTTTAACGCGGAAACTAAAAACATCTGGTGCCAGAATAGTGCTGGCGGCGAGAAAGAGCGATCGCTTAGAAAACCTAGCCTCAGAACTATCAATCGATGGAGGGACACAAATTTTAACCGTGCCGGTTGATATCACAGACAAGCAACAGGTAGAGGAGCTAATGAAAAAAACTGTTGCCCACTTCGGTCAAATAGACATTTTAGTTAACACCGCTGGTGCTGGGGTTTTAAAACCATTCAACAAAATTGAACCAGCCGAGTTAAATGCGATGCTGGAATTGAATTTAAAGGGAAGCTTCTACACTTGTCAAGCGGCTGCGGAGGTAATGAAGGAGAAAAAAAGCGGTCATATATGCAACGTAGTGGGAATTTTGGGCAAACATTCGATGGCTCTGGGTGCAGCTTACTGCGCCTCTAAATTTGGCGTCGTGGGCTTTAGCAAGTGTATGGCAGAAGAGTTGAAGCGCTTTGGCATCAAGTTCACCCTGTTTTACTTTGGCGGCGTTGATACGCCATTTTGGGACAATATCAGCTTAAAAGTCGATCGAGCCAAAATGCTCACCAGCGAAACCGCTGCTGCGGCGATCGCTTTCGCTCTCAATTCTCCCCCAGAAGCCGTGCCAATGGAAATTAACATCCAACCAGAAAGCCACTTGTTCTTTTAGAACCAGGGAGATGATCTGGGGCAGAGGAGACAAGGAAGACAAGGAAGACAAGGAAGACAAGGAAGACAAGGAAGACAAGG
>ERZ1066131.389-NODE-389-length-10920-cov-9.170548_pt1 | contig 10920 bp, 7 predicted proteins | sample MGYA00382778_ERZ1066131 | MGnify/ENA primary metagenome ERZ1066131 (study PRJEB33369, sample SAMEA5778361) | biofilm metagenome | biome: Industrial cooling water; feature: Water cooling tower basin; material: Biofilm | place: United Arab Emirates | collected... | reverse complement strand
AAATCTTTTGGTAAAGATTTTCTTCAGTCATACCATCATGACTTTCAAAGTCGTGTGCTACCGCAAGTCCAAACCAGATTCGTCTTGTACTTGGGTCTTGTGCTAGACCTTGACTAAATTTCGGAAACAGCTTTGTTGCCATATTTCTTACTCCTTCTATTGAAGATTTTTCTGCAAAATCTTTTTTTTGCTATCTTATTACATATGAAAAAATATAGAAAAGGATTCATTTATTTTTTTGCTGCGTGCAGCATCACTACTGTATGCAGCAAAAATATAAATTCTTTTTTGCAATAATGAATGCTACGCACTCAAACATCATTCTATCATATTTTTATTTACATTGTCTAATAGACATAAAAAAATCTACTCTTTATTCTATATTTTAAAGTGTTTAATGTATCAAAGTGTTTAATGTATCAAAGTGTGGAATGTATCAAAGTGTGGAATGTATCAAAGTGTGGAATGTATCAAGAAATATAAAGAAATAAAATTTTTATAATCTTCACTTTACTTTTTAGTATTAGTAAAAGATTATAAAAATTTTAAGATAACTATAAATTAATAAGAATAAATTATGAAACAAAAAGAAATCGAAATTAGAAATAATAATGGGTTTATTATTTTAATAACTGAAATCTTCTTTTTTTATCCAGCGCCTCGTAGAGAGTAGAAAGGTTATTTTCTGTCGTAGAAAAGACGCATAGACAAACCGACCTACTAACCAATATTTCTATTTGGCCAGTCTGAAATTGTTGATAAAGAAAAAGTATCTTTAAACCGGTATTTGAAAAATTTCGCTAACTTGAATTAAAGAAAAATTTCTTGGATCTTGTTTGAATCTTTATTACCAAAACAGTAGATCTCAGTGTAGCACAAAAAGATATGCCAAAAGTAAAGGAAATTTTATTCTCTGCTTTAAATAGCTCTATATTTATTATTAATCTATTTTAAGAGAATTCTTTTTAAGAGTTTATTTTAGAATATTTTTGGAAATAACTTGTCGTAGAATTGAAAAGTTTAAGATTATACACGACGACGTTTTGGTGGACGACATCCGTTGTGTGGAATACCCGTTTTTTCACGAATAACATTTACTTTGATGCCAGCTTTAAAAATTTCACGAATTGCACTTTCACGTCCCTGACCAGGACCTGTTACTAAAACTTTAGCTTCTCGAATTAAAAAATCACGTGACTTTTTAGCTACTGTTTCAGCTGCTTTTTTAGCTGCAAATCCTGTTGATTTTCTTTTACCTTTAAAACCACACGCACCTGCAGAACTCCAACATAAAACTTCACCACGAATATTTGTAACTGTTACAATTGTATTGTGATGACCAGCTTGGATGTGAACAATTCCTCGATAAGCGCGTTTTTTAGTTTTTGGTGCTGTTAATTTTCTTGTTTGTCTTGCCATATTGAATTTTTTTTTGAATTTGAATTATGATGTAGTTTTTAGTATTCAGTTAGTTTCTTTACTTTCTTTTTCTTTTTTCATTATTGACACTAACTTATACTTTTATTCGTCTATGTGTGCGATTTATAGTGTCCCTTGCTTGCTTCCATGGTCTTCACTTTGTAACAAAGTGTAGCGAAAACAAAACGACAAAAAAGATTCATACCCGTCTTTGACGGACCCATTGGGCGAGCTTTTTATCATATATAAAAAAATTAAGTATTAAATAATAATACTATTAAGAAATTAAAGTAATAAAGTAATAAAGAAATAAACAACTCAAAAAATAAAACCTCTAAAAGCATGCCAAAACTGCAATGTAAATGTAAATGTAAAATAACTTTGTATTTTTACGACTTTAAACTAAACATTATCCAATTGATTTTTTGCTTTTGCACTTGTGCTTTCTTTTGCTTTTGCAAAAGCAAAAGTGCACAAGCAAAAGAAAGCAAAAGTAAGAATATTCTTCCTCAATTGGGTCGAGCCGGATTCGAACCAGCGTAGGCGTAGCCAACGGATTTACAATCCGCCCCCATTAACCACTCGGGCATCGACCCACTTAAATATATAAATATTTAAATTACATCTTTATTATATTATTTTTTTCGAAAAATCGAAAGTGTTGAATTTTTGAAAATTCTATCACTAGTCTAAAAACTACCGTATTTTAAATATTGGATCACTATTTTAAATATTGGATCACTATTTTAAATATTGGATCATTTTTTAATTATGTTTATGTTATAATTCAAATAAAATTAGTAATAAAAAAATACTAATAAAAAGTACTAATAAAAAAATGTTATAATTATGTTTATGATAGATATTTAGAATAAAGGTTTAAAATTATGTTTATAATATAATTATGTTTATGATAGATATTTAGAATAAAGGTTTAAAATTATTGTTTAAACAATTATATTTATGTTTAAACAATTATATTTATGTTTACAGAATAGAATATGTATAACATGAATACGATAGATCAGCTTAATTGCTGTATAAAACAAAAGAATTAAGTAAAAAAAATTACGTTTACTTTTTATGGGTTTACCTTGGTACCGAGTACACACAGTTGTAATTAATGATCCAGGCCGTTTAATTTCTGTACACTTAATGCACACAGCGTTAGTAGCAGGTTGGGCTGGTTCAATGACATTATTTGAGATTGCAGTTTTTGACCCTTCAGATCCAGTATTAAACCCAATGTGGCGTCAAGGTATGTTCGTATTACCTTTTTTAACACGTTTAGGTGTAACACAATCTTGGGGTGGTTGGACAATTAGTGGTGAAACAGCGAATAACCCAGGTATTTGGAGTTATGAAGGTGTAGCTGCTTCGCACATTATTCTTTCAGGTTTATTATTCTTAGCGTCTGTATGGCACTGGGTCTACTGGGATTTAGAATTATTCCGTGATCCACGTACAGGTAAAACAGCGTTAGATTTACCAAAAATTTTTGGTATTCACTTATTCTTATCTGGTTTATTATGTTTTGGTTTTGGTGCTTTCCACGTTACTGGTGTATTTGGACCTGGTATTTGGGTATCTGATCCTTATGGTTTAACAGGTAGCGTTCAACCAGTAGCTCCATCATGGGGTGCTGATGGCTTCGATCCTTACAACCCAGGTGGTGTTCCAGCTCACCACATTGCAGCAGGTATTTTAGGTGTATTAGCAGGTTTATTCCACTTATGTGTTCGTCCATCAATTCGTTTATACTTTGGTCTGTCAATGGGTTCAATTGAATCTGTATTATCAAGTAGTATTGCTGCTGTTTTCTGGGCAGCTTTCGTTGTAGCAGGTACTATGTGGTACGGTTCAGCAGCAACTCCAATTGAATTATTTGGTCCAACACGTTACCAGTGGGACCAAGGTTTCTTCCAACAAGAAATTCAAAAACGAGTAGCTCAAAGTACTGCTGAAGGTGCTTCTTTAGCAGATGCTTGGTCAAAAATTCCGGAAAAATTAGCTTTCTACGATTACATCGGTAATAACCCAGCTAAAGGTGGTTTATTCCGTACTGGTGCTATGAACAGTGGTGACGGTATCGCAGTAGGTTGGTTAGGTCACGCAGTATTTAAAGATCAAGATGGTCGTGAACTTTTTGTTCGTCGTATGCCTACTTTCTTTGAAACATTCCCAGTTCTTTTATTAGATAAAGATGGTATTGTACGTGCTGACGTTCCTTTCCGTAAAGCTGAATCTAAATACTCAATTGAACAAGTTGGTGTTTCTGTTACTTTCTATGGTGGTGAATTAAATGGTTTAACATTTACTGATCCAGCTACTGTTAAGAAATATGCTCGTAAAGCTCAGTTAGGTGAAATCTTTGAATTTGACCGTTCTACTTTACAATCTGATGGTGTATTCCGTAGTAGTCCACGTGGTTGGTTTACTTTTGGTCACTTATCTTTTGCATTACTATTCTTCTTTGGTCACATTTGGCATGGTTCTCGTACTATCTTCCGTGATGTATTCGCTGGTATTGACGAAGATATCAACGATCAAGTTGAATTCGGTAAATACAAAAAACTTGGTGATACTTCATCTCTTCGTGAAGCTTTCTAATTTTATTAGAAAAACTTCATATTATAATAAATATTTATATAGCTATACCAATACGGCTATATAAATATTTATTCCTTCTCATAAATCTTAAATGATCTTATTAAGGTTATAAAGTTCTAAAATATTCCAATAATTTTCAATTATTAAAAAGGCTTGGAACTTAAATTTATGTATTGAAATTTATTCAATATCAATTTATTTATATGAATTTATGAACATAATGTACATTATGTATAACCAATATATGATATGTGATATATGTGAAAAAAAATAAAATAATGATGGGCTTAGACTTTATTTAAGCGAAAGAATTACATATTTTAAATGTAAATAACGAATTGAATATATTTATATCTATTCAATGATTACCATACATATATGAAATATGTTTTTTGGTTTTATGTTCTTCTTTGAAGATTTTTCTTCAACAAATATATTAATACCCTTTTATGGAAGCATTAGTTTACACTTTCTTATTAATTGGTACGTTAGGAATTATTTTCTTTGCTATCTTTTTCAGAGATCCTCCACGTATTGCTAAATAATAATAGAATTTAAAAAAGGTTATAAAAATAAAACTTCGAAGTTTTATTTTTATAACCTTTTTTTTTTTCACAATGTTTTAAAATCTTCAATCGAATTTTTGATTTCGAATTTTAAATGTTGTATTTTTTAGCAAAAACAACCAATAGTTAAACTAGAATCCTATTTGGAATTCAGACATTATTAGTCTTCATGTTCCTCAAACGGATCTCTTAATTTACGTGATGGGGGACCAAAACTAACATATACAGAATAACCTGTAGCACTTAGTAGAAGAAACCATAAGAAAAACGTAAAGAAAAAAGCTGGGCTTTCCATTTTAAAATTTACAAAAAAACAAAATTATTCTCCATATTTATTATACCTCAATTTTCTCTTTCTATCCGATATTTTTATTTATATAAAAATATTTTTATATAAGAAAACAAGAAAATTTGAAAAAACGGAGGTTTATTCTTTACAGAAAGTAAAAAATTTTTTCGATTTAAAATCAAAACATGGCTACAGGTAAAACTAAATTTACACCGCGTTCATCAGATACTACTTTACAAGAACCTGGTATCGTAACTCCATTAGGTACTTTATTACGTCCGTTAAACTCAGAAGCTGGTAAAGTATTACCAGGTTGGGGTACTACAGTACTTATGGCTGTTTTTATCCTTCTTTTTGCTGTATTCTTACTAATTATTTTAGAAATTTACAACGGTTCTTTAATTTTAGATGAGGTTACTAATAGTTGGGAAGCTTTAGCTAAATAAGTTAAAATATAAATCTATTTTATTTATCAGTGTTTATTCCTGCAATTCCAAGGTCTTTTCGTTTTTATACTAAAAATCTTTGGATAAAGCCTTTTATTTTGTAAGTAAAATATAAAATAAAAATTAAAAGTTTGAACACTGATAAATAAAAATTAATCCTTGATAAATAAAAATTAATCCTTATATATTTTTTATATTTTTTTTTATACCACAAACCATAAAATATATTTCTTTTTATTAAACATATTTGAATATCCAAATCAGTCTATATATAATATCAGTCTATATTTAATATCAGTCTATATTTAATATCAATCTATATTTAATATAAATCTATATTTAATATCAGTCTATATTTAATATCAGTCTATATTCGATATCTGACGTTTACTATTTTAGAAATAAGTAAACTAGAATTCATATTCTGTTTTTCTCCAAAAAATAATGTTATAATATGTTTTGGTTGTTATAATTTTATTGATTTTTTCTTATGGAGGAATATATATGAACCCTATCGTTGCTGCTGCGTCTGTTGTATCTGCTGGTTTAGCTGTTGGTTTAGCTGCTATTGGCCCTGGTATGGGTCAAGGTACAGCTGCTGGTTACGCTGTTGAAGGTATTGCTCGTCAACCTGAAGCAGAAGGTAAAATCCGTGGTGCTTTATTATTAAGTTTCGCATTCATGGAATCATTAACAATTTATGGTTTAGTAGTTGCTTTAGCATTATTATTCGCAAACCCATTTGCTGGTTAATTTAAATTGATATCTATATAATTAATAATTCTATTCTTTACTCTATTCATAAAGAATAGAATTATTAAATTTTCCATTCACGGAATCTGTATAAGTTTATGTTTTAATAGCTTTTGCACTTTTGCTTTAGTCTTATTATTAGCAAATGAATTGGCGAATTTTTGATATTAATATATAAAAGCTTTTTTTTGATATTAATATATAAAAGCTTTTTAAATCTTCTACAAAATTTTCGAAAAGTTTTTAAGCATAAAACATGATTTTTATTTAAAAGGAAAATGGAGAATTTTCTAATATTCATAAAATCTTTTGAACAACAGATTCAATCAATTTTTCATTCAATTTCAATTTTATTAAATTGTTGCGTGAAAATTCACATAGTATATTGAAAGCCTAAATTTAAGAAACCAAAAAGGTCCGCTAAAAGCGGAGAAGCAAAAATGAATACTGAATATTTACAAATATTTGATATTTAATATTTAAATATTTGATATTTAATATTCGATTTTATAGATTTAATTCACATAATATATAACTTATGTCAAAGTCTTTGTTAAACATTTTAAAGTAAAGTAGTAAGTTTATTTTAGATAAGGAAATATGTCTTATTTAAAATTTCTTATTTTTAAAATTGTATTGAAATAAAAAAAAATGATTACTTGTTAGTATCATTTATCTATCTTTTTATATTGAATAGTTAATTATGGAAATTTTTACATTAGCAAATGGTGGTTTTGGTATTAATACAAATATTTTTGAAACAAACATCATTAACTTAGCGGCTGTTGTTGGTATTGTAGTTTCATTCGTAGGTAATAACTTAACAGCATTATTAGAAGATCGTAAAAAAACAATTTTATCAAATTTAGAAGAAGCTAATAAACGAGCAATTGAAGCTCAAGAAAAATTAGCAAATGCCAAAGCTCAATTAGAATCAGCTAAAAAGAAAGCTGAAGAAATTCGTGAAGAAGGTATTGCACGTGCTACTTCAGAAATTAATAATATTGTATCTCAACATGAAATTCGTCTATCAAAATTAGAAGAGTTCAAAAACGAAACTGTACAATTCTACCAACAAAAAGCTTTTAAAGATGCTTATTCATATGTAGTAACTCGTATTATGACTCGAGTACGTGAACGTTTAAATGGTGGTTTAAACTCATCTTACCACGTTGATGTTAATAATTTCTATGTTTCTCGTTTTACTGAATATAGTCCAAAATCTGGTTCTTAATTTTTTTAGAATTCAATTTTTGTTTGTAACATATTTTTGTTAAAAAAATTAAGATTTAAACTATTTTTAATCTATTAACTTTAATTATCAAAAGTAATTCATCACTGATCATTGATCATTGATAATTAAAGTTAATAATTAAATCTTAATTCATTTAACTTAACTTGAAATAAAATAATTCGCTTTATTTTCCTTTCTTTGACTCGATTATAGGTCTTTGTGCTACTATTTATTTTATAAACGCCTCCTCTTTTACCCTATCATCATTTATTGATGTTTGCTTGTAAAAAAAAGTATTAAACGTCGAGTAAAAAAGTATTGTAATTAAGTTTTTTTAATTGTATGATTAGAGTAAAAGAGCTTTTCTAAGCTTATAATAAAAATAAAAGGGTTGCTAACTCAATGGTAGAGTACTCGGCTTTTAACCGATAAGTTCTGGGTTCGAGTCCCAGGTAACCCATATTTTTCGGAATTTTCTATATCTGTTGTTTTGCTTATATATTACTGCGTCTTTCTCTTTTCATCTTCGCTTTTCTTTATGAGATTGTAGTTATTTAACATTTGTTTTTGTGTTGTTTAAGTATTCAAAAGATAAATATACTGGTCACGTAGTTGAGTACTGTGACTAACAAGTAACAACATGTACAAAAAAGCGAAAAAAGATAAAATAGTTGCCTTGTGTACTCATATTAAGAATATTTGAGTTAAATAGATTCTTCTAGTTTACTATTGACGAATCTTGAATTATTCGATATAATTGTTTTGTAGAATTCAAAAAACAAAAACAACAATACGCCTGCTTAGCTCAGTTGGTTAGAGCGTCCGTTTCATAAGCTGATTGTCACTAGTTCAAATCTAGTAGCAGGCAAAAGATAAGGTTGGTTTACCAAAATGAAAAGTCTTTATTTGTGATAATTATTATTAATGAGTTAAAATACATAAAAAGGAAAATGTATATTTTCCAACACTTTAAGATTAACAATGTTCAATTTTAAAATATACGTGCGTCTTTTTTGCTGTCTGTATCTATATTCTGTATTTTTGGTTTTTTTCTTAAATTTACTTCGTACTTTTGCTTGTCGCGTAGCGAAGCAAAAGCACAAGTAGCAAACAAAAAAAGCAAAAGATGCAAATACAATTACAAATACAATTGCAAATATAAGTGCAAATATAAGTGCAAATATAAGTGTAAGTATAGTAAGATAAATTGAAATAAAAAAAAGCAAAATACAACTAAAATGACACAGCCTAATATCTTTATATCATGTAAAGAATCGCGAATTGAAAATAATAAAAGCTTTTATGGATGTTTTTATTTAGGCCCTTTTGATTCGGGTCAAAGTTTAACCATTGCAAATGCTTTAAGACGTACATTGCTTTCTGAGTGTACAGGTCTTGGTATTGTTTCGGTAACGATAGATCATGTAAATCATGAGTATAGTACAATTCCTGGTGTTCGTGAATCAGTATTAGATTTACTTTTAAATTTAAAAGAAGTAGTTTTAAGAAAAAAAAGCAAGAATTTTGCTTTATATAAGAAAAATTCCACAATCTATAATCAAGTGGGGGTTTCGTATTTTAAACCTGTATCAGGTTTTCTAAAAGTGAAAGGTCCAGGTGTAATTCGTGCTAAAGATTTAAAGTTACCGCCTTTTTTAGAATGTGTGGATCCTGAACAATATATTGCTACCTTAGCAGATGATGGTTTCTTATGTATGAAATTTATTATTATGGAGGGTAAAGGTTATTTAGTACCACAATTTAATCGTTTATCACGTACGCAAAATCGTATGCAACCAAGTTTTACGAAAAATAAACAAGGACAAACAAATGAAGAATCTCAGACGAGATTAGAAAGTAGTAATTTTATCTTAGCTTCTTCAGAAGTAGATCAAAGGGTATCTGCAGTATATTCGACAAAAAGAAATGATGAAAATAAAAATGCCGAGTTGGACGATAATCTAAATTTCGATTTAGTAAATGACTCAGAAGACCAAGCTACAACAAATTATATAAAAAAACGTTTAAATTTTATTCAGGAAATTCAACAATTTAAAAAACAATCGGACTTACAAGAACACGTGGTTCGAGGTGCCGAAGGAAAGGAAATGCAGGGACGTACGGGTAACCAATCACAACGCAAAAACTTAAAAGGAACAAAAGGTAGTAGTTTTGTAGGTTTTGAAACTTATTTAAATTTAGATACTGTTTTCAACCCTGTTACAAAAGTATCTTATATTCTCGAAGATTTTGATAATAAAATTTTAGACGATTCAAATAGCAAAATTAATTTTGTTGATCATGTTTCGGATTTAATTGAAAGTAGTTATTATTTAAAGAAAAATTTTCCTTCTTTATATTCTGAAGTTAATAAAAATAATGATTCGGATTTTGATTATGTTCAAAATTCTAGAAGTGGCAATTTATCGGATAATAAAGAAAAAACAAATAAGTTAAATGATTCAGTGAAAACTCGAGAAAACTTTTTCAAATTTATTGATACATATTCTCCATCAGAAATTGAAAATTTATCTTATTATTTATATCCACTAAAAAAACAAAACCCTAAACAAAATATTATTTTAGAAATTTGGACTAATGGAAGTTTACATCCTCGTGATGCTTTATATACTGCTTTTGAGAAATTATCTAGTGTTTTCTTAAATATTCAAAAAACACCTACTTATAGCTCTATGTATGTTAATGAATCTTCTTTATTAATAGCTGGTTTGAATTTATCAAATAACCGTTTATCTGAAATACAAACCTTACAAACACAGGTGTCCGACGAAGTTGGCGAAGCTTTAGGTAAAAAGAATATTTCCTTATTAAAGAATAAAGAAGAAAATATGAGTATTAATAACTTTATGAATAACAATATTGAATGTTTAAATTTTTCTTTACGACCATATACACTTCTGAAACGTGCTAATATTCATACCCTATCTGATCTTTGTAAATTAACAAAGAATGATCTAAAATCTATTTGTGGTTTTAATCACAAATATATTACACATATCTTAAATGTAATGACTAAAAACGGGTTAACATTAAAAAATTAAAAAATTTTCGACTTGAAAATTTCAAGACCTAAAAACGACTTTCTTCTTTTCTTCTTTTGTTTTTTACATATTTCTTTTCTATTCACTATGAGTTTTAGACATATTTTTAAGAGTTTTATATTTAATACTTATAGGAAAAAGAGTTTTTAAAGACGTCAGTAAAGATAATAAGATAATAAAGTAGACCTGACTTGCACTTCTTTTTTTTTTATGGTATAATATTATTACCAGGCATTTCAATGATGAAGCTTGATTATCTTCTTTATTTACGTAAACAATGTGTAGTTTTCTTCCATTAAAGTAAATATGATGAAAAATAAATATTATTAAGAAGAGTTGTTTATAGAAAATACTTTGAATTTTCTTGAAATTAAGGTAAAAGGATTTTGGAAAAATCCTTGAATGTTTTCTAATAAACAATACGGAGAGAATCAAAAAATTAATTAAAATATAATATGACAGCAATTTTAGAACGTCGTGAAAGTGCTAGCCTATGGGCTCGTTTTTGTGAGTGGATCACTTCAACTGAAAACCGTTTATA
>ERZ1066131.383-NODE-383-length-11096-cov-49.305951_pt1 | contig 11096 bp, 5 predicted proteins | sample MGYA00382778_ERZ1066131 | MGnify/ENA primary metagenome ERZ1066131 (study PRJEB33369, sample SAMEA5778361) | biofilm metagenome | biome: Industrial cooling water; feature: Water cooling tower basin; material: Biofilm | place: United Arab Emirates | collected... | reverse complement strand
AGCTAACTTAAGCTTTCAGCCCCAAATTTATTTGGAGGCTGTTTATCGGGTAGGTACAAGATGAGAGCATACCAATTCTTAAGGAAGACGTAACTGCCCACTGTCAACTGTCCACTGTCAACTGTCCACTGTCCACTGTCCACTGTCAACTGTCCACTGTCAACTGTCCACTGTCAACTGTCCACTGTCAACTGTCAACTGTCCACTGTCCACTGTCCACTGTCCACTGTCCACTGTCCACTGAGTTTAGTTTTGTAAACACTCAGCCTAATTCACAGAATCTTCACAACACAGGTATAGCTTGAATTACAGAACAAGCTCAGTAATAACTGAGTTGGAACTTTAACAATAAGTAACGAATTAATTAATTTTATGACACCCTGCCCTTGTTGCTCCTACCCCATGCTGCGCCACGCACGCCCCCAACAAATTTACTGGTATTGCAATCACTGTCGCCAAGAAATGCCCCATTTACCTGCTAGAGAAGTAATACTTTCGCAGAAAGATAAATTAGAAAACCTGATTAATCGTTCGCCCTTGGTTGCTGCGAGAACTTGAGATCAAACCTTTTCAAAATAAGACTTCTGGCACCGACAATCCTAGAAACCGGGTTTCTGCGTGGATCTTTAGTTTCAAATCGACGATTTCTGATAGAAACCCGGTTTCTTTGCGTAGTCCTGACAAAACAAAATTAAGACTTTTTTAACTAAAACACCTAGCGCGATCGCTAGGTGTATTCTTCCGTTATTGCACCACCAGCAACGCCGATTTTGTAAGACTATGTCCTCCGCACAACTAACCGATACAGACAACCTGGATGTAAAACAACTGTTAAAAATCCTTACCGCCGTCAAAAAAGGTGATTTTTCGGTGCGGATGCCGATCGATCAAACGGGTTTAGCTGGAAAAGTCGCCGACGCGCTCAACGATATTATCGAGCTAAATCAAAGAATGGTGCAGGAGTTCGAGCGCATCAGCACGGTGGTGGGGAAAGAAGGAAAAATTTCTCAGCGTGCCTCACTCGGAAGCGCGGGAGGTTCTTGGACAGATTGCATTGAATCTGTCAATACCCTAATTACAGATTTAGTGCAACCGATGGCGGAAACATCGCGGGTAATTCGGGCAGTTGCTAACGGCGATCTTTCCCAAACGATCGCATTAGAAATTGACGGCAGTCTACTCAAGGGCGAGTTTCTCCAAACCGGGCAAATTGTCAACACGATGGTGGCGCAGTTGAACTCGTTTGCTTCGGAAGTGATCCGGGTGGCGCGGGAAGTCGGCACGGAAGGCAAGTTGGGCGGGCAAGCAGAAGTTAAAGGCGTTGCGGGTACTTGGAGAGATTTGACGGATAATGTCAATTTGATGGCGGGGAATTTGACTGCCCAGGTGCGGAATATTGCCGAAGTCACGAAGGCAGTCGCAAACGGCGATTTATCTAAAAAAATTACGGTTGATGTGAAAGGGGAAATTTTAGAGTTGAAAGACACCGTTAACGTAATGGTGGATCAACTTAATTCGTTTGCCTCTGAAGTAACGCGGGTAGCGCGGGAAGTTGGATCTGAAGGCAAGTTGGGGGTGCAAGCAGAAGTTCGAGGCGTGGCAGGAACTTGGAAAGATCTCACCGATTCGGTAAACTCGATGGCGGGGAATTTAACTGCCCAGGTGCGAAACATTGCCGAAGTAACGACGGCGGTAGCAAATGGCGATTTATCGAAGAAAATTACCGTTGATGTGAGAGGGGAAATTTTAGAACTGAAAAACACCATTAATATTATGGTGGATCAGCTTTCTTCTTTTGCCTCGGAAGTAACAAGAGTCGCGCGGGAAGTTGGATCTGAAGGTAAGTTGGGAGTGCAAGCAGAAGTTCGAGGCGTTGCCGGGACTTGGAAAGATTTAACCGATTCGGTAAACTCGATGGCGGGGAATCTGACTGCACAAGTGCGGAATATTGCCGAAGTTGCTACTGCGATCGCAAACGGCGATCTCTCCAAAAAAATTACCGTTGATGTCAGAGGGGAAATTTTAGAACTGAAGAACACTATAAATATCATGGTGGATCAGCTTTCTTCTTTTGCTTCTGAAGTAACGCGGGTGGCGCGGGAAGTTGGATCTGAAGGGAAACTCGGCGTGCAAGCGGAAGTTAAAGGAGTTGCCGGTACTTGGAAAGACTTGACGGATAACGTCAACTCGATGGCGGGGAATTTGACAGGGCAGGTGCGGAATATTGCTGAAGTTGCTACTGCGATCGCCAACGGCGACTTATCTAAAAAAATTACAGTACAAGTTAAAGGGGAAATTTTAGAACTGAAGAACACCATCAATATTATGGTGGATCAGCTATCTTCCTTTGCTTCTGAAGTAACAAGAGTCGCGCGGGAAGTTGGCAGCGAAGGCAAGTTAGGCGGGCAAGCAGATGTGCGAGGAGTTGCAGGAACTTGGAAAGATTTAACCGACAGCGTTAACTTCATGGCAGGTAGTTTAACTTCCCAAGTCCGAAACATTGCCGAAGTAACAACAGCGGTAGCAAATGGCGATCTTTCTAAAAAAATTACCGTGGATGTAAAAGGGGAAATTTTAGAACTGAAAAACACCGTTAACGTGATGGTAGATCAGTTAAATTCCTTTGCTTCGGAAGTAACGAGGGTGGCGCGCGAGGTAGGTACAGAAGGCAAACTCGGCGTGCAAGCAGAAGTGCGAGGAGTAGCGGGAACTTGGAAAGATTTAACCGACTCGGTAAACTCGATGGCGGGGAATTTAACTGCCCAAGTACGCAACATTGCCGAAGTAACGACGGCGGTAGCAAATGGCGATTTATCTAAGAAGATTACCGTTGATGTCAAAGGGGAAATTTTAGAACTGAAAAACACCATCAATATCATGGTGGATCAGCTTTCTTCCTTTGCTTCGGAAGTAACAAGGGTAGCGCGGGAAGTTGGATCTGAAGGCAAACTCGGCGTGCAAGCAGATGTGCGAGGAGTTGCGGGAACTTGGAAAGATTTAACCGACAGCGTTAACTTTATGGCAGGCAGTTTAACTGCCCAAGTACGCAACATCGCCGCAGTCACGACGGCGGTAGCAAATGGCGATCTTTCTAAGAAAATTACCGTTGATGTGAAGGGGGAAATTTTAGAACTGAAAAACACCGTCAACGTGATGGTGGATCAACTTAATTCCTTTGCTTCTGAAGTAACAAGAGTCGCGCGGGAAGTCGGTACAGAAGGCAAGTTGGGAGTGCAAGCAGAAGTTAAAGGAGTGGCAGGAACTTGGAAAGATCTCACCGATTCGGTAAACTCAATGGCATCGAGTTTAACTGCCCAAGTACGCAACATTGCCGAAGTAACGACGGCGGTAGCAAATGGCGATTTATCTAAGAAAGTTACCGTTGATGTTAAAGGAGAAATTCTCGAACTGAAGAACACCGTTAATACAATGGTGGATCAGTTAAATTCCTTTGCTTCGGAAGTAACAAGAGTCGCGCGCGAGGTAGGTACGGAAGGCAAACTCGGCGTGCAAGCTTACGTGCGGGGCGTCGCGGGAACTTGGAAAGATTTGACCGATAACGTTAATCTAATGGCGGGGAATTTGACTGCCCAAGTAAGAAACATTGCCGAAGTAACGAAGGCGGTGGCAAATGGCGATCTTTCTAAGAAAATTACCGTGGATGTGAAAGGAGAAATCCTCGATCTGAAGAATACGATTAACGTGATGGTGGATCAGCTTTCTTCCTTTGCTTCCGAAGTAACAAGGGTAGCGCGCGAAGTCGGTACGGAAGGAAAATTAGGCGGGCAAGCGCAGGTAATGGGAGTTGCGGGAACTTGGAAAGATTTGACGGATAATGTCAATTCAATGGCAAGTAATTTAACTGCCCAAGTGCGGGGCATTGCCAAGATTGTAACCGCAGTAGCGAATGGTGATTTAAAGCGGAAATTGATGTTAGATGCCAAAGGCGAAATTGAAACTTTGGCAGATACGATTAACGAAATGATCGACACGTTGGCGACGTTTGCGGATCAGGTAACTACCGTAGCGCGGGAAGTAGGAATTGAAGGGAAATTAGGCGGGCAAGCGAAAGTACCCGGCGCGGCGGGAACTTGGCGCGCGCTAACGGATAACGTCAACGAATTGGCAGCGAATTTGACTACACAGGTACGCGCGATCGCAGAAGTCGCTACCGCAGTTACCAAAGGCGATCTTACCCGTTCGATTTCAGTCGAAGCGCAAGGCGAAGTCGCCATCCTCAAAGATAATATCAACCAAATGATCGCCAATCTGCGCGAAACAACCCAGAAGAATACCGAACAAGATTGGTTAAAAACCAACCTCGCCAAATTTACCCGCATGTTGCAAGGACAGCGCGATTTAGAAACAGTTTCCAAATTGATTCTTTCCGAATTAGCACCCCTCGTGGGAGCGTCACACGGTGTATTCTATTTAATGGAAACTGGCGACCATCAATCGTATCTCAAATTAATCAGCACCTACGCTTATCGCGAACGCAAGCATATCTCGAATCGCTTCCACTTGGGTGAAGGATTGGTAGGGCAAGCTGCAATTGAAAAACAGCGGATTCTGATTACAGAAGTGCCTAGCGATTATATTAAAATTAGTTCTGGTTTAGGAGAAGCACCGCCGCTGAATGTGGTGGAATTACCAGTTTTGTTTGAAGGGCAAGTGACGGCGGTGATCGAATTAGCATCTTTCCGCCGCTTTAACGAGATTCACCTGACTTTTTTCGATCAGCTAACCGAAAGCATTGCGATCGTTTTGAATACGATTGCCGCTTCGATGCGTACCGAAGAATTGCTCAAACAATCCCAATCTTTGGCAGAAGAGTTGCAAACTCAGCAAAACGAATTGCGGGAAACCAACCAGCGATTAGAACAACAAGCAAAATCACTGCAAACATCCGAAGAACTGCTAAAGAAACAACAAGAACAACTGCAACAGACAAACGAAGAACTAAAAGAGAAAGCCAGATTATTATCGCTGCAAAACGAAGAAGTCGAACTGAAAAACAGCGAAATTGACCAAGCAAGGATGTCTTTGGAAGAAAAAGCCGAACAATTGGCATTGACTTCAAAATATAAATCCCAATTCCTCGCCAACATGTCCCACGAATTGCGGACACCCCTTAACAGTTTGCTGCTGTTAGCTGGACTGCTGTCGCAAAATAATGATGGCAATCTGAGTAGCAAGCAAGTCGAATACGCCCAAACAATTTACTCAGCAGGTAACGACCTTTTGGCGCTGATTAACGACATTTTAGATTTGGCAAAAATCGAATCGGGAACGATTGCGATTGAAATCGACCAAATGCTGTTTAGCGAACTAAAAGAATATCTAGAACGCACATTTTGTTCTGTCGCCCAAGATAAAAAACTGAATTTTAAAGTAGAATTGGCTTCATCCTTGCCCCGCGCCATTTATACCGACGCCAAACGCTTGCAACAAGTGTTGAAAAATCTGCTTTCTAATGCGTTTAAATTTACCGAAAGAGGAGAGATCGGTTTGCGGATTGAACCCGCTGTTTCTGGGTGGAATCCCGAACTCAATAGCTTGAATCGCGCTGATATGGCGATCGCTTTCTCGGTTACCGATACGGGAATTGGCATTCCGCCGGAAAAGCATAAAATCATTTTTGAAGCATTTCAGCAAGCAGATGGCACCACCAGTCGTAAATACGGCGGTACCGGATTGGGATTGTCAATTAGTCGAGAAATTGCCCAACTTTTAGGCGGGGAAATTACCTTAGTTAGCACTGTGGGTAAAGGCAGTACGTTTACACTCTACCTGCCACAATTGAAAAATGGAGTTGCCAAATGGGGGGGAACTCAATCAGGGATTATAGAAGAAAATTTACTCAACCTTCTGCGCTTACCAGCAGATGCGAATGCAAAGAAACAGGTACAAAAAGAAAGCAATACGACTGACGCCACGCTGCGCGATCGCATCCCAGATAAAATTACTCTACCCCTCCCCCCACCTGCACCTAGCCCCATCGCCCCGCCCCAAAATATTCCTGAGTCAAATTATCAAGCTTTAAGCGACGATCGGGGACAAATTCAACCCGGAGATCGGGTAGTACTAATAATAGATGATGACTTTAACTTTGCTCACGTTTTGTTGCAGATGGCACGAGAAAAAGGCTTTAAAGGTATCATTGCTTTGCAAGGAGAAACCGGATTAGCTTTGACATCGCAATTTCAACCGGATGCTATCTTCTTAGATATCCAATTGCCGGTGATGAATGGATGGACAGTTCTCGATTGTTTAAAACACGATGCCAAAACGCAACACATCCCCGTTTATATTCTATCGGTGATGGAATCAGAACACCAACGCGGCCTTAAACAAGGGGCAGTTTCCTATCTGCAAAAACCTATTACGACATCTGCATTATCTCAAGCATTAACTAACTTGAAAGCTTTTGCCGAAAGCAAGGTGAAAAACTTGCTAGTAGTGCAAGCAGATCAAATTGAACGCGATGCTATAGTTGATTTACTTTCCGGCGATGACGTTTCTATAACTGCTGTGGGTAAAGGAGTAGCAGCGCTAGAAGCGCTAGAAAAACAGCGGTTTGATTGCATCGTACTAGATTTGGCTTTGCCAGACATTAACGGATGGGAATTAATCAAACAGATTCAGCAGCGAGTCAGAAGTCATCAAACCCAAGGATTGATGTTTTTACCGATAATTGTTTACACAGATAAGGAGTTAACCCAACAAGAAACCAGCGCACTCAAACAAGCGATCGCTAGCATTATTATCAAAGATGAGCAAGCGATCGCGCGCCTTCTCGATCAAACCACTTTATACTTGCATCGCTCAAAAGCCAATCTCGATGGAGCCAAACAGCAGATACTGGAACGCTACCATCAAAGCATACCCGAACTAGCAGGCAAAAAAGTTCTAATCGTCGATGACGACGTGCGGAATGTTTTCGCCCTCACCAGCATGTTGGAATACTATCGCATCCAAGTCGTTTACGCCGATAATGGTTCCAATGGCATTTTCATGTTGCAAAACACCCCCGACATCGATATAGTCCTCATGGACGTAATGATGCCAGAAATGGACGGCTACGAAACAATGCGTACCATTCGCCAGATGAATCAATTCCATTCGCTGCCAATCGTCGCCCTCACGGCTAAAGCCATGCAAGGCGATCGCGAAAAGTGCATCGAAGCCGGTGCATCCGACTATATTACCAAGCCGGTAAACATGCAGCAGTTACTTTCTCTTCTGCGCGTATGGTTGTATCAGTGATTTTCTTGCATTTAGATCTTGTACTAAGGGAGGTATAACCTCCCAGATTTCGTTCCCAGGTTCAACCTGGGAACGAGTTATCCACTGTCAACTATCCACTGTCAACTATCCACTGACCAACGAGTTATTACCAATTACCAATCACCAATCACCAATTACCAATTACCAATTACCAATTACCAATTACCAATTACCAATTACCAATGACCAATCACCAATGACCAATGACGAAAAAGTCAATATTCTCCTCGTTGACGATCATCCAGAAAATTTACTAGCACTGGAAGCAATACTGGAGAATTTGGGGCAGAATTTAGTCAGAGCTAATTCGGGTGAAGAAGCATTAAAATGCCTTCTCGATCGAGATTTTGCTGTGATTTTGCTCGACGTTCAAATGCCGGGAATGGATGGATTTGAGACAGCAGAATTAATTAGATTGCGCCGGAAAAATCAACAAACTCCGATTATTTTTCTCACAGCTTTTCACAAAAACGAACAGTTTATGTTTAAAGGTTATGCCGTGGGAGCTGTGGATTATATGATCAAACCCTTCCCAGCAGAAATTCTAAAATCTAAGGTTTCAGTTTTTATCAATATATTTAAAACAAATGCCCAACTCAAACAGCAAAAAGAACTGGTTGAGTCAACAAATTTAGAATTGCAAAATGAAATCAAAAAGCATCGTCATACTACCAAACTATTGGAAATAAAGCAAGGAGAGTTTGAAGCTATATTTGAATCGATTCCTGACGCCGTAATTTTCACCGATTTAAATTTAAAAATAATTAGGTGCAATCCAGCATTTACAGCCTTATTCGGTTACGAAAGCGCAGAAGCAATTAATCAAGACTACCAAATAATCTGGAAAGATCGTAAAATTTCTCTGACAACCGTTCTAAATAATATAGACAATTTAAAGAGTTATGAAATGGGTTATTCTAGAAAAAATGGCGAACAATTTATCGGCGATACAATTAATACCTTAGTTAAAGATGCTGATGGCAACACGATCGGATTACTAGGAATAATTCGCGACATTACCTCGCGCAAACGAGCCGAAGAGGAAATCGCGATGCTAAATCATCAAAACTCACTAATTTTACAATCGGCAGGTGAAGGAATTTACGGAGTAAATTGCGAAGGAAAAACCACTTTTATCAATCCAGTTGCAGCTAAAATGCTAGGATACGAACCGTCAGAACTGATCGGTCAACCAATGCATAGCTTGTTGCACCATTCAAAAGCAGATGGAACCGATTATCCACTAGAAGAATGCCCGGTTTATAAGTCATTAAAAGATGGCACAATTCATCACATAACTAACGAAGTTTTTTGGCGCAAGAATGGTTCTCAGTTCCCTGTAGAGTACGTCAGCACGCCGATTGAAGAACAAGGCGAGATAGTTGGTGCGGTTATTACTTTTAAAGATATTACCGAACGTCAAGCAATAGAACAAATGAAAAATGAGTTTATCGCCGTTGTCAGCCACGAACTTCGTACCCCTCTCACGGCAATTCACGCGGCTTTAAACCTACTATCTACTGGCTTAGTAGATGCTAACTCGCAAAAAGGTCGCCGCGCGATCGCAATCGCAGAAGAGAATAGCGATCGCTTAGTTAGAATCGTCAACGACATCCTCGATTTAGAACGCCTGCAATCAGGTAAAATGGGTTTATCCAAACAACCCTGCAATGCTGCCGATTTAATGGTAAAAGCTATAGATTCAATGCAGGAAATGGCAAATCGTAGCCAAGTGAATCTATCAGTTTCTCCCCTATCGATTGTATTAAATGCTGATAGCGATCGCATTCTCCAAGTATTGACAAATCTCCTCAGCAATGCTATAAAATTTTCCCCCGCAGGTGCGACCGTCTGGTTAACAGTTGAACTGCAAGGAGATCGTAACCAAAAAAGCACTGTAGGGGCGGGTTTTACCGATAACCTGACAACTAAAACAGACAATTTAACTCAACCCGCCCCTGCTGTATTGTTTGAGGTGAAAGACCGAGGGCGGGGGATTCCGGCAGAAAAACTTGATACTATATTCGAGCGGTTTCACCAGGTTGATGCCTCCGATTCCCGAAAACAAGGAGGGACGGGTTTGGGACTAGCAATTTGTCGCAGCATCGTGCAGCAACACGGCGGCGAAATCTGGGTGGAAAGCGTTCCGGGAAAAGGTAGCAATTTTTACTTCACCCTCCCTCTAACCCCTAACCCCTAACCCCTAATTATGACCAAACGAATTTTGATCGTTGACGACGAAGCTGGTGTGCGGGAAATCCTGCAAATCTGCCTGGAAGCAGTGGCGGGATGGGAAGTTTTTACCGCCGCATCGGGTAGGGAAGGGTTAGCGATCGCCGAAGCCGAGCAACCCGATGCTATTCTGCTAGATGTAATGATGCCCGGTATGGATGGCCCGACCACATTTCGCCAGTTACAGGCAAATGAAGCCATTCGACGCATACCGACTATTTTAGTTACAGCAAAAGCAGGCTTTAGCGAACAAAAGCAATTACTCGATTTAGGCGTTAATGGGGTGGTTACTAAACCATTCACCCCTGAGTATATAGTTGCTAAAATCTGCAAGATTCTCAACTGGAACCTTTGAAGGCAGGAGATCGGAAGGCAGGGGGCAGGAGGACTTTAATCAAAACCCCTAATATCATGTCCGCTTGTATCGGCATCGCGCGCGGGGCGGGTTTATCAACACAATTCCCTTAAGATCAAACCTGTCTGGTTAACTAGCAACTTGAGTTATATAAACTTTGCTAGCGGACAGAATCTAACCGATTTTTGAGTAAAAATACTTAATAAAGTTCAAATAATAATTCTTTACTTAGTCAATTTAACTATTCACAAAATGTTCACAATTTAAGCTTAAATTGAGAATCATCTGGAGCTATTTAATTACTTGGTAACACAATTTGCTTAATTTAATATAAAGCTGAGCCATCATCGGGTTCCATTTTGGCTTGCTAATACCCTACAGAATCTAGGTAAAAATTGGTGATTTTTTGCGAACGAACTTAACGAGAAATGTATGGAAAAGATTTTGGTGATTGAAGACAACGCAGATCAAAGAATAATGATTTCCTTGTTTCTGACATCAGAGAACTTTCAAGTAACGACAGCTGAAAATGGTAGGGTTGGCTTGGAGTTAGCAATAAAAATCAAGCCAGACTTGATCGTTTCTGATATTCATATGCCTGAACTCAATGGGTATGAAGTACTCAAAGCATTACGCGACGATGTGGCTACAACCGATATAGCGTTTATCTTTCTCACCGCCGAGGTAGATGCTGACGCACATTGCCTTGCTATGCAATTAGGGGCTAATGATTATCTGACAAAACCCATCGATTTGAAGCATTTATTGCTAGCGATCGCCTTCCATTTGAAAACTATTTCCCCTCGAAATCCCCAGACATGCGGCATTGACTACGATCTCTATTAACGCAAGTTGCTAGTGACAAATATTGTCGGTTCGATCCCCCCTAACCCCCCTTAAAAAGGGGGGAACCGGATTCTTAGTCCCCCTTTTTAAGGGGGATTTAGGGGGATCGAAAATGCTCGCTCTCATAACTAGCAACTTGAGCTATTAACGCAAGTTGCTAGTGACAAATATTATCGGTTCGATCCCCCCTAACCCCCCTTAAAAAGGGGGGAACCGGATTCTTAGTCCCCCTTTTTAAGGGGGATTTAGGGGGATCGAAAATGCTCGCTCTCATAACTAGCAACTTGAGCTATTAACGCAAGTTGCTAGTGACAAATATTATCGGTTCGATCCCCCCTAACCCCCCTTAAAAAGGGGGGAACCGGATTCTTAGTCC
>ERZ1066131.327-NODE-327-length-13148-cov-8.905904_pt1 | contig 13148 bp, 9 predicted proteins | sample MGYA00382778_ERZ1066131 | MGnify/ENA primary metagenome ERZ1066131 (study PRJEB33369, sample SAMEA5778361) | biofilm metagenome | biome: Industrial cooling water; feature: Water cooling tower basin; material: Biofilm | place: United Arab Emirates | collected... | reverse complement strand
TAAGTGGCAACGGGTGGGATTTGCTTCGCCGCCAGTTGGGCATGCGTATGCCGCAGGTAACGATACCGGTGGATCGCCCGACGGAAACACGCAGAATAGCTACAGCCAGCTTGTTGCCCGTACTCGCAAATCAGTTGGGTGGCCTAACCATTAACTACCCGGTAACCGACTCCATCCGGTTTCACCTGGAGCCCCGCGGCCGCCAGCGCTTTAAAGTTGCTGTGGTGAAAGAAAAACTTACCTTTCGTGGTAACCTGGGGCGTGTAAGCCAGGTGGTGGTGTTGCCCGATTCAATCGACATTGAAGGCCCCAGCAGCTTATTGCGTAACCTGCCCGATTCCGTATTTGTGGTGTTGCCCGCCAAACGCATTACCGAAAATTACCGCGAGCGCCACACGATTAACGTGCCCCGGCAAAACCTGCTGCACGTGCAGCCCCAAACGGTGGAGGTACTTTTTGAAGTAGCAGCCATGCGCGATGTAACGCTGCGCGTGCCGGTGCTGCAAAACCAATCCGGCTTGCCCGACAGTGTTAGCTGCCAACTCTGGGTGCCGGCCCGGTGGGTGGAGACATTGCCCGAAGTAACCCGTACATTTTTCGCAGTGGTGCCCACACAAACGTATGCAGGAAAATACTTGCCGCGGGTGGAGGGTTTGCCCGATGTGGTAACGGTTATCCGTGTCGACTCTGTACGTCTGCCAAATACATTGAAATGAATCCGCTGAAAGTGGGAATTACCGGTGGTATTGGCTCAGGTAAAAGCACCGTGGCACGCATCTTCGCCACGCTGGGCGTACCTGTGTATGATGCCGACAGCCGAGCGAAAGGAGTAATGACCACTGACGGAATTCTGGTGGAACAAATCAAAAAAGAATTCGGAACATTGGCCTACCGTTCCTCCGGTGAGTTAGATCGGGCGTTCATTGCATCGGTGGTGTTTAAAGATCCTGAGAAGCTTAACCGCTTGAATGCATTGGTGCATCCGCGCGTGAGGCAGGATTTTGCACAATGGGTTCGGGTGCATGCGGCCGCGCCTTACGTATTGAAAGAGGCTGCGCTGCTGTACGAAACGGGTTCGGCCGATGAGTTGGATGCCATGATCGTGGTTACCGCACCTACTGCACTGCGCGTGCAGCGGGTGATACAGCGGGATACCCATCGAACGCGTGAAGCGGTAGGGGAGATCATCAAAAACCAGATGCCAGACGAAGAAAAAGTGAAACGGGCCGATTACGTAATACAAAATGATGAATCCATGCCGGTAATTCCACGGGTGTTGGAAATCCACCGGCTGCTGATGAGTGCTGCAAAATGAAGAAGCGAATTTTAACAATAGGTGCGATTGTGGTGGTAGTGGCGTTGCTGGCACTACCAAAATTGAATTTTTTGAAAAAAAGTCCTGCTGCGGGCGGCGCGCCCGGTGGCCCCGGAAGCGGCGGCGGCACGTTAGCCGTAGAGGCGCTGCTGATTCGCACAGAAAAACTCGACAACAAACTGGTGCTTACCGGTTCGGTTTTGCCCAACGAATCGTTGGAACTGCGCAGCGAAATCAGCGGTAAGGTGGAGAGCATTACGTTCAAAGAAGGCGCTGCCGTGAAAAAAGGCGACCTTCTGGTGCAAATTGATGATGACGAAATCAAGGCGCAGCTCGAAAAACAAAAGTATAACCGCAAGCTGAATCAGGATAATGAATTCCGCCAGCGCAAACTGTTGGAAAAAGATGCCATTAGCCAGGAAGAGTACGATAACGCACTGAATCGCCTTAACACCACCAATGCCGACATCAAGTTATTGGAAGTGCAGTACGATAAGACGCGGATTCGTGCGCCATTTGAAGGGGTAATTGGCTTGCGCTATGTAAGCGAGGGTTCGTTCATTAACACCAATACCACCATTGCTACGCTCTACAGCATCTCGCCTGCTAAAATCGAGTTTGCCGTGCCCGGTCGGTACAGTACGCAAGTACGCGAGGGCAAAAAAATCTTCTTCAACATTGAGAATGATTCAACCGTGTTTGAGGGCGAGGTGTACGCCGTGGAGCCGCGCATTGATCCGACCACGCGCACGCTGAAGCTGCGCGCGCTGGCCGATAACTCCAAAGGCGTGTTGCTGCCGGGCCAGTTTGTGAAAGTAAATCTGATTCTTGCCACCGTTGATCAGGCGATTTTAGTGCCCACGGAATCAGTTATCCCTGAGCAAAACGGCAAAAAAGTGTTTGTCATGTCGGGGGGTAAAGCCAAAGAGGTGAAGATCGAAACCGGCTTGCGCACCGATCGTTACCTGGAAGTAATCTCCGGTCTCAGTCCGGGCGATACGTTACTCACCACCGGCATCTTACAGCTGCGGGCGGGCATGGATGTGCAAATTGCCAAACTAAAAACGCCAACGCCTTAACCCATGGCGAGTTTATCTACCGTTAGTATTAACCGGCCCGTGTTGGCGATTGTGATGTCGCTGGTGATCATTCTGTTCGGGTTGATCGGATTTTCCTTTTTGGGGGTGCGTGAGTTTCCCAGTGTAGATCCGCCCGTGGTGAATGTGAGCACCGTTTACGTGGGCGCCAATGCGGATGTAATCGAATCGCAAATTACCGAACCGCTGGAAGAAGCAATCAACGGAGTGGCCGGTATTCGCACGCTTACTTCGGTGAGCCGCGAAGGCCGCAGCAGCATTACAGTAGAATTTGAATTAGGGGTAAACATCGAAGCCGCAGCCAACGATGTGCGCGATAAAGTTTCGGGTGCGTTAAACCGTTTGCCACCGGATGTTGACCCACCCGTGGTGGAGAAGGCAGATGCAGACTCCAGCCCAATTATCTTTTTAACCGTGCGCAGTGATAAGCGCGACCTGCTAGAGATTTCGCGTATTGCGGAATTGTATTTTAAAGAACGCATTCAAACGATACCCGGTGTGAGTGCCGTGCAAATCTGGGGGCAACGCAGGTATTCCATGCGGCTGTGGATGGACCCGATCAAGCTTGCGTCGCTCAAACTTACGCCCACCGATGTATTGCAAGCCATCAACCGCGAGAATGTAGAGCTGCCCAGTGGCCGCGTAGAAGGCCAGAACACCGAACTTACCGTGCGCACGATGGGCCGCCTCAATACGGAAGAAGACTTCAACAAACTCATCATTAAAGAAGATGGCGACAATGTGGTGCGGTTTCAGGACATCGGCTATGCCCAGCTCGGGGCCGAGAATGAACGTACCATTTTGCGCAGAGATGGAATTCCCGGCTGCGCCATCGCAATTGTTGCCCAGCCCGGAGCCAACAATATTGACATTGCCGATCGGCTGTATAAAAAACTTGATCAAATACAGCGCGATTTGCCGCCGGATGTGAGTTACCAAATGAGTTTCGATTCCACCAAGTTCATTCGCTCGTCCATTACCGAAGTGGAGGAAACCATCTTCATTGCTTTTTGCCTTGTGTTGTCGATCATCTTTTTGTTCCTGCGCGATTGGCGCACCACGATCATTCCCGTGGCCACCATTCCCATTTCATTGATTGGCGCATTCTTCGTGATGTACCTGTTGGGTTTTACCATCAACGTGCTTACGCTGCTCGGAATTGTTTTGGCGATTGGTTTGGTGGTAGACGATGCCATTGTGGTGTTGGAAAATATTTATGTAAAAATTGAGCAGGGCGAAAACCCGCTAGAAGCCGCCCGCAAGGGTTCGGTAGAGATTTACTTTGCCGTGATTTCTACTACGGTTTCTGTGGTGGCTGTTTTTCTGCCCGTTATTTTCTTGCAAGGGTTAACCGGCAGGCTGTTTCGGGAGTTTGGGCTTGTGGTGGCCAGTTCGGTAGCGATTTCTGCATTTGTATCGCTCACGCTCACACCCATGATGAGTGCCAAGCTACTGAAGCACCGCGAAAAGCAGCCGTGGTTGCACCGCAAAACCGAACCGTTCTTTGTGGCGATGAACAACTGGTATGCCGATGCCTTACGCGGTTTTATGCGCTTGCGCTGGATGGCGTTTGTAATCATTGCATGTGCGATTGGCTTGATTTACCTCCTCGGCACAACACTGCCCAGCGAACTTGCCCCATTGGAAGATCGCAGCGAGTTTCGTCTGCAGGCACAAGCTCCGGAAGGCGCTACATTTGAGTACATGGACGGCTACGTGCGCGAACTCACGGCATTTGTGGAGGAGCAGGTACCTGAAAAAGCCGGGTTGGTAAGTGTAACAGCACCTTCGTTTGGTGGCTCGGGGGTCAACTCGGGCTTCGTTCGGGTGATTCTGAAAGAACCGGCCACCCGCGACCGTACCCAGCAGCAAATCGTAGAAGAAATTACCAGCAAGTCGCGCAAATACACGGGCGTGCGCACGTTTGTATCTCAGGCGCAAACCATTGGCGACCGCCGGGGCGGCTTCCCGCTGCAGTTTGTGATTCAGGCCGCAGATATTGAAAAGCTAAAGGTGGTGCTGCCTACGTTTTTGGTACGCGCCGCACAAAGCCCGTTGTTTTCTTTCGTGGATGTGGATTTGAAGTTCACCAAGCCCGAGCTTAGCATCAACATCGACCGAGAGAAAGCGCGCAACCTGGGCGTAAACGTACTCGACATCGCGCAGACGTTGCAACTGGGGCTCAGTGGCTCGCGTTTTGGAAATTTCATCATGGATGGAAAGCAGTACCAAATCATCGGGCAGGTGGAGCGTGCTAACCGCAATGAGCCGCTGGATTTAAAGACCCTCTATGTAAAGAGCAGACGTGGCGAGTTGATTCAATTAGATAACCTGGTTACGATTAGCGAAATGAGTGCGCCACCGCAGCTGTACCGCTTCAACCGCTACTCGTCTGCCAAAGTGCAGGCACAGTTGGCGCGTGGTGTGGCTTTGGGCGATGGTATAAAAGAAATGCAGCGCATTGCAGCGGAAGTGTTGGACGAGAGTTATACCACCAGTCTGGATGGTGCATCGCGCGAGTTTGCCGAAAGCTCATCCAGTATCTACCTGGCGTTTTTAATCGCACTGGCCATTATCTATCTCGTTTTAGCGGCACAGTTCGAAAGCTTTCGCGACCCGTTTGTGATCATGTTTACCGTGCCCCTGGCGTTGGCGGGTGCGCTTTTGTCGTTATGGTATTTTAACCAAACGCTGAATGTGTTCAGCCAGATCGGCATCATCATGCTCATTGGATTGGTTACCAAGAATGGTATTCTGATTGTGGAGTTTGCCAATCAGCGCAAAGCCGAAGGAAAAGCCATGTTTGATGCGGTGATCGAAGCTGCCGAGTCGCGCTTTCGCCCGATATTAATGACCAGTCTGTCAACTATCCTTGGCATCCTGCCCATTGCGTTGGCACTCGGTGCCGGCTCGGAGAGCCGCGTATCCATGGGTATTGCGGTGATTGGGGGCATGATGTTCGCCACGGTACTCACCCTGTTTGTTATTCCAGCCATCTACTCTTTTTTCAGTAATAAAAACGTATCGACCGTTTCGTGATGTTGGCCCTTCGTTTTCTTTTTGTTTTGTTGAGCTGTGCGCCGGTGCTCTTGCTTGCGCAGGATACGCTCAGCCTCTCGCGCGCATTGGCGATTGGCCTGAAGAATAACTTTGATGTGCAGGCCGAGCGCCTCAATATTGATATTGCAGAGAATAACAATAACTGGGGGCAGGCGGGGCGCTATCCGGTGGTGTCTTTCAATCCCAACTTTAACAACTCGGTAATTCAGCGCAAACCGGCCAACCCGTTTGCGGTGGCCGGCCGAAACATTTCCGACAATTTGCAGGGCCAGCTGGATTTTCAATTTGTGTTATTCGATGGCTTTTCCATCAAACTCACCAAACAACGACTTGAGCAACTCGAAAAACTGAGTTATGGTAACGCTGCACTGGTGATTGAGCAGATCATGCAAGCCATTATACTTTCGTATTACACGGTGTTGCTGGAGCAGGAGCGATTGGCCGTTCTTGAAACCAACCTTGAGTTTTCGCGGGAGCGCTATCAATATGTAAAGCTGCGCAAAGATCTTGGCGGCGCCATTACCTTTGACGTGCTTCAGGAACAAAACAATCTGCTGACCGACTCGGCCAATGTATTGCAGCAGGAAATCCGGGTACGAAATTCAGTACGCGATCTCAACTTGTTGCTCAACGAAGATCTCAACAAAACGTATCGGTTTTTAGATCCGTTACAGACAGCAAGCGAGGACTACGTGTTTGCTGATCTCAAAGCCAAAATGATGAGCAGTAATTTCAATTTGCAAAATCAGTTTGTCAATCAAGAGATCGTGCGTAACAATCGCCAACTGGCGCAGTCGGCCCAGGCACCCAGCGTGGTGTTGAATCTGGGTGGGCAGGGAAGTTTAGACCGGCTCAATGCAAATTTCAGGGCGCTTACCGGCAATCAAGTGGAGAATCAGGTGGGGTTGGTGAATCGCGACCCCGGTCAGCCCGTGTTCAACACGGTGAACGAAACAGCCTTGCAAACACTTACGCAAACGGGTAACTCGTACGGCGGCTATGCCAATTTTGGTTTGCGTTTTACACTGAGTAGCGGCGGCCAGATTCGCAGGGCCGTAGAAAACTCAAAAATTCAGGAACGCATCAATCAACTGAATATCGATCAACTCAAGCTTTCGCTTGAAAATGATCTGCTGGCTGCCTACGATTTGTATAACCTGCGCCGCCAACTCGTGCGCATCGCGGAAACGCAACTACGCGCGGCTGAACTCAACCTTTCTTTGGCAAACGAGCGCTACAAGAACGGGGCACTGAGTGCCATCGACCTGCGTATTGTGCAAGAAAATTTCAGAAACGCGGCGTTGGCCAACTATCAGGCCATCTTTAATAATATTTCCAGTCGGATGGACCTGATCCGTTTAACGGGTGGACTTGTGGACAAGGAACGGATAAAAGGTTAAGTCCTTTCAGTATATTGCCTTTCTAACCAAACTGCCGCATGGAATCGCCCGCAGCTCCTGCTAAAAAAAACCGCTTAACGCTCTATATCATCTTTGCGCTGCTCGCGGGTATCGGGCTTGGCTTTGTATTAAACAAGAGCTACGTGGCTACCGAGAATGCCAGCATCGAGCAACTGGATGCCCGCATCAAGGCGTTATCGCAACAAATCCAGAATACGCCCGATAGCGCGCAGCGCGCAAGTTTGGAGGCAACAAAAAAATCAGCTACCGCAGACCGCAGCGCCGCGTTAACCACCCGCGACAAAAAAGTAGAGCCTTTTTCATTGCTGGCAGATATCTTCTTGCGGTTGATTAAAATGATCGTTGCGCCACTGGTGTTTACCACGCTTGTTGTGGGTGTAGCCAAGTTGGGCGATATCAATGCGGTTGGCCGGATTGGGGGCAAAACACTCCTTTGGTTTTTGTCGGCCTCGTTGGTGAGTTTGCTGCTGGGCATGGTGATGGTGAATCTGTTTGAGCCCGGCAAGGCCATGCAGCTACCGTTGCCAGTGGAAAACGAAACGGGAATTCAAGCCGTGGGCCTATCGCTCAAAACGTTTTTGTATCACGTTTTTCCGAGCAGCGTAATTGAGGCCATGGCAAAAAATGAAATTCTTCAGATTGTAGTGTTCTCCCTCTTTTTCGGGATTGCCACGGCCGCAATTGGCGAGCAGGGCAAAATAGTGATTAAAGCAATGGATGCAGTGGCGCACGTGATTTTGAAAGTAACCGTGTATGTAATGAATCTGGCACCGGTAGCGGTGTTTGGCGCGATGGCTGCGATTGTTGCTAAACAAGGACTTGGAATATTGAAAACATATTCGATTTTCATTGGTGAATTTTATTTCAGCCTGCTGCTGCTGTGGGGTATCCTTATCGTGGCAGGTTATGCCATCATTCGCGGGCGCGTAGTGCAACTGATCCGAAGAATGAAAGAACCAATTCTGCTGGCCTTTAGCACTGCCAGTAGCGAAGCAGCGTTTCCTAAAACCATGGACGAACTACAGCGCTTTGGATGTAAAGACAAGATTGTGAGTTTTGTTTTGCCATTGGGCTACTCATTTAATCTGGATGGGAGCATGATGTACATGACGTTTGCTTCGTTGTTCATTGCACAGTCGTACGGCATTGAGTTGCCGCTGGCTACGCAGGTTAGCATGTTACTGGTGTTGATGGTAACCAGCAAAGGGATTGCCGGAGTACCGCGGGCTTCGCTTGTGGTGATTGCCGGCACGCTGGCTACATTTAATATACCTGAAGCCGGATTGGCTTTGCTCTTGGGCATTGATCCGCTGCTCGATATGGGCCGCAGCGCTACCAACGTGGTGGGTAACAGCGTGGCCACCGCCGTGGTAAGCCGGTGGGAAAATGCGTTGGGGCCGACCGAGACTGGCCCGGCACGCAGCTAGCCTGGCGTGCCGCTACAACGTGTATGACTGTGTTTTGCTGTAAAAAACGCGACTTCATGTTGGCACCATGTAGAAGCTACCCTCTTTACGCTGGCTATGGTGCAGTAAATGCGCGGTAAAGGAGGTAGCGCAAAGGGTGAAGAACTGCAACCGTTTTCTATATTTGTTAGCGCCCTTAATCCGGCACAAGTGAAAACCCTTTATAGCAATGTGCTTTTTCTTGTTGTAGCGTCCCTTTTTCTGGGGCAGAGTGGATTTTCTCAAACGCTGCGGGAAGACAGCCTGAGAAACCTGATTACCACCAGTAAAGAAGACACAAATAAGGTAAATGCACTGGCCGCGTTAGCGCGTGTGTATCGGTTTTCGAAAACAGATACGGCCGAGTTGTTGGCTCGCCAGGGTTTGGCATTAGCAGAAAAAATCGGATTCGAAAAAGGCCAGGGTAATTGTCTGAACCAATTGGGGGTATGCGCATATGCCCGCAGCAACTACCAGCTGTCGCTTGCGCATCACAACCGGGGGCTGAGCATCCGCGAAAAAATTGCCGATCGGCACGGCATGGCAGCCAGCATGCTAAACCTGGGTAATGTGTACAAAGAGATAGGTAATTTTTCCAAAGCCCTGGCGTATTACGAGCGTACGCTGGAATTGGATGTGGCGTTGGGTAACCGCCGGGATGTGCCCCACGACTTGATCAACATTGCCACGATCTACTCTGAGCAGGGCAATTACAGCCTTGCGCTGGAAAAGCTTTTGGAGAGCGAAAGAAAATTTAAAGAGAACGGAGATGCCGAGGGGTTAGGATTTGTGTACAATAATCTTGGCATTATCTACCAACGCATGGGCGATTTGCAGCGGGCGCTGGAAAAGTACCAAAGTGCACGTACCAGCTTTGAGACGGCTGGCTATCTGCGCGGCCAGAGCGAGGCATTGATCAATATCGGCACGGTGTATCAGGACCGCCGCGACTTTGGCCAGAGTCTTTCGCTCTATCAGCAAGCCCTGCTACTGGCGCAACGAAGCAACTCGAAGTTTACCATTGCGCTAATCAAAAGCAACCTGAGCGCTGTGCTGGATGAGCTGGGAAAGCCCGTGGAAGCAGAACGCGCCATTCGCGATGCGCTTACGTTGAGCCGTGAAATAGGCAGTTTGCAACGGGAGGCGAATGCACTTTTTGTATTGGCGGAATTGTTTGAGAAACAGGGGAAGTACGTACAGGCGCTGATGTACGCAAAACAGAGTGCGGAGATTAACAGCGTGGCCGGCAGACGGGAAGATACGCCCAAAATTTTGCGCCTGGTTTCCCGGCTGTATGCGCAGCAAAACGATTTCGCGAAGGCGTTGGCGTATGCGGAGTCTGCGCGGGCCAGTCAAGACAGCATACTCAGTTTCGAGAAGCAGGTAACCATTGCCAAACTGGAGTCGAAATACCAGGTAGCCCAGCAACAGACCCGCATTGAGCTATTGGAAAAAGAACAAACCCTGCAAAGGCAACAACTGGAGAAATCGCGGTGGCAAAAGTCGTTTTACGTTTCGCTCTCGGTTTTGTTGGTGGTTTTTGTGATTGGCCTGCTGTTGTATAATTTAAAGAAAGAAAAAATTAATCGCTTGCTCGTGGCGCAGAACGAGGCCATTCAGCGGAAGAATGAGGAGATTAGTTTACAGCGCGAAGAGATACTGATGCAGAAAGAGGAGCTGCATGCGCAAGCAACGCTGCTGGCAGAGGTAAACAAAACAAAAGAAAAGTTATTTTCGGTGCTGGCGCACGACCTTCGCGCACCCTTGAATAGTTTGAGGGGCATGATGGACGTGTTTCTTTTGGATGCGGCCCCCACAAACGGCACAGACAAAGCGATGCTGGAAAAGTTGAAGCGCGAGGTGGAAAATAATCACCAGCTGTTAGACCATTTACTGCAGTGGTCGTTCAGTCAGGGCAGCGCAATTGAAACGAAGAAAAAACCTTTTTTCATCTCGAAGCTGGTGCAGGAGAAGTTGGTGCTGTTTAAAGATATTTATCACGCAAAAAAAATTGAGATGGTGAATCAGGTGGCCGATGAGCTACAGGTGTTTGCCGATGAGAATCAGATTCGGATTGTGCTACATAACTTGTTGAGTAATGCCATTAAGTTTACCCCGGAAAACGGCAGGGTTACCCTTGCGGCGTCTACACGCGGCTCATGGGTGGAGATGCGGGTGAGCGATACGGGTGTGGGCATGCGCAAAGAAGATGCGGAGAAGTTGTTTAAAGGCGAGTCTGTTTTTTCAAACCGCGGTACCCAAAATGAACGAGGCACTGGTTTGGGGTTGTTTCTGTGCCACGACTTTGTGCGGAACCAGGGTGGCGAGATTTGGGTGGAAAGTTCGCCCGGGGCCGGTAGCACGTTTTTGTTTACCCTTTCAAGTGCAGGTTAGCGGCTCGGTTCTTTTAGGCTGGGCAGTTCCCGGCCAACGATAGAAGCGGAAAGCCCGCCAGGGGTGGGTGCGTGCGGGGCGCGGACTTGCAGCGGATAGCGTGACCGAGCGCGCGTGGGCAGGTGCGTGGGCAAGCGACGGGGCCGCCAGCGATTGAATAGTAAACAGTAACTTCTTTGCCGGAAGGTGGCGAGCTAAAAAAGGCAAAAAAAAAGCCCTCTGTGCGAGGGCTTTTTACATGAGCACGTGGTTGTTACCACATGAAGAATTTGTTGCTGCCTACGTATTTACTGATGTCTTGGTTATTGATAATCAGCACAATGAAGTCGATGAACGGCACAAGGCCGAAAATTCCGAAAAAGGTAAAGAAATACCCAACAATCAACACAGGAGTGCCGCCCAAATAGACACGGTGAATGGCAATACCGCCCAAAAAGAACGCCAATACCACAGCAATCCAAGGATTTTTGTCTGCCATGATGGCCGTTCCGCCCAGAGGAGCTGCAAAGAGCGGTGTAGCCGTTACATCAAAAGCGACAGTAGTAGCGGCGCTGAGCACTTGCTCTACGACGTCATCGTTAACACGATAGTTGGAGGCGTTTGCTTGCAGGCTTCCTACCAACAAGAAACAGGAAACGATAAACAGGATTTTTTTCATAATGCGAAATTGATTTTGAACGAAGTACTACAATGTATTACAAAAAACCAAACTATTGACGAACAAGCCACTTGATAAAAAAGACCACACCGATGATCAGCGCAATGCCCCCGATGATGAGGAATACCTCCGCTGCGCTGCCCAACAAAATACCCACCACGCCCACGGCACCAAAGACGGCGGCCAGCTTTAAGTCGTGATCCATGGCATTGGCTTTATCGGCTTTGAGCTGCTTTTTTATTTCGGCTTTTTTCTCGGGCGTGAGTTGTGTTTTTAGCTGTGCCTTCCACTGGCCGAGCAGTTGGCGTTGTTCTTTTTTTGAACGTGTTTCTGCTGCGGTTGGGGCTGGTGCAGGGGCCGTTTCTACCACCATCGGTGTTGCTGCGGCCATGAGTTCGTTTGGATGAACGGTAGGCGTGATACGTTGTTCAGTGGGTTGGTCTGAACTTCTGGCGGCCGATTGGTAGCGGTGCGTATCAAACTTATACGCCAGTTTTGGCGAAGAGCAAGCGGCCAGAGCAAGTACGCCAACAAACAGGTACACGAGGTGCTTCATAGCATTTGGGGATTAGTGAATGTCTATCTTTTTCGAAATATAGCCATTATGCGATTGAAAAAGCGCTTTTCGAATTCCCAGAAAAAACGAAACTGCCCGAATACAAATCCGTAACCCAGAAGAAACAAATTGTACACGGGTAAAATGAAAATCCAATACGCCAGGCTGGCGGCCAGGGGTATTTCGCCTTCCGGAAACAGGTATTGAAACAGGGGGCGTTTCAAAAACAAGATCGTAAACCCGGTACATGCAAACACCACCAAAATAACCATTACCTGAAAGGCGCTGGTAACATTCCAGCGCTGTTGTAGCTGCGTAATCCAATTCATGACGCGGGCAAATTACTAAACATCACCGGGTAAATGGTGCCCAAAGTGCGGTTTGTGGAGGGGTGGCTTCTATTTTCAAGGTTTCTTTTTTTATGGGATGAACAAACTGTAAGCTGCGCGCGTGTAACCCGATGCTGGCATCGGGCAGCGGCTCGGGGTAGCCGTATTTCACATCGCCCACCAGTGGGCACCCCAGCGCAGCCAGTTGCACCCGAATTTGATGCGGGCGCCCGGTGAGTGGCCGCACTTCCAGCAGAATAAAATTGCCTGCGTGCGTTAGCACGGAATACTGCAATTCGGAGCGTAGGGTGTTTTCTGTCTCACGCGAAAACGCGGTCGTTTTATTTTTTGTTTCGTCTTTGCGCAGCCAGTGCACCAACGTATCGGCTGTTTTGGGTGGGCGTTTATTCACTACCGCCCAATATACTTTTTCCGTTTGGCGGTCGCGGAACAGGGCGTTCATGCGTTCCAGCGCTTTGGAGGTGCGCGCAAACACCACTACACCGCTTACGGGGCGATCCAGCCGGTGTACCACGCCTAAAAATACCGCACCCGGTTTTTGATACTTTTCTTTAATGTAGTGTTTGGCGTGCTCCACGAGGGGCACATCGCCGGTTTCATCGCCTTGTACCAACACACCCGCCACTTTATTGATGGCCAGCAGGTGGTTGTCTTCGTAGAGCACAGACAGCATGCCCTAAAACTCATAAATTTTTACAACTTTATACGATGCGAACGGCAACAATCGACAGCAGCAGGGCGTGGATCGCTGACAAATTCAAGAAGTTGGAGGAGTCAAATTTGCGCTGCAAGTTAATCGATGGGTAAGTTTTTGTGAGCCCCGCATCGGGTGTAGCACATCGAATTGTATAG
>ERZ1066131.326-NODE-326-length-13169-cov-8.289919_pt1 | contig 13169 bp, 21 predicted proteins | sample MGYA00382778_ERZ1066131 | MGnify/ENA primary metagenome ERZ1066131 (study PRJEB33369, sample SAMEA5778361) | biofilm metagenome | biome: Industrial cooling water; feature: Water cooling tower basin; material: Biofilm | place: United Arab Emirates | collected... | reverse complement strand
TCTCTGACGCAGAGGCGATGAAGAAAGCCGAGAACTTACCCATCAGTGAGATTCTAATTGAACATGTATGGACAGAATCCTTTTACACCAGGAAAAGTGTATGACACTTAAAGCTTGGATATAATTGAACATGTATGGATAAGTTACCTCAAGAACTCATGACCCACATTTATGAATACGATTACGTCCTACATCAATTCGAAATTTGCTGTCTTTACCTTGAACCTGAACCAAGTATTACCCAGTTCTTGAAGAATATTCAGCAAGAAAACATAGCAAGAAAGTATTTTGATAGTAAAAGAGACAGTGATTACTCATTTCATTAATTCATACGAAGTTCATAATGGTATGAGCATTCTTTCTCTTGCCTCTCGTGACTATGTTAGTACCACGATTCACCAAAGCCCTAACATTGCTCAATACATCTCCTTGAGTGTAGTAGTTGACAGATTTCCCAGAGCCTCTATCACTGAATAGTCCACCTCCTGCGTTATATGTAACGACCTTCTTGACAGAGTCAGATTTCTTCCCGAGGTAATTAGCCACACTACCACCCAGCGAGTGTCCTACCTGCGTAATTCCTTTCCCACCATATTTATGTTCTACTCTCCTCTGATGTCTTTCGCTCTCACGAAAGCGTGGGTCATACTTCTCAGCTCCAAATGCTATAGCAAGGTCAGAACCAATATCCTTCATTCTTTGCCTCGGATTCTTCAACTGAGTCCCTGCGTTAGCTACCACTACATCACCTGTTTGCTCATGTACGAAAGTCTTTCGCTTCCCGTCACTTAATTCTTTGTCCAGACGGTAGCCCTCATAAACTTCAGGGGCGTCCTTCTCATAGGCTACCTTGCTCAGTTTGGCATAAACATCCTCGTTCATTTTATCTATTTGAAATTGTTGTAGATAGTTAATGGCTATCACTGACCTATCAAAAGTTGGTGGCTGGACTATCGGCTTTGGCAAGTACAAGGGACTGACGTACAAGGAGCTGACCGAAACTCCTGACAAAAGGGACTATTGCCGTTGGATGCTAGTCAATAATGTGATTCGCCACGAGAAAGTCAAGGCGTACATTATGGAGAAACTTAACCTTTCTTCTTAAAGCTCTTAGAGGCAATCTTTAAAACCTCCTTCAGCTTCTTAGAAGGGTTAGCCTTCATGGTCTTCTTGACGTGTTCAAGCCAAGCACTCATTTCTATATATACTACAATGTCAACATTATCTGGATACGCTGGTTCAGAGAAAACACTCTCAGGTATTATATCTGGTAACTTTGATTCTGCCTCTGCTACTTCCTTATCGGTGTCTGACCTATCAGTAGAGACTTTATCATCAACGTCACTTACATCATCCGATGCCTCTATCACTGGTAGCCTTAGTGTTGGAAACGATGTCACAGTATCCGATGCTATAACATGTGCTTCTCTCACAGCATCGGGTACAATCGCTGGGTCTTCTGCTAATTTATCGTCTGCCACTGTGTCAGGAACGACTAGCACTAATACATTATCGTGTACAGGTACTGCGAATTTAGCCACTGTCAGCATTACAGGAACGACTACCATTTATCGTCCATTATCATCCGTCGCATCTGTTACGCTTACAGGAACAACATCACTAGCCACAACGACATGCTCAGGGAATATCACGCAGACAGGAGGTACTACCTCCCTCAGAGATACCACGACAACCAATTTGACCAGTACTGGGACTATTACGGGGACTCTTGCTACAACATCACAACCGAACATAACAAGCCTTGGAACTCTTACATCGCTGACATGCTCAGGTAACATCTCGCAGACAGGCGGTACAACTTCTCTGCGAACATCCACTGTCACTCTAAGCGGTGCTTCAGATGTGTTCACAATACAAAACACTACAGCACATCCAACCATCAGCCTGTCAGGTACATCCACTCAACATGGGTATATTGGTTTCTATGATAATCTCGGAGCTACGAAGGGAAGTGTTTATGCGTCAAGCTCAAAGAATGCTGTCGTCATAGACGTCGCTAGTCTAACGAGTGGCTTCTTGGTACAAAAGAGCGGGACAACAAAAATGACCCTAACGCCTGATGGTAATCTCCTGACCACGGGGACTATCGCATGTGACGGTGGTTTTATTTCATATGGCAGTGATTCATATTTACAAAATACTACAATCACGGGAACTGTTGATGTGACACCCAGTACACCAAACACAACAGCGATTCAAGTTAACACAGGTAACATCAACTTAACCACAGGTAACACTTACAGAATCAATAACACAAGCGTATTAAGTGCGACTGCTTTGGGTAGTGGTGTAACTTCCTCATCTCTTACGTCTGTAGGAACATTATCAAGTTTAACTGTCTCGGGAAATACTACACTCTCAGGGAACTCAGCACGGTTCACCATGACAGGTACAGACCCCCGAATTGGGATAGGTGTATCCAGTCCTTCATATGGTATTGACTGTGCTGGGGGTATCAATATATCAAGCGGTTCGGTGTTTCGTGTAAATGGTATCCCTGTCATGGCTGGTGCTACAGATGGGTCATCAATTCCTGGGTCTTTAACTGTAACTGGAATAACCACGATAAATAACAGGATAACGGCTACTAGTTATATCGGTACTACGGCAGGGTCTATCACTGATACGACAACCTTAGCACAGGGTGCTTATTTGGCTTGGAATTATTCTTCGGGTGGTGGTGAAACGAACTTTATCACCAAATCAGGTTCGGGGTCTGGTGGTTTTGCATTCTACAATTCAACAGGTAATGGCTCAACATTCGCAACAGGAAGGACGCTATTAGCTAGAATTGACAATAGTGGGTACATGTACTACAACAGAGCCTCAATTCGGGTTCAACGTAGTGGCAGTTGGTCGGTTACTAGCGGAGAGAATATATTGAAAGGTGGGACTGTCAGTTTTGAACGCTCACCAGGAGGAGGAGGGTATAACTCTACTAATGGGATTTACACTGTTCCTGTTGCGGGAGTATGGACGTTTAACATCTACGCACGATGGAGCGATGCAGCAGGGGCATTAGCCTTCAAACCTGCCACGACTTCGGCTTTCAGTATAAGCAATAGTGATAATTCCTTTTGGGTGCCCGCCGATGGCTCTGGAAACAGAAGAACTATGATGTGGAGCGAGACCTTATACATGGGAAGTGGTGTTGGGTACTTATGTTATTCAGGTAATTCTGGAAACATGGTCGAGTTCATATTCTCTGGTAATTATGTTAGCAACTAGTAAGATATGCCTCGGAATACAACAGCAGTAGCAACGAATATTATTAAAATCAATATAGGCAAACCGAAGCGTAAGGCTCAACGTAAAGGCAGGAAACCCGCTCCACGCCGTGTACCGCCCACTCCTGCTAATTCACCCGCACAGATTGTTTTTCGTAGTCCACCAACTAAATCATCAGGAGTCTATGCCAATCAGTTGAGAGACATTCAAGTATCTCAACAAACTCTCAATGATACATCCAAAAAGAACTCTGATGATATACGACGACTTACACTACTGGCATCTTCTCTGAGGCTTCCACCCAGCTCATCCCCCCCACCTACCTCATCTGCTCCCCCAAGGATTCAAGCTCCTAGCACAACTCCTAACACTCGTAAATTAAAACTTGCCTCAGCACGGAAACGGCGGGACTCTCTGTTAGATTCTATGCGAGGTAGAAATTTGGTAGGTTCAAACCCCATGACTTCTGCCTCCTCAGCACAGCTGGGAGGAGGTGGAACAAGTTACGAAGACATTTTGAAATCACGACAGGAGGATTTCAGGAGACAAGCAGATGAAGACTATGTGAGACAAATTGACAGTTATGTAGCGAGAAATGATTTGGATGGACTGAAAAAATTCACCCTAGTTCATGGACGAGCCAGACCTAGAGGAAACGATGTAGGACGTCTAGCATCAGCACTAAAGACGGATGAAAGGGTACGTCGTGCTTACAGAGGCACATTTCTGAAGGAGAACACCTCTACCAGAGAGTTCATGCTCACTCCAGAGGAAACCACGCCCGTTGGAACACCTTTTCCAAGTCCTTCTCTGTCAGCGGAAGGAGGAGGAGCAGACCCAACGGCACTGGCTCTCTAGGTATCCTTCCAGACTACCTCGTTGAACTTGGAGTACACCTTCCCAGAAGAAAGATTAATAAGAGTCCAATCAAACTTAGCAGGAAAAGCGACTTCAAATAATTGTTTCGCCTCATCCTTTTCCATCTCGAGGAACTCGTGTGTTATGGCTTCCCACTCGCTCAAGCGTGGTTTATGAAATATGACCAAGTTAGTCAGATTCTTCCTGATGGAGAGAGGGATAGTTTTCATCGTCTGCACGAGGAACAAGATATTGAGTCGGAAATGACGATAAGCATATACAAGGTGCTGTAACTTCTTCGTAATGTATCCACTCTTCAGAGCAGATGCCACATCGTCCAGTATTAGCAGAGTATGCTTCCCCTCATCTGCTGTCTGCTCTACCATTTGTACAATCATATCAATGTTCTCCTCTGTGAGATTGTCAAAGAGACAGGACTCATCAAGATGCTTATCAAAAATGTTGGACTTTAACGAGTTGCGGGACGCCTTGGGCATGACAACGATGATATTCTCAAATTGCTTCTTCCAAATCTTCGGGTCTTTGTTGGTGAGCAGGGAGTACATGAGAGAGGTTTTTCCACTTCCTGATGTTCCGATGAATGCGGTGGCACTACTCCTATTAATGTGAGTGAGTACTTCAAATTTTTCTATCTCAGGGTTGAGCGGTTTATCTACCAAAAAGCGAGGAGCTTTTAGTTCTATTGCTTTATTTTCCTTTATCCTCATGACTTTTAACAAAAGTTAGCATTATAAATAATGCGTAATACGCTCACTTTGTGAGCTATCAACAAAACTTATTCATTAAACTTTGGTGAACAAAGTTCGCCTTTGGCGTCAAGGTTTGCGATTTTAATTGACAATCGCAAAGCTCTAAACAAATACAAGATAGGATTGGCTACCTGTAGTAGGTGGAGGGGAATCATCCCGTACAGGTAGAGTTTCACTACGCTTAAGACGTGGTTTGCGAACCTTGATACTTGGCTGTTGTACACTATCAGGAGTTTTAGGTTCTGCTGTGTCGGCTTTCTTCATCTGCTTGGTTCGTGAATACTCCTCCTCTACCTTCTGTTTAATCTCCTGCTTCTCTTGCTTAGCTTCTGCTCTCATCTTTTCCTCAATCGCCTTCTTCTCCTTAATCATCTGCGTCCTCTTCTCTCTCCCCTTTCTCAGAGTCTCCAAACGAGCAGGAGTGAGAACGAATTTCTTTTTAGGCTTCTTCAAAATCTCCTCTTTAGACGACGTTTCGTCGTCGTAATACGCCCCTGCGGGGCTATCATCATGGGCTTCTGGATTTGTCTCCGTTTCCGCTTCTAGAGCTTGTCCCACATCTGACTTTTCTTCTTCAGACATCTAATAAGATGTCTAGAGATTTATCCAAAATTGTTCTGGTCTCTCCAGAGGAAATCTGCTCTAACTTTGATTTCGCAGAGGAAGAGTTACATCCTTTCATTCAAGAAGCGAACAGTGATTTCAAATCTCTCCCAGAGGCAAAGAGTACTGATGAGCCAGAGGATTCAATCGCAGGAGATATATCTGGACTCGCAACACGCCTCAGCAACCTTGAACACAAGCAAGAGGAATGATTGTTATTTCTTCTTCGCTGTACCAGTTGTAGTACCAACTAATTATGACATCATCATGAGAATAGACAACTTTACCTGCCCCATCTCGTTCTTCGTGGTCAATGAAACAAATAATAAGCTTGTTACATCCACGGGTACATACACAATCACTACAGGAAACTACAACGCTAACACTCTCAGGACAGCCCTTGCTTCTGTAATGAGTGGTTACACAATCACATATGACAGCACACAAAATAAACTCACGTTTTCTCGCACGTCTGCTTTCACCTTTTACTCAACAAGTACATGTTTTAAGCTACTCGGTTTCGGTGAAGATGAAGACCATGCGTCATCAAGCAACAGCCTGACCAGTGATTATGTTGTAAACTTGTCTGGTACTTCTCTTATCTACATTGACATACCTAACATCACAACTCGCAACATATCGGCGAAGAATAATGGAGGCTTCACAACTATCGTGAAGAGCATAGTAAACAAGGTCTCATACGGCTCAGTCTTGGCATACACAAATGATACAGGGTCATCAATTGTGCTAGGAGAAAAGTATATTTCCTATTTCCAAGTCCGTCTATTAGATGATGATTACAACCTGTTAGACCTGAGCGGACAATACTTTACACTCACAATAGAGTTAAGCTACGAACCCAATGGGCAACCTGTATATGAATCTGGTTCTCTTCTCGAGAATGTAATCCGACAGCAGGAGCAAGTCAAAAACTCTCTAAACCTCAAGTAATGAAAGACAGATACACCGTATTACTGACAGGTACTACTTCGGGAGCTTCCCGCACAGTGTCATATACATTCTCCTATGATTTGCGGAGGCTAGTACCACCAGAAAAGAAAGCATCACGTTTTCTTTTGAAGAGTAGTTTTAGCACTGAGAACGTCGGGAATACAAACCTTGGCGGTATTGAAGTATACGTTCAGCTACCAACGTATAGAAACAAATCATCACCTGAGCTTAATCTTGTCAATATCGGAGTGGCTCAGCCTTCCATCTGCCGTTTCCAGACTGGTTCAAATGCCGAGTTTAAGTATAAGTATTCAGAGATTGAATGTACACCTTGTATGATTGAGTATCCAGATGTTTACCAGATTGCTGTTAATCTAGTTGCACAGGATGCAACAAATATACCTGATTTAACTTATTTTTCCTTGTCTCTAGCTTTTGAGGAAGTGTAATTTTCTTTCTAAAAGGTTAACTATATCATGTCACTGTCAGATATTCAAAATGCTCGTGCTATTCCTGCTCAGGCACGATTTGACCTGAAGCCTAACGCCGTTCCTGCGAAGCGTACACGTCTGAATATTCAACCGTATCAGTACCCAACTGATGCCATCACATCTAATCAACTTATTCAGTTTTACCTTCCTGCTCGTCGTGGGACGATGTATGACCCACAGACGCTATACCTCAAAGGTACTATAGGTTCAGTGACTTCAGGGACTGCAGCAACTGCCGTTACTCTTAACCGTAATGCTTTCTCCATCATCAACCGCATTCAGGTATACGGTCAGGATTCTACCCTCCTTGAAGACATCCAGAACTACAATGACCTAGCGCATATTCTACAAGACATCCAGATGTCCCGAGAGGACAAGCGAGGTCTCTCCACTATGTACGGTGGTAAGTCAGACTATGGAGGTTCAACCGACATCAACGTAGACAGCGGATACGCCTTTACTGCTGGTGGTGCTGGTGTATTCCTTAACACTGGTACAAACCAGTTCTGTATTCCGCTTCTGTCAGCATTTGGGGTTCTTGCAGAGAAACTGATTCCCGTTGGATGGCTAAACAGTGATTTGCGTTTTGACATTTACACAGAACTCCCTAACGTGGCTTTTCGTGATGGTGCAGCGACTTCCGTAGCATCGTACAAACTGACAAACCTTGAACTGGTAGTAGATGTGCTTCAATTTGAGAGCGAGGGCATGTCGATGATTGAACAGTTCGCACCTACTAACGGCTCACCTCTCTACCTTCACGCCACTACATGGAAGACTTACACCGCTTCTATTGCTAACGGTTCATCAGGATTTACATCTACGCTTGTCCCGCATCGCTCTCTGTCAGTAAAAGAAGTTCTTCTTGATGGTAAGATTGCTACAACCAACCAATATGACAGTTTCGCTCGTTTCATTCCCTATGGTAGCTCTAACCTTCAGTGTGGTCTAAACATTGGAGGTCAGAAGTTCCCTCAGAAGGCAATTGAGACCGTAGCAGAGCTGTTCGCTGAGCTTCAGAAGAGTCAACATGCTTTCAACCAACTGGCAATGAACGGAAGCATTAACCGTGACGAATACACCAAATACCTCGCCGATATGAGTGCAGCAGGGTCACTGACAAGTAAAGCCGTGATTGGTTTTGATACAGAGCTGTATGACAAGAAGGGTTCTACTATTATCAATGGTCAGAACTGGACAGGTCTTAATGTGTTCAGTGAGGGCTACATCTCCCGCAATGCTACAGGGAACGTACTTACTGCCATTGTAACCCTAAACCACTATGTCAACTTTGATGTCATCTTCGTTATTCAAGACGGAACGATAAGCGTACGTTTTTAGTATCACTTTCTTAAAGAGAAAGTGATTCTAGAAGTCAATGGAAGAGTGGCGAATTGTAAACGGTTGTAGCAACTATGAGGTTTCATCACTGGGAAATATTCGCAGTAGACCCCGTCCGAAGACAAGGGGAGGGATGGTAACGCAGAGAGTGAACACGAATAAGCGATACAAGGTAGAAATATACAATGACGCTAATAAACGTATAAATTTTCAGGTTCATAGGCTTGTAGCATCCCATTTTCTACCAAACTACATGGGAAAGACTCAGGTAGACCATGTAAACGGAAACTTCTTAGATAACAGAGTCGTAAATCTAAGATGGGCTACACCGAGACAGAATCTACTAAATACGAAACTGCGTAAGGATAACACATCAGGAGAAAAGAGCGTTTGCTTTGACAATACCCGATAAAGCGACGATTTCAAACCAAAGAGGAAGCTATCAACTTCAGAGATGAGATGGTATCAATTCACTATGATTCTAATTATTATCGGTCTAGCTGATATAGATGGCTACCAGATTTTTCAAGAAACTCGGCAGGGAGATAACTCCTGCTTTCAGGAAGTTACCAAGCGGTCTTAACACGTTTGGGCGACAGCTCTCAAACACAACTCAGGATATAGGCAGGGGTCTCCAAGTTGCTCAGAAAGCTCTAGACACTGCCGACCGTGTCGCCCCTAACCCTCTTCTCAAAGTAGTGAAGGGAGCAGTAGATGGAGTGAGTGACATTAACAGGGGCGTCGGCATTGGTGGTCAGGCTCTCCGAGCAGTGTCAAGAGGAGATGGTATTCAGGCTGGGAATCTCGCACTGGACGCAGTACTAGCAGGTGGGCAGGGAGTGGGTAAGTCTGCTCTTGCAGGAGGTCAAGCACTGGCATTTATGTAGTGTAGTGGTATGCGATTAGTAAGATTTGAGAAATCTAAACGCAAGGGTAAAAAGTACGATGCGATTGTACTTACACCTCAGGGAAAAGAGAAGAGGGTATCATTCGGGGCGTCCAGCTATCAACACTTCAAGGACTCCACGGGTCTCGGTGCTTGGTCACATCTTGACCATGGTGATAAGAATCGTCGCAGGTTATACCGTCTGAGACACGCTAGGGAATACGCCAAAGCTGAGAAGTATTCTCCATCTTGGCTTAGCTGGAATTACTTATGGAGTTAAAAGAATACTTCAAAGACTGGCTGTGTCTGCGGTGGTGGTATGTAGCTAGATTCCTTATGTACCTTGCTCTGTCTGTGTTTTCTACCTCCGTCTCGCCTGAGCTGTCTTCCGCACAGAGGACAGGTTACCTTTTCTTTGTTGCGACGGATGATGTATGACTTATTATTAACATACCATTGCCTCTGTCTGGTGTTGTGGATTATTCTTCTTTCTTCAGACATGTGAAACGTTCCAATACTGTTTTAGAAGATAAATCTTTTTACAGTCCACGCTTTCACAATCAGGCAAAAGGATACCCCCTGTGTCTCCCGAATTAAATGACCACGTCCAAAAGAAACTGTTGTGAATCTTCTTATTTTTCAAATAATACATGAAACGAACCGCCCAGTCTATTTCTTTCGGTTTGTCGCTGATGTAGCCCCATTCCCCAACATTAATGTGTGCGGAGTCATGGTCTATCAGCCCAAAGCTGTAATCCCAATGTTCCTCTAGTGGCTCAGTATCAGAGAACCAATATTTATGAATAGTGTATCTAATACGGTCAGCACATGCCAAATCGGAGAGATTCATAAAATGGATATTTCCTGCCCAGTTTGTACCCTGTACATAGTAGGTTAGATTTTGTTGTGAATACTTGCTGTCTATGTGTGAGACTATTTGACGGGCTATGTTGTTCCACTCTACATAGTTATCGCTTTGGTACTCATTCCAGATATCAATGCCTACTAATCGCTGATGTTTACCGTATCTGTCTAGCACTATCTCCCAGTCTCTCAGGAAACCATCAAAATCAAGTTTTCCCTCTATCCACGGCTTAGGCGACTGGTGGGTATCATCTATTCTGTGGTAATCCAGAACGAGGGAGAGATTTGTATTTTCGACATGGTGAAAGAGTTCGTCCAAGACCTTCCAATCAGCAGAGGTGATGTAGTCATGGGAGAAAGGAATCCTGACTGTGTTGAAGCCGAGAGACTCAATCTTCTTCAGATTCCATGGGATATCATGCGTCCAAGTACACATAAGATTACGGTGTTCTGTCTCGAGTCCAAACCATGCGATGCCTCGCACATGGTCGGGTTCTCTGGCGGTGACCTTGTGAATCAGAGGAAGCAGAGGGATAAGATACCTGAGCATATAACATGCGTTCCTTATTTTATCTTCATTTTTTCTGCTTCTTATACTACAGTGTTTTAGCGTGGTATACACTCGTCAAGACTCGTCAACAAAAAGTAACACAAGGAGCAATGTTAGGACTCATTCTTTTTGTCTGTAAAATGTCTTCTCTTATTAACGTCTGCGGGTACAATGCTATTACACTTCATGATGGACGCACTCTTATTGTTACTAAGTATGTTGAATGGTCTCTTTGTTCTCCACTGTGGTCGTACATGATTCTCGATGGTTATCAGTGTAATCCCATCGACAGCTTTCAAGGTATGATTTTCTCTATGAGTTTCTGTATTTGCGGAGTTGGGACAGCACTCGCAAATCTTTTCTGGCTGAAGCTGTACCTCTGCTGTCAGGGTATATTATCGTGTTTGATTGTTCTGCGTCTCTTGTGGCTGGTAGCTGTCAAGCCACCGCATGAAAGCAGATTGAGCAGAATGAATCTAGTTATGACCAGTATTACTTATCCTATGTTCCTCCTGACATGGGGGCTGGGTCAGGATTGCTACGGTGTTATCACGCATGAGAGTGAGATGATTGTAACAGCCTCACTCAGTATCGGAATGAAGAGTCTCGCTGTGCTTTATGTTTTGACTGATGAAGAGTACCTATCATATGCCAATCTGATATGGGAGATTCCGAATAATGTTTTCATGGTTGTTCGGGGTGTCCTCCTCAATATTCATTGAATATCATATAAAGACAAGCTCATCTTATTGTGTATATCATGATTAGTATTGAGATTCCGAGTGTGATTCTGGCAATGATTGCTAACAATATTGGAGTTCGTGATGACCCACAGTTGACAGCATTTCTGAAGCTACAGGGTGAGAATCCCACGAGACTCGTCTCAAATAAAGGGGAGGACTACATGAACTTAATTGTAGCTGTAAGGTCGGTAGATAACAAGCTACTGACATGTTTACAAGAGGGTCTGTGCGGGGTTCTGGAGCTACCGCAAGTACAGAAAACTGAACATGATTACCTCCGATATTCTAATGTGAGTAAGAGGGTCTATGACTGTGTCAAGGCTGTTGTAGACTTCTGTTCCAGATTGAATGACGGTGACATGATGAGTATCACTATGAAAGAGGACAGTATTAAGGTAATATGTATTAGTGTATGAGTAGATGTTTGTACAGGGTAGTTTCAGCGTTGTAATTGAAGAAGGTATGTAATAAAATTTCTATCACCATTCGCTTCTTCTTGAGGTGATTGTAGTAGTAATAAAATCGGGTGTTATTGGTGAAATATGCCAAACGTTTTAATTGGTCTTTCTTGACTTTGCGAAGAAACGCCTTACATGAACTTTCAGAGATAATAATGTTGAAGGCATTGAACGAGATAAGCTGTAACAGAGATTTCATCTCCTGAAGTTCCGCCATTACCGCTTTAAATGCTATGCGGTAAGTGGTGTCGTATTCATATATTTCTGTGATTAGTTCCTGTGGCAAGGTGTAGAACATCAGAGGAAGTCTATTAGATACTTTGGTTTCTTTACCTCTCTCTGACTCCTGCGAGGAGGTGGAGGGGTTTTATCTTTCTTAGCCTCAGGCGATGCGCTGATTTCCTGAGAGATAGCACCTTCGGGACGCAGTCCTGTAGGACTGCTAAGAGGAATCTTCGGTCTCATAACCTTCTCAGGAAACGGGACTAGCAGTAAATCATGTTCTCTGTACGTCCTGCCATTGTCCAGTGTGAAGCGTCGTGAGTTGTAATTAGCTTTTACTACTTTGTACATCTCCCGTGACCAGTTTGGGCGAATCTTCTTAAATGGATTCTTGTCATATCGGATAACAATTCTCACGGAATCACCCTCAAGAAGCTCTGAGGCTTTTCGCATGTCAGGCTTCTTTTGTGGTACGGGGATAATCTTTCCCAGAGCCTCAGAAGGCTTCATCCCTGTCGTGCTATGCTCTGTATTGTTGTAGAGCTTGATAAGTTTGGGTATCTGTTTATATAAGTCCTGACCTTCGTTGACTGCTAACCATTTCTCGGCAGATAGGCGTAGTCCTCGGGTGTAGGCATCAATGGGTGACATCAATATATGGTCTCCTACCTCAGTCACCAAGTGTTCAATATTGTTCTCTGCGACGTACTTGGCAAAGTTTCCAAGGAACTCTGAACCGAAATCAGAAACCACCTCCTCAAGGGTGAACCCGTTCTTATGTAAATCAGCAATAACCTCCTCGAGAAAGTTTTTGGTTTTCAGGGATGATACTGATTCAGTTGTTTCATCCGCTCGTGTCTTGAGTCTGACAGGCTTACCCCATGCATACTTTGAATGAAGGTCAAAGGCATTGATGACCGCCAATTTATTCTTAGGGAAGTACATGGTGTCCATGTAAATCTTCTCCCCTGTGAATGTGGCGATAATTGGTTTTCCGCTACTCTGTGGTTTCTTCAACGGAGCAAACATCTGAACAACCTCTTGTAAGTCATAAAATCCTCTCCTCAAGTCACTATGAGATATATTAATTCCCTGCTTGTTGGCTTGTCTGTACAGGGACACAGCCGACCTCATACCGAAGTCATCTGAATAGAATATGTCGGAGAGTTTCTCTATTGTCTCC
>ERZ1066131.325-NODE-325-length-13196-cov-8.834259_pt1 | contig 13196 bp, 13 predicted proteins | sample MGYA00382778_ERZ1066131 | MGnify/ENA primary metagenome ERZ1066131 (study PRJEB33369, sample SAMEA5778361) | biofilm metagenome | biome: Industrial cooling water; feature: Water cooling tower basin; material: Biofilm | place: United Arab Emirates | collected... | reverse complement strand
GGTGCTGCAGGTAGTTGAAAGACTGCTCGGAGGAAAGTGTATCGGGAAGGTAGGTCGGCAGCAGCGACCGGTAGTAGCGATTATAAAGGCCGCTGGCGGCTTTGCCCACATCGGCTGTGAAGGCCCAGTTTTTATTGGGATAATACTTATAGGTAAGCGCGAGCGGATCGCCCATCTTAAAGCCGATGCCCTGGTAGGGGTACTTGCTATTTTGAAAAATGGGGCAAACGATAATGGCTTTCTCCCGCGAGATGTTGGGCACGCGAAAGCGCCCGCTGGTTACGCTTTTCTTGACTTGAGCAGAAAGGCCACCCGCAATACACAGCGCAAAGACAGAAAATAACAGCTTTTTGTTTAAGCTCATTCAAGCAAATATAGTGCTTTTCACACATGATAACCGATCGGGCTAAACGGAGAATAGACAAGTTGTTAAATCACTTCTTTGTACTGCATTTTATGGAGATGAGCGTACCAGCCGTTTTTTTCCAGCAGATCATCATGGAGGCCCATTTCTTTGATCTCGCCCTGGCCGAGCACAATCGCTTTGTTCAATTTCGGGATAGAATTCGGAAAATCAATTCGCCTTTTCAATCACTGTCAAAACCACGTATCGATAATGCGGATCTCCAACATCACTTGGATAACCCTTATCAAACCCGCTCCAAACTACATCAAGTCCATCAAACTGAAACTCAGCTGGGAAGTCGCATGGAATCGCGCCCCCACCTTTGATTTTATCGGTACGGCTGCCCAGATAGTATTCAAAGTTCTCAAATTTGCGATCGAATTTATACACTCTTCCTTCGATACGCTGAAAAAACTCGCCATTGGGCTGACCGCAGGGTAACGACTCGTCTACGCTCGAGTGGCAGTTCACTAGTAAAAAAATCGTGATTGTTAGCAATATTGATTTCATAAAGTTCTTGTTTACAGGTTCTCTTTTTATAAGAATTAATTCACTCCCGACCCACAACAAAGGAGTTTAGTGCGTGATCAAAACAGATCTCGTGTATAAAGTCCCATTGATCCATGCTCTCACTACATAAACACCTGTGGGCACGTTGCGGACGTCAAATTCAATTTTGCTTTTTAGGATTTTCCCTGAGGCCGCGCACAACGTCATGCCAACGCTGAGCAACAGATTTTTGGAGAAGGTCATTCAAGCAGATATGCAGATGTGCTAGACTTAACTGGCTGGCTTTTGAGCCTCAACCACGTGCCCTTTCTTCAAATTGGGCAACGGCCACCGATAAACTACACCGATTCTCAATAGCCTCGAAAAGATCCTGCCTGCGGGTTCGTCAATAGTGCTGGAGTAGTTCGTCAGCCCAAGCGAGTAACCAGCCGAGATACCGTAGTTTTTATAAAAAGCGGTGACGCCAATGCGTGGCCGAAAATCAAAACCGACTTTATCGCGATTGGCTCGGATGAGGTAATTGTTCCCACGCGAATCGGTAAGGTCTAATTTGGCCCGGCTTTGCACGCACAAGCCCACATCCGTTCCGAACATGAATTCAAAAGCAAAAAGGTCCCACGTAAATCTTCGGCTTAGGTAAGGATACAGATTTACAAAACTATTTGACAGCGTGAGATAACTGGCCGAAGTATTCCATCCAAAAATCGACTCGCTCAGAACCGAAGAGAACGCGACGCGGCTGGACAATCGTTCGTACCCAACTTGTACACCCCACATCCAGCCCGCCTTTTTTGCTTGCTGAATCTGGAGACTCACTCCGTAGGTTAAATCCGGCTGTCGTCCGTAAGGATTCCTTACGTAAATAGGAAGAAAGGAAATATCAGTTGTCGTGGCCCTGGTAGCTGCGCCAGCATAGCGGAAAACACCGCTATTAACGCTTGCAGAGAATTCCAAACCCTGCGCAACTGCAAATTGAATATTCAAAAAAGCTAAAAAGATATGGGTTGTGGCCTTCAAAGGAGCAATAGTTTACCGTTTAAGCACACAGCAGAGCCGGATTAGCGAGTAATCAAAACAGATTTTGTGTATAAATTCCCATTAATCCATGCTCTTAATACAAAGAACTCTGGAGCTTCGGTGGTGGCGGCACACCATTAAAATGGCGATTAAAACCAACTATTCTAAATTGCGGCCTTGCGATTTATGCATTCGTCAATTCGCCTTTTCAATTTTGGTCAGTGCCACAAACCCAAACAATGGATCTCCAACGTCACTCAATGTGCCTTTATCAAACCCACTCCAAACTATATCAAGTCCATCAACCTGAAATTCCGTAGGCAAGTTTGAGCACGGGATCATACCCCCGCCCCGGGGTTTGTCCACGCCGGTTCCGAGATAGTACTCAGAGTTCTGAAATTTAGAAGAGAATCTATAAACTCGTCCTTGAATATCTTTAAAATACTTCCCGTTGGGCTGGCCACAGTTTGTCGACTCCTCTACGCTCGAGTGGCAGTTCACAAATAAAAAAATCGTGATGATTAACAATATTGATTTCATAAAGTTCTAGTTTACAGTTTCTCTTTTTATAAGAATTAATTCGCTCCCGACCCAAAACAAAGGAGTTTAGTGCGTGATCAAAACAGATCTCGTGTATAAATTCCCGTTAATCCACGCTCTCACTACATAAATACCCTTGGGCACGTTATGTACGTCAAACTCTATTTTGTTTTTGAGAAGTTTCCCAGTTGCTGCAACTTGATTATTAGCGTCTACCAAAAATGCCGTTTCGCCGCCTGCAAAACTGAAAACACTGGCCTCGTTGTTATCAGAACTGATATCTTCCGCTAAGGAGATTTCCAGCGTTGAACTTGCGGGATTGGGGTATATAACCAAGCTAAAACTGCAATTTGATGATCGGCTTATCGATCTGACTGCGGGGGTACCTGTTGTTCCGCACCTATTTGTTAACCTTAAAACTACTGAGCCGCCATTGAAGAAAGACGTGGTTGTAGCATCAAGGTAAGGTGTTCCTTGCCCTGTTACCGATGAAAATCCACTCCAGCTCCATTGATAGTTGGTGATTCCCGGTTCGATTCGAGTGGATAAAAACGAAAGTGTTCTGTTTGGACAAGCCGCAGATGGCCCCGAAATTGAAAATTGAGTGTTGTTAAATGGCCCGACCTGAGTTTGAAAACTAACATAATCCGAAGGCGTGCATGATCCATTATTCGCACGAACAAAAACCCAGCCGCTGCCAGAGGTGCCTGAAGAAGCACTAACGGTAACTGAGTTGGCCGTGGTGTAAATGGGAGCGGATGAACCGTTAATCAAAATACCGCTCGAAGCATACCAATCGAAACCATAATTCGGAGGATACCCGCTAATGGGATTGGAGACAAAGGTTTGTGCATCGCCCACGCAAAGCTCAAGTTGAGAGCCACTTCTTGCTATCCCGGGGTTCGATGCCTTTAAACATGAGTTGTTGCTCGAAATAAAGCTGGAAATCTCCCCCTGAGAAAACGGCGCGAAATAAAACTGCCGCCCTTGGCGCTCGGCATCAGTACACATTATCGTTTTTGTTGGTGAGCAGGCCGCTGAGGAACCGTCGGGGTGCGTAGCATTGAAGAGGTGCCCAATCTCGTGTGCAACCGTGACCAAAACATCGGGTGCAATAATCCCCGTTGCACAAAACGCATAAGCGTTGGCGGAATTGGTACAAACTGATCCAATTCCGCGAACGGCACCGCGAGCCCCAATGTCTGGCTTCCCAGAAAAGAAAAACACCAAGTCCCTGGTTACACTTTGCTGGTTGTTAGACCAATGGTTGAAAACTTCAGTTAGGACTTGAGTTGGCGCCGTTGCCGAGTATGGATCATTCGAAGACGACCAAACACTCTGGAATGTAACAACAAATCGCAGGTTAAAGTCAGTCTGGTACACGCCCTCCACCTGATTCAAAATGCTGATAATCGAGTTGTTGGTGGTTGTGACGCTAGAGTTGTTTGCCACGAAATACTCGTAGTCCGCTTCGGTTGCGATTTCAACGGTACGACATGGAGTTGCGCTTGATGACTGAATACTTGAATTTTCGAGAATGTCTTTCCCGATAACTTGTGCTAAGTTTTCCAAATGGCAAAGTGGTCGCACATCATTTTGAGCTATATAATCTTCCCCGGAAATGAGCGCAAAATGCCTGGTGTCTTTGAAGTCGGAATTGATTTTGAAAACCGGGATAATGAAATAACTCTTGTTGTCGATAATGATGAGCCCTTCAACAAAAGACTTGTGCTCAATAGTCAGTCTGACCATGCTTTTCGGAACACTTCTGACGCTGCCCACAGCTACGAGAAGGTGGTCGTTTCCACGAAGGTTGGAGTTTGGCTGTAAATCAAGGTACTGCAATTTTCCATCGATCAACACTTGAACGGAATTTTGGGTGCCATTTTTTGCGTTGCCGAAGATTTTTATATAATCCAGTTCCGTTAATCTGAATACCTTAAACTTTGATGCAACATGGGCGATACGTTGCCCATCGTCAGATCGCAACAGAACCTCTGTTGGCGTGATAAAGTCTTTAGGCTTCTCTTGGCTAAGGATCAGTTTTGGCAGCGACCAGCAAATGAGACTTAACACGATCAATTTTTTCATAAGTGTTTCATTAAATGTTTGAAATTAATGTATATCTACGTTTATCGACTAATCCGGAACTTAGGCTTGATTAAACTCTTTCAATTTACCGGTTGAATATTCCCATGACGACTATTTTACCGATAAAAGGTAAAATAAATCGGCAAATCAACATAAAACCCGTTGGTTTTGTCAAGGTTTATGGCGGGGAGCAGCTATTTCACTGCAATCCTAAACCACTTCTTTGTACTGCATTTTATGCAGATGAGCGTACCAGCCGTTTTTTTCCAGCAGCTCATCATGGCGGCCCATTTCTTTGATCTCGCCCTGATCCAGCACAATAATCTTGTCTGCTTTTTTGATGGTGGAGAGCCGGTGGGCAATCACAATTGAAGTGCGGTTGCTCATCATCTTTTCGATGGCCGCCTGGATCAGCTCTTCGGTTTCGGTGTCCACGGAACTGGTGGCCTCATCCAAAACCAGAATCCGCGGGTCGTACACCATGGCGCGGATAAAAGAGAGCAACTGGCGTTGCCCAACTGACAACGTGGCACCGCGCTCCATCACATTGTAGTCCAACTGCCCCGGCAGTCGTTCAATAAATTTGCGCGCACCCACCAGGTCAGCGGCCTGCCAGATGCGTTCGTCCGATACGTCCGGATCACCCAACGAGATGTTGAACCGGATGGTGTTTGAGAACAAAAAAACATCTTGCAAGACCAGGCCAATGTGCTGCCGCAGGTAGTTCAAATCGAAATCGCGCACGTCTGTTCCATCAACCAAAATTCTACCCCGGTTAATTTCGTAGAAGCGGTTGAGCAAGTTAATGATGGAAGATTTACCGGCACCGGTGGCGCCCACCAGGGCAACGGTTTCCCCGGGCTGAATTTTCAGGTCGATGCCCTTCAGCACAAAATTGTTTTCGTTGTAGGCGAACCACACCTGTTCGAACTGCACCTCGCCGCGCAGGTGGGGCGGCTGGTGCGTTCCGTTTTGTACCAGATCATTTTGCTCGTCCAGCAGATTTATAATTCGCGAAGAGCTCACAATACCCATTTGTAAGGTATTGTAGCGATCGGCAATCATGCGGATGGGCCGGAAAAACATCTGGATGTACATGATGAAGGCCATGAGTGTGCCGATGGTGATGCCGGTATCTTCCATTTGCATCACGCCTTTGGCTCCATACCAAACTAACAGGCCAATGCCCATGGCGGAAATGATTTCTGCCACCGGAAAGTACACGGAGTAGTACAATACCGAACGCAGGTTTGCATCCCGATGTTCTTTGTTGATTTCTTTGAACTTGGCAAACTCCCGCTGCTCGCTGCCAAAGATCTGCACCACGCTCATGCCGGTGAGGTGCTCCTGCACAAAGGTGTTGAGATTGGCCACGGCATTGCGTACATCGTTAAAGGCAACTTTAATTTTTTCTTTGAATACGTAGGTGGCCAGCAGCATGAGCGGCACTGTACTCAAACTCACCACGGCCAAGCGCCAATCGGTTAAAAACATGAAGGCCAGGATGAATACGATTTGCAATAAATCTCCGGCCATGGCCGCAAGGCCCTCGCTAAACACATCGGCCAGGGTTTCTACATCGGAAATGGTGCGCGTAACGAGTCGGCCGATGGGGGTTTTGTCAAAAAACCGGAGGCGAAGGCCAATGATGTGTTGATACAGTTTTACCCGGATATCGCGAATAACAAACTGGCCAATGCGGCCGGAAAGGTACGTGTGGATGTATTGTACGAACGATTGGGCCACCAGCAGCACCAAAATCCCTATCATGACGTACACCATGCTCCAGTAGTTGCCCACGGCCACGTGGTGATCCAGCGTGTATTGAATCAGCCAAGGGCGCACAGGGGTAAGAATACCAAGCAGCACCGTGAGCAGAATCAAAAAATAAAACCGGCCGCGGTACGGCTTTACAAACTGCATGATTCTGCGCAGTACTGTAAAATCGATGATGTTGCCGCTGCTAACTTGTTCTTTCTCCACCGCTAGTCCAAAAAAATGTGGGAGGGATATTTTACGCGGTGCAAATAAAGGCCTTCTGGCGGAACATTCATACCTGCGCGCTGGCGGTTGCGGCCATGGATGATTTCTTGAAACTGAGCCAGGCTGGTTTTACCACTGCCCACGTCCAGTAGGGTGCCCACAATGGCGCGCACCATGCCCCGCAGGAAACGGTTGGCGGTAATGGTGAAAATGAGCAGGTGGCCTTCTTCGCGCCAAGCGGCTTTCTTCACCTCGCAGCGAAAGTGGTTCACATCGGTTTTCACTTTACTAAATGCCTTAAAGTCATGCTCGCCAAGTAAAATAGCGGCGGCCGCGTGGAGCGCAGAAATTTCCAGCGGTTTGTAACAGAAAAAGGCACGGCCCACTTCCAGCGGATCTTTTACCCTTGTGATCCTGTATTCGTAAGTGCGCTCAAGCGCGGTGTACCGCGCGCTGGCATCGGGTTTGACCGCTCGGATGGAGCGGACGGCGATATCCGGCGGCAGGAAAGCGTTTAGCTGAATCAGAAACTTCTCGCGCATCAACTCCTTCTCCACATCGGCATGAAAAAACTGTTGACGGCAGTGCACACCGGTATCCGTGCGGCCACTTCCCACAATCTTTGTTTCCGCGCGAAGCAACTGGCTCATTACCTCCTCTACAACCTGTTGTACGCCCTTGGCGTTTGCCTGGGTTTGCCAGCCGTGGTACCGGGTGCCTGAGTATGAGATTTCGAAGAGATAGCGCATGGGGCGGTAGAATTAAGAAATTAGAAGCGGGTAGTTGGAATTTGGGTGTGAGGAGTTGCACGCCTAAACGGTGAGGCTAGGCCATATTGTTCGTCCGTAGGAAATACCTTAGTAATTTGATCGACCCCCAAAACAAACGCATGCGCCTTCTGCCAAACAATTAAATCCGCAAACGACCGAGTCGGTTCCATACGCTTATTTTATAAAAACAGGACGCTCCCGGTGCTTTGATATCCTAACTTCTAACTCCAGTATTTTCATACACCACCGCCACGCCTTGTCCAACACCAACGCACATGGTAGCCACGCCATACCGAATATTGCGTTTCTTCATTTCGTGAAGGAGTGTGGCGCTGATACGCACTCCGCTGCAGCCAAGCGGGTGCCCCAGGGCGATGGCCCCTCCATTTACGTTGACGATCGCGGGGTCAAGTTGAAGTTCCTGCATACAGGCCAGTGCCTGTGCGGCAAATGCCTCGTTCAATTCCACAAGTCCGATTTGTGCAATAGTTAAGCCCGCACGCTGCAGGGCTTTCTTTACGGCCGGTACCGGGCCAATGCCCATCACGGCTGGATCAACACCTGCCACGCCCACACTTACCACACGTGCAAGTGGCGTTAGGTTCAGGCTGCGCAGTACTTGTTCATTGGCGAGCAAGCACGCAGCTGCACCGTCATTAATACCCGACGAGTTACCAGCGGTAACGCTGCCACCTGTGCGGAAGGCAGGCGCCAGGGTTGCGAGTTTTTCTAACGTTGTCTGACGGGGATGTTCATCCCGCGAAAAGGAAATTGTTTCTTTCCCCTTCCGCACAGGTACCGGCACGAGTTCCGCATCAAAACGGTTTTGCGCCGCCGCATGAAAATATTTTTGCTGCGATGCAAACGCAAACGCATCCTGCGCCTCGCGACTGATCTTCCAACGCTCGGCTACGTTTTCTGCGGTTTCGCCCATCGCGAAGGGGGGGTGCATTTTGGCAAGTTGAGGGTTGGTAAATCGCCAGCCGATGGAGGTATCATAAATCTCTGGTTTTCGCGAGAACGCTTCTTCGCTTTTTGCCAGCACAAAGGGTGCGCGCGTCATGCTTTCTACACCGCCCGCCACATAACATTCACCTTCGCCCAGTTGAATAGCACGGGTGGCATCAATTATGGCTTGCAACCCGGATGCACACAGCCGATTTACCGTGCTGCCACCCACGGTTACGGGTAAGCCTGCGAGCAAGGCGGCCATGCGGGCTACGTTGCGGTTGTCTTCGCCACTCTGGTTGGCAGCGCCAAAGATCACCTCTTCCAGGCGGTCGGCAGGCACGGAAGGGTTGCGCGCCAGCAAGTCCCGAACCACGTGTGCTGCCAGATCGTCTGGGCGCACGGTGGCCAGGGTACCACCCCACTTGCCAATGGGCGTACGAAGAATATCAACAACAAAAGCTGCCACCATATCTGCTGCGGTTTAGAGTTAGGCGGGTTTCTGTATTTTTGCAGCCCGCTTAGTTGGCAAGTTATAAAAATCACGAACGCATATGTGGCAGCGCATTCAAACCGTTTTTCTGGCCCTGGTAGTCATCAGCACTGTAGTGAGCGTGTTTCTACCCATTTGGGTTTTTGAGGATTCCGCCACAGGTGTGCAACACCAATTGTATCCGTTACATTACACCCAACTGCAGCAGGGCAACCGCAACACCGTGTATTTTCCGTACTCCATCACCGCCATGCTGCTTGTGGCGGCGGCCACCGTGGCTATCTCCACCATCCGGAATTACGCCAACCGCTTTACGCAGATTAAGCTGGGTATGCTAAACACGTTACTTACCGCGGGCGTAATGATTTCGATTGTAGTTTTCGTGAGCGACCTCGCAAAAATTTACCCTACCGGGTGGCGTTACGGGCTACCGTTTTATTTGGCATTTGTATCGGTTGTGTGCAATTGGCTGGCGATTCGGTTTATCCGCAGAGACGAAAAAATCGTACGCGACTCTGAGCGCATCCGGTAAACTTTAAATTCTGCAACTTGTTTTATTAATCTTAAACCTCATTTAACATGGCTCAAACAAAATTTGGCGATCTTACCGTAAACACGGTAGGAAACTTACCCGCAGTAGGGGCCGCCGCGCCCGACTTTACGCTTACCGGTAACGATATGAAAGACGTTAGCCTGAAAGACTTTGCCGGGAAAAACGTGGTGCTTAATATTTTCCCCAGCGTAGATACCGGTGTGTGTGCTGCTTCCGTGCGCGAGTTTAACAAGCGCGCCGCGGCGTTAACCAACACCTCGGTGGTTTGTGTGTCAAAAGATTTACCGTTTGCCATGAAGCGTTTTTGCGGAGCGGAAGGTATTGATAAAGTGATTACCGCCAGCGATTTCCGCAACCGGGGCTTCTCCAAAAACTATGGTGTAGAGCTGGCCGATGGCCCGTTTGCAGGCCTGGAAGCGCGTGCGGTAGTGGTGATTGATGCACAGGGAAAAGTAAAATACACGGAGTTGGTGCCTGCCGTAGGCCAGGAGCCAAACTACGAGGCAGCATTGAAAGCACTGTAGTACGTTTGCCAAACGATTTCTAAGAGCCGGGCCACCCCGGCTTTTTTTATTGCTCGTTTTCGGTTTGCACCGCTTGGCGCGGACAAGCTGCTGTTTTCTGGTTTACTGTTATCGATCGTGGCAATGCACTACCTTTGCGGCCATGAAAATGGTTGCAGTTGTTTTTTTTGTGATTAGTTCAGCGGGGCTGGTGCTTGCCCAAACCCAAACCGGTAAAGCATCTTTCTATGCCGATAAATTTGAGGGCCGGCCTACTGCCAGTGGCGAAAAGTATAAGCACAGCAAACTTACCGCCGCACACAAAACGTTACCGTTTGGCACCAAAGTGCGCGTAACGCATACGGGCAATAACCAAACGGTGGAAGTGGTCATCAACGACCGCGGCCCGTACGTGGATGACCGTATTATTGATTTGAGCAAATCCGCTGCCGAGCAACTGGGCTTCATCAACCAGGGGTTGGCGGACGTAAAAATTGAGGTGCTGGACGCCGGCGATGGCAAAACACCTTCGCAGGTTACCCCTATTTCGAACGTTGCGGTAGACGAGCGCGAGTTTTATGACTTTGAAATTGCGCGCCTGCGGCCGCTCGGTTTTGGCGTGCAGATTGGCACCTACCAGGAATTGGTAAACCTGATGCGCCTGGCCGATAACCTGAAGAACTCGTACCAGAAAAAAGTGACCGTGCAGGTAAAAGTGATTAACGGCGTGAAGTATTACAGTTTAATCGTTGGCGCATTCAAGACCCGTAAAAAAGCGGAGGGCTTTTTGCCGAGCGTGAAGAAAAAATTCCCGGATGCGTTTATCGCGGATTTTGGGAAGATGAAATAAAATCGGACGCCTGCAACGGGCTTACTCCTGAGTCGAGTTTAGGAATTGGCTTTTTGAAGGAAAAGGTTACCTTTGGATCGGCCAACTCACCTATAATCATGTTTGATCGCGAAAAAGCACTTAATGCGGTGCTGTACATTGCCAAACAAGTAGAAAGATCAGATTTCCACAAGGTTTTCAAGGTACTCTATTTTGCAGAGCAAAAGCACTTGGCCCGCTATGGTTCGCCAATAATAGGCGATGTCTTCATCGCGATGAAAAACGGCCCGGTGCCGTCCAAAATCTATGATATCCTGAAGGCCTTGCGAAATGAGTTGGCTTTTACTGTTGATACTCAATTTGAGAAAAAACTGATTGAAGTGAAGGACAACCACAGCATTCTTCCCATTGGCGAAGTTGACCGCGAGTTGTTTGCAGACACGGAATTCGAGTGTCTTGACGAATCGATTACAGAAAACAAGTCTTTATCCTTTGCCTTATTGACTGAGAAATCGCATGATGAAGCTTGGAGGAAAGCGGATGCAAACGACAGGATGTCTTTATTGGACATTGCAAGGGTAGGTGGTGCCCCTTCGGGCATGATACCTTACATCCAAGAAGTTTTGGAAAACCAAATGGCATTTAGTCATGCCCCCACCGCTGGGTGATCATTTCCCTGAAGAGTTCAGAAGGCAATTTGCCGACCATCATTTACAGATTGGAACAGTTATTCGCGCTCGGGTTGCTGACACAAACCCGCCAAAGATTAAGCGTTTTGTTATTGTTGGCGTAAGTGCCGATAAACTGGCTTTGGGTACCCTGTATATTAATTCCGAAATTAATCCGAACATTTTTCCTACGGAGGAGTTGAAGCGCCTTCACCTTAGACTAGAAGCAACTGGCCGAACTTATCTGGAACATGATTCGTATTTGGATTGCAGCAGAATTTATGAAAAAGACCATGAGGCAATTCTTGAAGTGCTGAAAACAGATACTGGAAGTGTGCTCGGTCAACTGGCTCCTGATGATTTGGCAAGGCTGAAACAAACTGTGAAAGCTGCACGCACGATTGCGATTCGCGTAAAGAAAAAGTTTGGGTTGTTTTATTAATTCACCCCTCAAACCGCACACAATCCTCGGTTATAAAAGCCTCTTTTCCGGGGATTTTCTCCGGCCAGCCGGGGGCTTGCACGGGTTGGCCGCCTGCCTCGCGGGCTGCGGTGGCCAGGTTTAACTCCAGCAGTTGGGTAAGTACATCCTGTTTGGCATCAAAGCCGTAGGCCTCCAGCACGGCCACATCGAGGGCGGCATGCAGATCTTTAATGGGGTTTTTGCCGGGCTGCTCCAGCAGGCGGTAAAGGTCGCGCAGGCTCATTTGGTGTTCGCGCAAGGTTTGCGTGCGCTTTTGGTGCAGCGCCAGGGCGGCCTTAGCTACTTTTTCTACCTGTTTTTTGGTGGGCGCCTGCGGCCAGGGGAAGGTGTCCCAAATAGCTGCGGAGTTATAGTTTGGCGTTTCGCCAAGGGTGGTACATTTTTCGAGAAACCATTGCCAATGCAGATTTGATTGAATGATCCCAAAAGAATAGTAGTCATCGAAACAAAACGCCATGACTTTATCGTTCGGGCGAATATCAGCATCAAAAAATTCAAAGATTGGGCGTTGGGTAATGCGGGCGCAAGCCAAAAACTTTTTCGATAGTTCGAGAAAGCCCAAGAGATCTTCTCGACCATAAGATAGTCTCCACCAGTAGTTTAAAAAGTTGATGTGGTGTTTATTTACTTTGGCTTTCGGATTTGTCTTTAGTGCAGCTTTGTTTTCTTTTTCCTGCGCTTCGCCTTTTTCTTTTCGGTCGGGCAGTACCATCAGTTGCACGCGCTGAAACAGTTCTTTGTACTGCGCGGCTTGCACTACATCTTTCAGCGTAAAATCAATTACAAACCGCGAGGGTTGCGCGCCCACTTCGGCCACCAGTTCATCGCCAATCAAAAACGGCTTTAGCACTTCGGCATACGTGGGGTATTTCTTTAACACTTTCAGGGCCTCGGCTTTATCCAACAGAAAACCTTCGTGCCCATGCGTTTGCCCCTGAAATACCTTTTTAGGCTTTTTATTGCATTGTAACACCTGGGCAGCGGTAACATCGGTTTGCAGACTCAGGCTGGAGTTGATGGTAGCCGGGTGGATGCCTTTCAGTTCGTCATCCTCAAAATAATACAGGGTTTTTTCGCCCTCGTACACTCCTTTTTTCCAACATGCAATGCTTACAAACACAGCTGCATCGCCACTCCAATCCTGCGAGCTTACGGCATTAAAAATTTCACCTCCGTTTTGCACGATGTAGTCCAGGCTGCCCTCGCGGCTGTAGTTTTGGCGGATGGTGTTGGTGCCCACCAATCCCGCGTAAGCGTTGGGCTTTAAATGTTTGTGGGCGCGGTAAAACCAGTACGCGCAAAAATCGGCCCGGCCGGGCACCTCGGGGTAAGCGGCCCGCAGTTGGTTGATGTAGGCCACACCAAACTCCTGCTGCATTTTGTTTTTGCTCTGAAACGGCG
>ERZ1066131.301-NODE-301-length-14214-cov-9.045766_pt1 | contig 14214 bp, 11 predicted proteins | sample MGYA00382778_ERZ1066131 | MGnify/ENA primary metagenome ERZ1066131 (study PRJEB33369, sample SAMEA5778361) | biofilm metagenome | biome: Industrial cooling water; feature: Water cooling tower basin; material: Biofilm | place: United Arab Emirates | collected... | reverse complement strand
GGAAGTCGCGTCCCGCGCTGAGCCACGCGCTCTGGCCACACAAGTTGACAATGCCTCCTGTAGCTATCGGGTGACACCTGGCTCTCCCGGCCCGGATGTTCCACCTTCATCGCTGGCGAGAGGTTGAGGACGACACGAAGGAATGGGAGGCAAACCGCCACCGCGCCGCGCAGCGAGGCAGAGCGTCCTACCAGGCCTCGACGACCGGGAGGAGCAACCGGACCCGGGGACCCTCACGCCCGACGAGTGGCTGGATCGGATCGTGCCGGTCCTGGCCGAACTGTCGCCGGCTGCGCTGCCCCTCGCGGAGACCGCCCTGCGGGCAATGCCGAGCGATCCTGCCCTGCTGGTAGCGGTCGCGCTCGCCGCGCTGGTGGCCCGGCAGCCGGATCGCACCATCACCGTCCTGAAGCGCTTCGAGCGCCGGTACGAAGCCGATGAGGTCACCACTCTGCTGACCGCCCTGGCGCTTGGCCAGCAGGGCTACATGGCGCACGCCCGCACGCTGTTGGCGCGGGTTCCGCCGGACGCGGCCTACGCCCTCGTCCGCGAACTCCGCGCCGGTCACAGGCTGCTGCAATGGCTGAGCGCCGAACGGCTTGCGCTGCATCCGGCCGCGCGGCGGCGCCCCAAGCGTGCAAGCAAGCCCTCCGGGAAGCCGGCCGCCACCGCCACATCCCCGGGCCGGAAACCCGCAGCCACCATCGGCAAGGCTGCGACCGGGCCGGCGTTGCCGCCGGCCCGGACCAAGCCAAAGCCGGTCGCCGCGGTCGGGACACCGCCGCCGCCCTCCGTGCCGGACCTGCCGCGGCTGGACGTAGCCCTGGAGCTGACCTTTGCGGTTGCGAACGACGAGGACCTCTCGCGGGCCGCCGATGCCGCACCCGACGCTGTCTGGTTCCGGCTGCGCAGCGAGCTGGCGCGCCTCGGCTTAGTGGAGGGGTTCGACGAGTTGCTCTGCCTGCCCACGCTGCAGGGCGTCGAGACTCACTGGTACCAGATCGAGACGGTCCGCAAGGTGCTGAAGCAGTACCGCGGCCGGGTGCTGCTCGCTGACGAGGTCGGCCTCGGCAAGACCGTCGAGGCGGGCATGGTGGTCAAGGAGTACATGCTGCGCGGCATGGCCGAGCGGCTGCTGATCCTGGTCCCGGCCTCGCTGGTGGGCCAGTGGCGCGACGAGATGGCCGGAAAATTTGGTATCGACTGCGCGACCACCCACGATCCGCTGTTCAGGACCGACCCCGACGCATTCTGGGCCGCGCCCCGGGTGATCGCCTCGATCGCCGCCGCCCGCCGGCGCGAGCAGGCCGAGAGACTCGCCCAACACGCCTATGACGTGGTGGTGGTGGACGAGGCGCACCACCTCCGCGACCAGGCCAGCGCCAGCCACCGACTGGTCGGCTCGCTGCAGAAGCGCTTCCTGCTGCTGCTGTCGGCGACGCCGGTACAGAACAACCTGATCGAGCTGTACAACCTGCTGACCCTGCTGCAGCCCGGTATCTTCCGCACGCAGAAGGAGTTCCGCGCCGCCTACATGACGCCCGGCAAGCCGCGCGAGCCTGCCAACCGCGACCGGCTGCGCGACCTGATGCGCGGCGTGATGGTGCGCAACACCCGCGCCCTGGCGGCGCTGCACATGCCGCGCCGCCATGCCGCGAGCATCCGCGTGACGGCGGGGCCTGCGGAGGCGGCGTGCTATCGGGATCTCACCGACCTCGCCCGCGAGGCGGCCGCCGAGGGGCAGGCCAGGCTGGCGGTGCAACACCTGCTGTCGGCGGCCGGCTCCTCGCCGGCCGCCGCTGCCGTCGCGGTGGCGCGCTTCGCCGAGCGGCATCCGCAGCGGCGTGGCTGGGCGTCGCTGCGCGATCGTTACCAGGCGATCGGCATCGGCGCCAAGCAGGAGGCGCTGCTCAAGCTGCTGGCGCAGAACCCGGCCGAGAAGAAGATGGTGTTCATCCACCACCGCGACAGCTTGACCCAGCTGGCCGCGCTGCTGCGCAGCCGCGGCCTGGCGCCCCTGTTGTTCGACGGCAGCATGTCCGGCCTGGAGAAGGACGCCGCCGTGACGGCGTTCCGGGATCACGGCAACCTGTTGCTGTGCAGCGAGTCCGGCGGCGAGGGCCGCAACCTGCAATTCTGTAACACCCTGATCAACTTCGACATTCCCTGGAACCCGATGGCGATCGAGCAGCGTATCGGCCGCATCGACCGGCTCGGCCAAACCCGCGAAGTGTTCGTCTTCAACCTGGTCACCGCCGGCACCATCGAGGATGCGATGCTCCGCATCCTCGACGAGAAGATCAACATGTTCGAACTGGTGGTCGGCGAGGTCGGCGCCATCCTCGGCGAGATCGACGAGCAGCAGGACTTCTCCGCGCTGGTGCTGGACGCTTGGCTGCAGAGCTCCGCGGATGCCCGCGCCGAGGCGTTCTCGGCGCTGGAGTCGCAGCTGCTGGCGGCGCGGCGGCAGTATGAGGACGCAAAGCAACTCGACGAGGCGCTGTTCGGGACCGATCTCGATGTCGCCTGAGCCCGGCCGCATGCAGCGCTTCGTGGCCGCGCTGCTGACCGAGGCCGGCGCGCTGGCCGAGCCGGTCGAGCCGGACGGGCTGGAGGTGCTGGCCGCACCGCCGCTGCAGCAGGCGCTCGGCATCGGCGAGCTAAGCCGCTTCGGCTTCGGCCCGGCCCTGCCAGACGGGGCGCAGCGGATTGGCATCGAAAGCGACTGGCTGGCCCGCTTCGAGCAGCTCGTCGGCGAGCGCGGCCGCTACACACGCGAGGTGCGGCGCCTCGCCGTCCGCAGGGCGCCGGAGCACGAGCAGCTGCTGGAGCAGGAGCTCGACCTGGAAAACGCCGTCTACCGGCTGCTCGGTGCCGCCCCGGCCTGGACGCGCTATCTCGTGCCGACGTTTCGCGTCACGGCCTTGTCGGACGAGAAGCGGGAGGGCTTGCTCGGCCTGCCGATCAACTTGGCGACCGGGGCGATGCCGGACGCCATGTTGGCACGCCTCGAGGAGCGGGAGGACTGGTTCGAACCGGACGCGGAGCCGCAGGAAGAGACGGTGCCAGAGGATGCCGCGTTGCCCTCCGACTGGCCGCCGGAGCGGCTTGCCGAGCGCATCCGCCAAGCCCTGCCCTGGCGGGCGGACGCCGCGCTGGCAACGTTCGTGAAGGGGCTGCAACGGCGCCTGGCGCGCGACCTCGACCGGCTGCATGCCTACCACAACGATCTGCACCACGAGGCCGCGTTGCGCGCCGCGCAACTCGCCGCCGGCGACGCTGGCCGGCAACGAGAGGCGCAGCGCATCGCAGCGATAGCCCAGGACTACCGTGCGAAGCTCGACGACCTCGGACGGAAATACGCGCTGCGGGTGACGGCACGCTGGGTGCAGACGCTGGACCTGGTGCTGCCGGTGCAGCGGTTGACCGTGCAGATCCGTCGCCGCAAGGCAGAGCGCGTGATGACGCTGGACTGGAACCCGCTGATCCGCCGGCTGGAGTCGCCACCTTGCGAAGCCAGTTGGTCGGCCGAACGTCCGCGTCTGGTCTGCGACGAGGCGCTGCACCTGGTGGTCCCGGCCGGGCTGGCGCCATGCCCGTCCTGCGGCCGCGGCTATTGCCGGGCCTGCCATCCGAGGGCCTGCCCGAAATGCGGACATGCAGGCAGGCTGCTCGCCTTCACGAAGTTCGCAGTGAGCACGGCCAGAAGTGGGAACGGCAACGCAGGCAAGGAGGGCTGACGTGCTATACGCCCCAGGCCAGTGTCGTACGCTAAGCGGCCATCGTGGCGCGGAATGCCTCTGACCGTGTTGACCGGAACCTGGCTGTGTGGCGGCGAGCGGAAGCCTTCTTGCGTCAGCAGCGCGGCGATCGCCGTGTCCTTGGTGCCGCACCGCGCCAGGTCGAGAGCCCTGGCTTCCATCTCCGTGCCGCGCCGGAGCGAGATCAGCGCGCCGACCGCGATCCCCACCTCCAGCTCCGTCGTCGCCCTACCATGCCAGACGGCATTGCCAAGTTGACGGTCCGGCCAGGGACCGTCAACTTGGCAATGCCCCATGGGGGCCAACGACGAGTGGCAGATGCAGCACCGCTACATGGGCGTCGAGGCCATGGGCAGGATGCTCAACCCAGCACCCACCAACGAAACCCTGCAATTTTCACCAAAGGCCGCCTGAACCGTGGCCACCTCATGCACATCGGCGTTTTCCACCACGTTGACGGACGTGACCTCGACCGCTTGGCCAACCTCGCCTGCTACGCAGCTTGAAGCGGCAAAGTCGAGATTAGAAGCGTGCGAGAAGGGCACATCGCAACTTCTTGGCGAAATGTCTTGGCGACCGCCTCCATTGCGCCATACGCTCATCCGCAAGGATAGACGCGCCAGAAGGCAAGGACGTCGTGGACATGTTGATTGCGCGGCTCCGGCACGAACCTGTGCATGTCCGACCCGGGTCCTGGCAGATCCGCTGATGCTCGCCACCGTCGGAGCTGCGCTCGACGCGCTGGCCGGCGAGGTCGTCGGGCTGCTGAGCCCCCCCGCAATTCCCGCGCTTGCGCCGGAGGTCAGCGTCCTTGCCGTCCGCGCCGGCCTCGCCGGGCTGGGTGGCTTCGTGGGGGTGCAGCCGTCGCCGAGGGCCGAACTCCACGCACGCCGGATCGACGCGGAGGTCGTCGTGCGCGTGCGCGCCGCCGACGCGGCCGCGCTTCTCGCCGCCGAAGCGCAGGCGGCGCGCGATATCGTCGCGGCGGATCCGGCCCTGCTCCGCCGGCGGGGAATCCTGCGCCTCGAGCGCGTGACGGATCCGCCGGCGAACACCCTCGCCGGAGCGCCCCTCGCGCGCGATCTCCGCTTCGCCGTGCGGTTCGAGCACCGGCCCCTGCCGACCGACAGCGAGGGCGTGCTCGGCGCCGTGCCGCAGGACGTGACGCTCTCCGCCGCGCTGACACGCACCGGGCGTCTCCGCTACGCGACGGAGATGCTGACCAGCCCGCTCGGCGACTTCGATGCCGTCGACGGCGGCAATGCCGGAACGGCCGGAGCCTGGACCCATGACGCCGCGGCGCAGGAGATCGTGCAGACCGGCACGCGACGCGGCGGAACGGACGGGCTCTCCCCGGACAAGACGGGCACCTGCCTTGTCCTGCGCAGCGCCGCCGCGGGCGGCGATCTCGCCGACTTCCATCTGCAGGCGGAGCTGCGCAGCGACGGTCCGGGCGGCATCGGCCTCGTCTTCGGCTTCCGCGGACCACAGGACTTCGCCTTCGCGCTGCTCGAGGAGCCCGCCATCCGGGTCATCGGCCGGCGCGCCGGTGGCGCCGGCGCCTTCCTGGCGCTCGGCGGGCAGGATCCGGCACGCGGCTTCCCGACGGCGCAATGGCTGCGCCTCCGGCTGCTCGTCGAGGGTGGCCGGGTCGAGCTCACATTGAATGAGACGGTGGTGCTCGCCGGCGCCGACCCCGCCCTTGCCGGGACCGCCGGCCGCGCCGGGTTCTTCTGCCGGAACAATGGCACCGCGCGGTTCCGGCACTTCAAGCTGTCCAGCCTCTGAGCCTCGGAAGGAGACGCCATGGCGGAGACCTTTGTCAGCGCAAACCTGATCCTCCCCGGGACCTACATCCGGGTGAACGCGGAGGGTCTGATCGGGGTGCGCGGCATCTCGGCCGGCAACATCGGGATCGTCGGCCCGACGGCGGCGGCGCAGGCGGGCGTCACGCGCACGCTGTCGAGCGCCGCCGAGGCCGAGGGCTTCTTCGGGCCGGCCGCCGTGAACGCCGCAGGCTCCCTGAACCTCACCGCCATGATCGGCGAGCTCTACCGCAACGGCGCGCGCACCGTTTTCGCGCGCGGCGTGGGCGACGCCACCGACCAGGGCCTGCACACCACCGCCTTCAACGAGCTGGTGAAGGAGGACGTGCAGATCCTGGTCGCGCCGGGGCTGCCGACCGCCGCCGCGCTCGCCGTGCTGCCGCCGATCCTGGAGACGGCGGAGAACAACCAGCAGGATCTGATGGCGGTGATCGGCGCGGACGGCGCCGACCCCGCGGCGATCCAGGCGCAGGCGCAGACCAACGACCGGCTGATCCTGGCCGCGCCGGGCTACTTCGTCTTCAACCCGGCCGCGCCGGATACGGATGTCGCGCTGCCCGGCACCTACATGGCGGGGCCTGTCGCCGCGCTCGTCTCCTCCCTCGCGCCGCAGGTCAGCCCGACCAACAAGGTGCTGCCCGGGGTGACGCGGCTGACCCAGCGCTTCTCCTACGCCGAGCGGATCGGCATGGTGCAGAACCGCGTCCTGGCACTCGAGACACGGAACGGCATCCGCGTGGTGCGGGGGCTCACCACGGACGATGGCGGCTTCACCCAGGTGACGACGCGGCGCATCGTCGATTTCTCGAAGGCCGGCATCCGCCAGGTCTCGAACGCCTTCATCGGGCGGCTGAACAACGTCCGCGTGCGCGCGGCCCTTCAGAGCGCGATCGACGGCTTCCTGACCACCATGCTCGTGGACGAGCAGCTCACTGCCTACAGGCTGGAGGTGACGGCGACGCGGCGCGACGAGATCGAGGGCCGCGCCATCGTCAACGTGCTGCTGCAGCCGACCTTCTCGATCGACTTCGTCGCCGTGACCATCACGCTGCAGTAGGGGGACGCGCCATGACCACCGACGTGTACACGGGCGCGGACGGCGCGATCGTGCTCTCCTCCCCGCAGACCACGGAGGGCGAGGCGGCGCAGGGCGTGCTCGACCAGTACGAGCTGGCGACCGTCGGCCGCGTGCAGGACGTGCGGGTGGAAGTGACCACCGATGTCCGCGCCTATCACGAGATCGGCCAGCGCTACGCCACCCAGCTCCGCGCCGGCAACGTCACCGTGCGCGGCAGCATCGGCCGGGCCTATGTGAACGGCGCCATGATCGGGCTGCTGCTCGGCGAGGCGCGCGGCGCACGGCCGGCCGCATCCTGGGTGCAGCCCGCCTTCAACATCACGGTGCGGCTCGCCAACGGCGCGAGCGGCTCGGTCAACACGCTCACCCTGCACGACGTGAAGCTGGAGAACTGGGTCTACAACCTGCCCGAGGACGAGTTCGTCATGGAGCGGGTGGGCTTCCAGGCGCTGTTCCTGACCATCGCGGAGGAATAGGTCCGTGCTGACGGCCGAGGCCCTTCTCGCCGGCGCCGATTCGGAGCGGGAGGTGGAGGTGCCCGGGCACCTGCTGCCGACGGCGGCGGAGGACCGGCGGGTGCGGCTGCGGCCACTGACGGTCCGTGACCTGCGCCTGATCGCGCGCGCGGCGAAGGAGAACGAGGACCTGACCGGCGCGCTGATGGTGCGCCAGGCGCTGGTCGAGCCTTCGCTCACGCTCGAGCAGATCGGCGCGCTGCCGGCCGGGCTGCTGCAGTTCCTGCTGCGCGAGGTGAACCGCCTGTCCGGGATCGCGGCGACCGAGGAGGAGATTCTCGCCGCGCTGGAGGATCCGCTGGCGAAGGCGTCGCTGACGCTCGCGCGCGAGTTCGGCTGGACGCCGGACGAGGTCGGGCGGCTGACGCTTGGCGAGGCGATGCTGCACGTCGCGGCGCTGCGAGGCCGGCTGTGATGCGGCCGCCTGCAAGCGGGCAGGCCGGCACACTGGAGGTGAAGGCGGCGCTGGCGCTCGCGCGGCGGATGCGCCGGCCGGCGCCGCTCTTCGGGGCGCTCATGGGCGGCGCCTGGGCCGTGTCGCGGCCGCTGCCGGGCGAGGAGCCCGCGGTCGATGCGCTGCTCGCAGGGCCGGACGCGAGTGTCGCGGTGCTGGCCGCACTCCTCGCGCATGTGGCGGAGCCGCAGCCGGAGCGGCCCGCCGGGCGCGGAGTGCGGCGTGCCGCGCCGCCGCCGCCGCGGCCGGCGCCTGCGACGGCAAGCGGCGCGGGCCGCAGCGCGGCGACGCGTGCAGTGCCCGGGGGCGCGCTGCCCCTTGGCTCCGTGGCGCCCGGGCCGCGTCCATTGGCGCCCCCCTTGCCGCGGCCGGGCGGCGCGGCGGCAAGTGCCGGCGCCGCGGCCGACATCCCACCCCGGCGCGTGACCTCCGTGGCCGGGGCGCGTGATGCGTTGCGGCGGGCGCTCGCCGGGGAGCCGCCCGCCAGTGGCCGCGACGCGCGACGCAGCGCCGGGGCGTCCCCGGCCGCGGCTGCGCTACCCGCATCGAGGCGCGACAGCGGGCACGTGATGGAGCATCAGGGCGCGAACGGCCCCCTCGCATCCTTCCTCTCCGGGCCGACGGTGCCGCGCCGCGCGCTGGAAGTCCTGGTGCGCGGCACCGAGGATGCCTCCACGGGACTCGCCGGCCCGATCGCTGCCGCGGACATCGCCCGGGCCCAGCCGCAATCGCCTGCCGCTCGCCTGGTCGAGGCGGAGCGAGCGGCCGAAACCCATCCCGCCACGCCGGCCGGCGCGGGTCGGGCGGATGTCTCCCGCCTCGCGTCCCGCGCGACCGGTCGTGGCGCGGCCTCGGCATCCGCCTCTGGAGCGGCCGGCATGGCCGCGGCTCCTGCGGCCTCCGCCACGGCGGCGACCGAATTCCTGCCCAGGCCCGCCCGCGCCCGCCCGTCGCTCGCGCGCCTCGATGACCGCGACACCGCCCTTGCGGAGGCTGCCTGGCGGCACGGGGTGGAGGCGCCATGACCGTCACGCCGATGCTCGGCGACTGGGAGGTGCCGCGCGTCGCCCGCCTGCGCACGGAGGAGGCGCGCAAGCTCGCCGAGCATCGCGTGCCCGGGCGCGCCGGCAGCGTCTGGCAGGATCTCGGCGCGGAGGCGGTGCGGGTGGAGATCGCCGGCTCCGTCTTCGAGGAGGAGGAGCGCAACGGCTTCCTCGACGCGGCGCGGGAGCGCTTCGCCGCCGCCGAGCCGCTGACCTTCGTCGCCGACATCCTGCGCGCCACCGACATCCAGTACGTGCTGATCGAGAGCCTCGTCGTCGAGGAGCGCGCCGACCGGCCCGGCGAGGTCGCCTGGGCGATGGTGCTGCGCGAAAGCCCGCCGCCCCCGCCGCCGCCCGACCCCTTCGGCGCCATCGACACCGGGCTGCTCGACGCGGCCGGCGACTTCGTGGACGGGGTGACAAGCGCGCTGGAAGCGGTTGCCGCGCTCGGCGACATTCCTGACTTCACCGATCCGTCTGCCCTGGTCGGCGGCGCGACCGGGGAAGCGGTGGCGCTGGTCGAGGGCATCGGCAGCGTCGCCCCGGCCATCCAGGCCCTGTTCGGGGGGCGCTGAGGTGCCGACCCTGCTCGAGCGGCTGGAGGGGGGGCTGGGAGGTGGCGGCTTCCAGGCGGCCCTGTCCGGCGAGGCCGGGCGGCTCGTCGGAATTGCCGGCCAGGCGGCGGCGCTGCGCGACAACCCGGCCGGGCTTGCGGGCTTTGCCGCGGCGATCGCCGGCCTCTCCGTTCCAGCGCTGCCGTCCGGCGGCGGGGTGACGGCGCGGATAGGCGCGGCGCGCACGGCCATCCCGGCGGTGACGGGCGGGGCGGCGCCCGCCGCGCTCGGCGACCTTGGCCGCTTCGGCACGCTGATCGCATCGCAGCTCGCGCCTGCGCTCGCCCGCACCGTCGAGGCGGCACGGGCGATCGAGGCGCTCGGGCGGGCGGAGTTCCGTTGCCCCCCCGGCGCGCCAGGTGGCGGCGGCCCGACCCCACCCGGTCCGCCGCCTGCCCCGCCGCCGCCAAGCGGCGCGGGGCGCCTGCAGGCGGCCGAGGCGCGCGCGGCGGAGGTGGAAGCGCGGCTGGCCCTGCTGCCCGACCCGCTGACCCCCGGTGGCCTCATCGAGTTCCTGGCCGGGCTCTTTGCCGGCGATCAGTCGCGGGCCCAGGCCTTCCCGATCCCGCTGCCGATCCTGGACGACGTGATCCAGCCGCTGCAGACGCTCGCGGCCTGGTCGCAGGCGGACCCGGCGGCGCTCGGCGCCGAGGTCGCCGCGACGCTGACCCTGCTCCGCAACCGCATCCGCGCCGCAGGCCCGGAGCGTCTGGATGCTGCGCTGGCGGGCGCCGCGGGGCTTCAGGCGGCGCTGCGGCGGGCGGAGCTGGCGGGCTTCGCCACGGCCTACCTGGCGGCGGGCGAGGCGCTCGCCGCGGCGCTCAGGGCGGGGCAGGACCCTGCGGCGGCGGTGGCCGATCTAGACGCCGCGATCACGCAGTTCGAGGCGCTGCGTGCCGCGCAGGCGGCGGACTTCACCGCACTGGTGCCGGGCCTCGCCCGCGGGCTGCGCAGCGCGCCGGGGATGGTGCTGGACGGGCTGCTGCACCTCGCGGTGCAGCTCGAGCCGGTGAACCCCGCCGCCCTGCTCGCGGGCTTCCCGCGGCCGGAGCCCGCGGACGCCGCGGCGGCGCAGGCGCTGCGCGACCTGCTCGCGCCGATCACCGACCTGATCGAGGACCTGGCCGAGAAGCTCGACCTCTCCGCCATCGAGGGGGTGGTGGCGACCGTCGCCGGCGAGGCGCAGGCGATCGCGGGGGAGATCACCGGCGCGCTCGCCACCGTGGCGCAGGAGACGCGCGCAGCCTTCGCCGAGGTGCAGGCCGCGGTCGCGGCGCTGCCGCTCGACGAGCTCGCGGCGGAGATGCGCGCGGGCATCGGCAATGCCGGGGACGCGCTGCGGGATGCGATGCTGCGCGCCTTCGCGCCGCTGCGCGACGCGCTCTCCGCCGCGGTGCAGGCGATTTCCGACGCGGTGGACGGGCTCGATCCGCAGGCCGTTGCGGATGCGCTGGCCGCGGCCGTCGCCGAGATCGCCGGCATCCTGCAGGACCCGGCGGTGACGGGCGCCGTCGAGGAGATCCGTGCGACGCTCGACGGGGCGGCGCAGGCGGCCGGCTCGCTTTCCTTCGCCCCGGTCACCGACGAGGTGATCGCGCTGATCGAGCAGATGGCGAGCGGCCTGCGCGCGCTCGGCAACACCGAGCTGAACGATGCGATCAAGGGGCTGCTCTCCACCGCGCTGGCCGTGCTGCCGCCGGACCTCCGGCCCGTGACGACGCCGCTGATCGACGAGTTCGGCGTGGTGATCGACCAGGGGCCGGTGGCGCTGCTGGAGGTGGTGCGGTCGAAGCCGCAGGAGGTCATCGATCGCATCCGCGCCTTCGATCCCGGCGCCCTGGCGGGCGAGGCGCTCGGCGGGCCGTTCCGGGAGGCAATGGCGACGCTGGAGGCGGTGCGTCCGAGCGCGCTGATCGCGCCGCTGCGGCAGGAGCTGGCGCGCGAGCGGGCGCGGCTGAAGGCGGAGGCGGCGCCCTCGCGCGCCCTCGCGCCGCTCGCCGCGGCCTTCGATGGGCTGCTCGGCGAGATCGACCGGATCTCCCCCGACGCGCTGCTCGCGCCGATCGAAGCGGCGGTGGAGCAGGCGGTGAAGGACGTGGTGGAGGCCTCGCCGGTGGACGAGGTCTTCGCCGAGATCAACGGCGTCTTCGGCACCATCGAGGCGGTGCTCGGCACCGTGCAGCGCATCGGCGATGTGCTGGGCCGCGTGGCGACGGCGCTTGGTGCGCTTGCCGACCCGAATGCGGCGCTGGACGCCTGGCGCGACGGGGTGCTGGCGAAGCTGGGTGCCCTGCCGAACGCCGCCGCGCTCGATGGCCTGCTGGCGGAGATCGGCACGGCGGCGGACGGCGCCGCGCTGCCGGCGCTCCTGGCGCGCTGGGACGCGGCGCTGGGAACGCTGGCGACGGAGCTCGACTCGCTCGGCGCGGAGGCGGCGCTTGCAGGCATGGTGGCACTGCATCAGCGGCTCCGGCCGCTGGTCCGCGCGCTGCCGTCCGGCGCCGCACGGACGGCGGTGGAGGCTGCGCTGGCGCGCTTCGATCCGCTCGATCCGGCGCAGGCCGGTGGGCTGCGGGCGGCCACGGACCTCGCCCGCGCACTGCGGGAGGGCCGCGCGGCGCTCGCCGCCCTGGCGCCCGATTTCGACGGGCTGCTGACCGGGCCGGATGGCGCGCTGACGGCGCTGCGCCAGGGCGCGGCGGATGCGGGCCTGCTCGGCGGGGCCGTGGCGGCGGAGGCGGAGGCGGCGCTCGGCCCGGTCCGGTTCCTGTTCGGCCAGCTCGGCGCCGCTGCGGTGCCGGTCGGCGCCGTCGCCGGGGCCTTCGCTGATCTGCACGCGAGGGTAGCGCAGGCGGTCGCGAACATCCTCACCGGCCCGGCCTCGCTGCAGGCGATCTCGGCCGCGGTGCAGGGCGTGGTGGATGCGCTGCGCAACATCGACCTCGGTTTCCTGCGCGAGTCGCTGGAGGGCGTGTTCCGCGCCGTTCGGGGGGAGATCGAGGCCATCGGGCCGGCCCCGCTGCTCATCGCGCTCGACCGGGAGTTCGGCGAGGCGATCGACACGCTCGATCTCGACCTGATCCTGCCCGCCACCGAGCTCGCCGCGCTCGATGCCGCCGCCGCGGCGCTGGTCGGCAAGCTCCGTGCCTTCGACCCCGCCACCCTAATCGGCGACGCGGTGCGCCCCGCCTTCGAGGACTCGGTGCTGCCGCTGGTCGAGGCGCTCGACCTCACCCCGCTCTTCGACGCGCTCATCGAGGCGCTGCGCGGCCTGGAGGGGGAGCTGGAAACGGAGATGGGGCGCATCAACACCGCCTACCAGGCGCTGCTCGCCGCCCGGCCCCCCGGGCTGGGCGCCAGCGCAGGCGTGGGCCTGTGAGGGGCGCGGCAGCATGAGCCTCGGCGCCGCCCTGCTGCAGCCGCAGGTGCTCCGCCGTGGCGGCGCCTTCGACGGTGCGCTCGCGCTGGCCGAGGACGTGGCGCGCCTCGCGGCGCTGCTCATCGAGGACGCGGCGGCGGGCGGGGCGATGGCTGCCCAGGCGGAGGCCGCGCTGGCGGACCGTGCCGCGGCGCTGGCGGCCTCCTTCGCACCGCGCCTGCGCGCCGCCGAGGCGCGGCTGCGCGGGCTCGTCACCGGCCCGCGCCAAGTGCTCGAAGGTCTCGCCGCCGAGGCCGAGGCGCTGGCGCGGGATCCGGCCGCCGTGCTCGGCCTGATGCGGCGGCTGCTCGACCTTGCCAGGACGCTGGTGGACGGGGCGAGCCTCCCCGCGATCCGCGCCGCCCTCGGTGTCGCCAAGGCACTGGTCGAGGAGGATCTCGGCCTCTCGGCCGCGGCGCTGCGCGACATGGTGCTCGACTTCCTCGACGCCTGGTCGGCGCGCATCGCGGCGCTGCCGGAGCCGCTGGACGCCACCGCGCGGCGCCGCCGGCGGCTCGTCCGCACGCTGCTCGCCCGGCTGCGGGCGCAGGGCGACCTGCTGACGCCGCCGGCCATCGAGGTCGAGCCGCTGGCGCGCGCGATCGACCGCCTGCTGACCGAGTCCGGCGCCCGGGCGGCGCTCCGCGACCTCGGCTGCGCGCTCGACGGCGTCTCCGCCGCGCTCGATGCGGCCATTGCCGCCGGGGGGGCGGTGCGCCAGGCGGCGCCGCTTCCGGTCGGCGCCGGCGTCGTGCCGCTCAGCAACAGCGCGGAGTATTCCTGGTACGCGAGCTGGCTGCTGAACGACGAGGATGTGCCGATGCTCGGCCTGTCCGACATCGACAAGCCGGCCGAGTTCCTGATCCAGCTCAAGTCCGGCGCGGGTCCGCTCGAGGCGCGGCTGCGCGAAGCCTTCCAGCCGGCGGAGCTTCAGGCGCTGAACGGCTTCGCGGGCTCGGGCGAGCCGCCGCGCGACCTGATGCTGACGGTGCTGGCGGCGGTCAACCGCCAGGTGCAGACCACGGAGCTGCTGTTCCGCGCCGGCGAGGACCAGATCCTGCCCGATTCCGCGCTCGACGAGCGCACGCGCGACCTGAAGGGGACCTTCCAGAAGGACCAGTCGCTGCACCTCTTCAACCGCCGCCTGCTGGAACACGTCTTCGGCGACAAGATCGACAGCTTCGGCAGCGGGTTCTTCCACGGCCTCGGTCAGTTCCTGCTCGGCGTCGTCGCCTATCCGCGCAACCAGGTCTTCGTCACCGGCGACCGGCGCTTCGTCCTGTGCGACGACAAGCCGATCCATTCGGGCGAGAATGTCGCGTGGTTCCAGGCGCCGATCTTCTCGCAGGCGACGCTCTACTCGACCTGGTTCAGCTTCGAGAAGTTCGGGCCGAAGGGCTGCGAGATCTTCGCCCAGGTGCTGTTCGCCGCCGCCGAGGCCGGCAAGGCGATCTGGCACCTGGTGGCGACCCAGCCCGGGCATGAGGCGCAGGCCGCGAGCGTCG
>ERZ1066131.268-NODE-268-length-15761-cov-46.327391_pt1 | contig 15761 bp, 9 predicted proteins | sample MGYA00382778_ERZ1066131 | MGnify/ENA primary metagenome ERZ1066131 (study PRJEB33369, sample SAMEA5778361) | biofilm metagenome | biome: Industrial cooling water; feature: Water cooling tower basin; material: Biofilm | place: United Arab Emirates | collected... | reverse complement strand
TAGGTGTTAGGTGTTAGGTGTTAGGTGTTAGGTGTTAGGTGTTAGGTGTTAGGTGTTAGGTGGAATCTTCTTTGCTTAAGTTGTGAGTGGTAGAGCGGGGGATGTATTTTGAAAAACGCTTGCGCTCATCTCACTTTATCAGCGTACCAACTCGTAATACTGTTCAAAATCTGTTCGTTCGCACACCTTGCCTAACTTTTGATACTCTCGCTTCATTGCCAGCATTAGATGCTCCATACTTATGACACCGCTGTCTTCTGCTGCCCGAAAAGCTGCTGCCAGGGCTACATTTTTGATGTTACCCCCAGCGATCTTGAATTTGCGGGCTAGAAACTCAAAATCTATCTCCTCTGCTAGGGGTGTTTGAGGTGGGAAAATCCCGCGCCAAATTCGCAGGCGATCGCGCTCGTCTGGAAAGGGAAATTCGATGCTAAAATGCAACCTCCGCACGAAGGCATCGTCTATATTTTTACTGAAGTTGCTGGCTAAAATTATGACTCCTTCGTACTCTTCTACTCGCTGGAGTAGGTAGTTAATTTCAATATTGGCATAGCGATCGTGGGCATCTTTAATGTCAGAACGTTTGCCAAATAAGGCATCTGCTTCATCAAAAAAGAGAATGGCATTGCTGGCTTGCGCTTCTGCAAATACGCGGCTGAGATTCTTTTCTGTCTCGCCGATATATTTGCTGACAACGAGGGAAAGGTCTACTTTGTAGAGGTCTAATTCCAATTCCTTTGCTAGAATTTCGGCACTTAGGGTTTTACCCGTGCCAGAGTTTCCAGTAAACAGGGCGATCGCTCCTTTCCCCAAGCTGAGTTTGCGATCAAATCCCCAGTCTATATAAACCCTTGTGCGATATCGCACCTGCTGGCACAATTCCTGCAACTGCGTCAAGGTATCTTTGGGCAAAACTAAATCCTGCCAAATCCTTTTAGGGGTTATTTTTCGGGCAAAAGTCACTAAATGCCGACTGGACTCCTGGCGGCATCCTTTCAGTAAATCCTCTAGGGTTATTGTGTAATTTGTTGCCGATTGCAAGCGAGCTTGGCTTTCTGCATGAGCGATCGCGCGTTGAATTTGCCCGCCACTGAAGCGAAAGGCACTGGCGAGGTAGTCCAAATTGACATCGGAACCGATCGTTTGACTGCCATTGAGGTGAGTTTGCCATAATAGCCGCCGCGATCGCTCGTCAGGTAAGGGCAACTCGATCGGGATAAATGGATACCGCCATCCATCTTTGGGTTGCCAGGAAGCGTGACTTCCCAGAAATATCAATCCGGGGAATTGTGCGATTTCTCGTTCCACCAGTTGCGCGGCAATTTGAGACTTTGATTCGTCTGCCAACAGTTCGTGCCAACCATCAAGATAGATGACGCTGCGGTAAATTCGAGCTTCCCGGAATGCCACAGCGATCAAGGTAAAAAATGGCACATCTGCTTTGAGCATGGCGGGTAAATCTAGCAGCAGTAGCGATCGCTTTCTACCATAGGCAACGGCTTCAGCACAGGCTTTTTTGCCCGTTCCTGCCGCACCGTGGAGCAAACAAAGCCAGGAAACAGCGATCGCCTCTAAAGAGATTAGCTGCTCTAGCAGGGTTTTGACGGCTTCTGGCAGCACGAGACTGTGCAGGTGACGTTGGGGGATAATCCGTTGTACCAGGGGGATAGGGTGGCAGAGACGGGAATCTAGGCGATCGCTTTCTAGGAGGAATTCGGTAATGCGATCGTCGAGTTTGAGAGAACGACTGAGCAGGGGAGAAGGGCGATCGGCTGGGTCGTCGTGGAGCAGAAGCAGGTTGTAGTCTAGTAAAGGAGAACCTCTGATGAATGCTTCCCGTGCATTAACTCGTTCTTCGAGGGAGTAGCAAAACAAACGCAATGCCAGATCGACAGAGGGGCGTTTGCGAGTGACATCATCTTGTAAGTAAGCGTAGAGTTTCTGATAGCGTAGGTCTAATTCTGGGGCTAAGGTTAAGAGTATCAGATCGGTTTCAAATAAACTTAAATTGAAAATTTGTTGTAAGTAAGGTAGGCGTAAGGTAACATTTTCAGCTTGAGTTTCAGCCATGCGCTGCTGGATTTGGGCGTGCAACTGCATGACTCTGGTTTGAGTTTCATTCCAGGATTGTTCGGGTTGTTCGTTGGCTATTAAACCATCAATTTCTTCATCAGAGATATGGAGTCCTTGAAATTCAGCGGTGATGTTTGAATTGCGGCGCGATCGAAATTGTTGGATTGCCATTTCCAACAGCCAATCCAGACGGCGGAACTCGTCGCGTAGGTGTTCGAGGTTGGTAGTGTAGGGGGGCATAGTTTATCGACATTCTGATTGCTTGAGGATGCGAGCGATCGCCTTTCTCAAATCCTCCTGATGATTGCTCGCACTACTATGGTAGAGGGCGCTGGCGAATCCGATCGCACTCTACCACTGTAAACCGCCCTTCAAATTGCAATTATTCAGTCTGTAATAAATTCAGCAATAGTATGGCTGGTTCCTCTGGGGTATGGGGACGAAACCGCAGGTATATGACACCCGTTGGTGATGGCAACCCCAAGCGATAGATAAGTTCGCCATAGTCGCGATCAAAGCTTAAAATCACCTCGCTGCACTACTGGCGCTAAAATAGGTAAAACCCATTCGCAGTTTATGCCAGCCAAGGATGTTTATCATCAACAAGTTAAAAATGCCCTAATTAAAGCTGGTTGGATGATTACCTATGATACTTATCAAATCAAGTTTAGGGAAATCAAGCTCTACGCCGATCTCGCAGCCAAAGCAATGTTTGCGGCTCAGCGGGAGCAACAGCAAATAATTGTTGAGGTGAAAAGCTTTCCTGACTTTTCACGGCATCTTGCAAGCTGGACAGAAAAAGATGAGTGTGAGCAACAATTTCTCCTCCTTGTCCCCCTTGTCCTCCTTGTCCCCCTTGTCCCTCTATTTGCGAGTTTCAGAACTTCCCGTGAAAAGTAAGAAAAGCTTTCTGGGAACTTCACGAGTTCGAGACTTTGAAGCGGCGCTAGGTCAATATATCCTCTACAGGCTTTACTTGGCGCAACTATTTCCCGAAGCAATTTTATATATGGCAGTAAGTGATGCAATCTATCGGAGTTTCTTTCTCAAAAGTGCGATTCAATTTGCAGTGACAGAATTGGATATAAAGCTGATTGTTTTTGATGTCGAGCAAGAGGTGATTGTGAAATGGATCGGTTGAATACTTATCGAACCATTATTAAGGAAGTGCTGACTCGTTACTATGAACTCGATCTAGAGCAACCGACTGATGGCATTGAGCCGATTTTGGCGTTTGACGAGGTTCGAGATCACTATTTTTGGGCGCAGGTTGGCTGGAACCAAACGGGGAGAACTTGTGGAAGTACGGTTTATCTGCGGATTAAGGATGGCAAAGTTTGGGTGGAGGAGGATTTAACGGAGGATGGGGTGACGCAGGATTTGCTGGAGGCAGGGATTCCCAAGCATGATATCGTTTTGGGATTTCAGCATCCTCGGGAGCGCGCTCTGACTGAGTTTGCGGTTGCGTAGAATGATTGGCTTAAGGTGGGTGATGCGTTACTTTGTTAACGCACCCTACAAGATCTGATAATTTAAGAGTTGCCCCACAACAATGGTTGGATAAGGTAATTAATGGTAATTTAGAGCCAAGATTACACATTGCCCGAATTGCCGATCTAAGATAAAATAATCTCCAAGATGAAGGGGATGGTGATTTGTCCACTCGCCTTCGTTTGATTAAGACATTTGTGACCAAACATTACAGCGAGCAACTCAAATCGCAAGAGATATTTCAAGTTCACGACAGAAACGAAAATAGAATAAGCTCTGGCAGAGAAAAATTTGGGAGCATTTGATTAGAGATTCAAACCATCAATTTCTTCATCAGAGATATGGAGTCCTTGAAATTCGGCGGGGATGTTTGAATTGCGGCGCGAGCGAAATTGTTGGATTGCTCTTTCCAACATCCAATCCAAACGGCGGAATTCGTCGCGGAGGTGTTCGAGGTTGGTGGTGTAGGGGGACATAATTTCGCCCGATCGTATTTAGGGTAATCTTTATCAATTCGATCGCACTAATGTCATTATCCTAATTGATGTAAGGGAAGGAGTTAGATCACCGAGGGTTCCTCCGGATAGAAATTGGTGCAGAGGAAACCGAGCCGACCAACAGCGGTAGCCCTTTTACGGAAGCATGAATAGTGTTGCGGTAGATCACCCAAACCTGGTAGATTCCAGGTAAATGGAAACTCTCGTATTTTGATAGCGAATAATGCTTAGAAACTCTCTGCCCCGGTAGCAGCAGATCAAAGTGTTCTGAAGAAGGAACACCAGCCCTGACCTGATAAGCAACCCGATTCTCATACCCCGGTGGACCTTCCACACTGAGGTAGACCTCGCCAGATTCCGGTGGGGATGAGGGATGATTGAAGAGCAGGCGTTGGTTGACCCCCAAAGGCTGACTGCTGCGATTGATCAGCGCGATATCCAACGATAGCGGGTCATCCACCGTACTCATCAAAGGATTGATACTGATCTCGACCACCAATGGACAAGAAAACAACGGGATCTGGGAGCGAGAAAACGGTTTGGTGGGTGTAGAAGCGACTTGATCGCGTGTTGGCGTCGGTGGGCTGACTGTGTCAAGCTTGAGCGTTTCCGGGTGTGAAACAAGTGCATCGATGTTTTCCTGTTCCGGGCGCAGTCTCATGACATACAAACGATTTAAGGCACTGTCTGCCTTACGTTCTATTTCCCTTTCATCTTCATCCAATTCGTGAATGCGAAACCCACCTCCACTTCGTCGATAAGCCTGTGCAGCCAACCCGAACATCTCACGCTCCGCAGCAACACTGGCAATTGGCAGCCATTGATCCGCAGAAATTTCCAGTTCGTCAAGGCGTTCAGCATCGAACTCTAACGCGGGTAATGGTAATGGGATTCGAAAAGACGGCGGTTGTGAAAATTTCTGCATCTCAGCAGTGAGCAATTCTTGACCGCGATCGCTCAAGCGATCGCGATATTGATCAGCCCTCGCCAGCAGTTCTCTTGCTTCATCAAATCGTTCCAGCGCCCACAAAGCATGGGCAAATTGGTAGAGTACCACTGGATCAGCAGGGTTGCGATTCACTGCCTCCTGATACAGAGTTAAGGCCCGATTTGTGCAGCCTTCCACGAACCAAAGTTGATTTGCTTGTAGAAACAACCGCAGAGCCTCAGTGCTTGCCATTAGTTTACTCCTTTGTGTTACCGAATATAGGTTTCAATCACCCCGCTGACCTGGTCTGCAAGCGTGAGTTCGATCCCAGGTTTGATCTCATCCTCCTTAAGCTGATTCAATTGATCGGCCAGACCCGCATCTGGAACCACAACCCCCGTCGGATTTCCCCCCGCGCCCTGGATATGATCGGCAACATCTCGCATATCAGTGGCGATCCCCGCAGGGGGTCTTCTACCCGGAAGCGCTGGCAGGTATAACGCGACCACATCCGCAGCGGTATGGAGCATCTGACGAGCTGCATCCGCCCTCAGAATGCGGGAAGGTTCACCGCGTGCAGCGGCTGGCCTTAACACTGACAGGATTGCCTCCACCACGGCGAGTTCTCGATTCACTCGTGCTTGAGCGGTAGAAAAGATTGGGGTCACCGCTGCCATTCCCTCCAAATTGCCGATCGCGCGGAGATAATTAAACGCCCGTTTCGCGGCTTTGAGCCAATGCCTATTAGCTGCCTCATCCAGGGCCAGACGACGCATTAAAGCTGCATATCGACCTAGAGCCACTGGTTCTAGCTGTGGTGGTGCTTGATCGAGATAAGCCTCTTGAAACTCCGCTCCAGACGGTTCCGTTCTAAAAAATTCATCTCCAGTCACACTACTAATCGCATGGATGCCAAGAATTTTGGTAATTTCAATGAAACGCCCACCTTCAACTAACGCCCGCCAAAACGTATTGATCCGTGCATCCGCTAGATGAGCCAAGTCCCCAGCCAGTTCGGTGCGCCGACCTCGATCGAGAATCTCTTCCTTGCGCCAGCGTCTGGTTCTACCGCCACTGCCGCTGGCCGGATAAATGTTCATATAGAGGAATTCCAGGTCGGGGCGCTCCGACGTGCGACTGACAAATTCTGCGATCGTTGCAGCCGCCGCTGCACCTGCCGCATCTTCCGTAGGAGCCGTAATTTCAAACTCTTCACCGAAATCAATATCACCGGGGAAGGGCTGCACCCGGCTCTGAATCCCACTGCCACCAACTAACAGTCGGGGGGTAACGCTGGTATCAGGTGGCAGGGTGGCAGGGGGACGTGAGCGAATCTGTGCTCTCAAATCGAATACCGATGGCGAAACCCGTTGCAAATGCCATACCACCACGATGCTGCCATAGATCCATTCTACTCGACCGCTGCCATCCGTCACCGGAACTCGATAGATGCCGCGGCTCCGATCCACAATCTGAACATTCGGATTTTCTGCCAATACCACTTCAACCAAGGCTTCAGATCGTTGACGCTGGATTGTCGCAATTTCAAGATCGATGCGCTCCTGTTCTGCTCTCTCTGCGGGTGTGGGGCGTCTACTAGAAGGCGGTTCAGGGCGTTGGCGGACTAGGGCTGCAATGCGCTGACTGGCCTCCTGTAAGGCGCGGCGTGCGTCAGCTACAGAATAAGTCAGATTAACAGGCAAGATGCCTGATGAAGCATCTCGAACTCTTGACATCGCAGCGTTGTAACGATCTCGGTAGGTTGCTTGCGTCCGTCCACTCAGGGCATTGAAATGATCCTTCAGGCGCCTCCCGATCTCCTGCATCTGCTGCGGGCTGATAATTACCCCTGTTCCCCGTGCGTGTTCAATTTCCCATAGGTAAGCTTCAATCTCACGGCGATTACTTAGTTCTGGATCGCTCCATTCTGTCCGAGTAATATTCTGTTGATGTTGCAGCACATGGACATACTCGTGCATGATTGTACTGAACAACCAAGGCGCATTGACGAACGCTGGATCATAGATTTCTACCCTCGATGGCCCATGCGGGATGTGATTACCCGTCGTCGGGTCTATGTCATAGTTAGTCGTCGTTAGACCCTCCCCAGAGGTGGTCTCCCGACCATAGGTGAACGTCACCAACGTCCCATTGATGAATCCGCGCGCTTGCAGGTTACTGACCACAACATGGAGCGCATCCTGGAACCGTCCCAGGCGGATGTGACGGTTCGCCAAAAAGACCGTTCCTTCATCCAGGGAGGGAGCTGTCTCAGAGGGTGCATTGGTGAGAATGCGTTGGGCAGTCGGCCACAAGGCAGTCCCGATCGCCCCCTGGAGCGCACTCATCATTGCCTCATCACCCGCTAAGGCCGCTTTTTCCGCATCACTGGCTTCTGCCAGGGCCGCCAGGATTAACTGTGGATCGCCTCCTGATGTTCCCAACAGCTCCCGCAGGCGTTCATTTAGGGGTCGCTGACCCGGAGAGATGATGGTTATGCCACCCTGTTCTGCCGGAGCCTTCATGCCTGCTAAGAGTTCATCAATGGAAATCCTTTCGGCAGACGGTTCCACCCGAACAGGCTGTAACCTGCCATGAATGTAATCGAGAGACAGCGACGTTCCAAATCGGACAGCCCGCCCCCAGTGCCAGTGGTACAAATTCCAGCTCTTTTCCCAAACCTTCCGCTGCAAAAGACGCGCTTCGGCAGAGGCAATCAAATCAAAAATCAGAGCGAGACCGGCATCCATTTGAGGGCGCACGTTAAAGGTAAAAGAGCCGCGATCGTAAATCAGACCCACCGAGGGGCTAAGCGCCGCAATCAGAGGTGCTTGACCAATGGCTCTCAGTCTTCCTTCTAGAGCAAGCACTTCGACCAGCCCTAGCCAATCCACGCTGCCTGTCAAGGTTCCTGTCAAGATCATGCGGGGACCGATCGCCACCGGCATGAAAAATTGTCCCGTGCCGCTATACCTACCACTTGAGGGATCCAAGGCTAAACGAATATCGCGCAGAACCCCAGGTCCATAGCGCAGAAAAACCTCAAACAACAGATCCACCCGCGCTAGTACCCCGACTCTCACCAAAAACAAAGGCGGAGGGAGTTCAATCAGCGCTTCCCACAGCGGCACAGCGGCAATGGGAAGATTGAAAATTTCCTGATTTTTTTCCTCAGCCTCAAAAACAGTGATAGATGGAAAAACAATCTCGGTTGTAGAACTAGGAGTAGAAGCTGGGGGCGCAGTAGAAGGCACTGTCACCGTAACCCCACCTGGAGCAGTCGGAGGCGCTCCTGAAGCTGAGGGGACGACAGAAGGCAGACCGGGCGGCGGTGGTGTAGGTGGGGTTACTCCTGGGGCGGGGGCTGGTGTCACAGTTCCACTTCCACCGGACGTGAAAGGCGATTGTGGCTGGCGTTGGAGCAATCCGGGAGCCACAAAGGTAATGGCATCAGGTGAGATAGTTTGACCACTCACAATTTGCTGTGCTACAGCGTCTGCTTCCTGTTCCAACGCATCTCCCGGTCTGCTGAGCACAGGTTTCATCAAACCCGGTACAACAGCACCATTCCCCTGCTGCACGACATGGGTCAACTCATGGGCCAACAGCTTCTGACCTGCCGTTGTTTGAGGTTGTAACTGTCCTCGACCGAAGTAAATATCTCGTCCCGTTGTGAATGCCTGTGCTTTAATCAATGAAGCCGCCTCAGCAGCGGGTTGATCGTGGTGCACCCGGATATCACTGAAATCTTGACCAAACCGCGACTCCATGAATGATCGCGTTTCCCCATCCAAAGGATTCCCTGTTCCACTACGCTGCATTGCAGATTCAAACCCTTCAGGAATAGCAGATAAACTACTTTCACCCTTTCGTTGAATCTCCTCCTTCTCGCATTCCTCACATTTACGCTGAATCACCCGCCCAACATAACTATTCCCATAACTCCTCTGCAACTGCCGCAACATCCCAACCTGCGACGAACTCCTCAACACCCCAACAAACTTACTCGGCGGCGTTTCTGGACTGCCTCCACCGATCGCCCTTACCATGCGATCGCTCATCACCCCATTGCGATCGCCCTCCATTTCCGCAGCCACGTTAGTATCCTGCACCGGAGGATGAGCGGTTGCACTAGCCTTGGCAGCTTCAGGAATTGCAGTAGAAGAAGATTCAGACATGTTAGGTGAGAGGTGGTAGGTGGTAGGTGATAGGTGGTAGGTGAGAGGTGATAGGTGGTAGGTGGTAGGTGGTAGGTGATAGGTGGTAGGTGATAGGTGGTAGGTGGTAGGTGGTAGGTGGTAGGTGGTAGGTGATAGGTGATAGGTGATAGGTGATAGGTGATAGGTGATAGGTGATAGGTGGTAGGTGGTAGGTGGTAGGTGTTAGGTGATAGGTGGTAGGAAAGAGGGAATAAGCCTAAAACCTAGAACCTAAAACCTAAAACCTAAAACCTAGAACCTAAAACCTAAAACCTAGAACCTAAAACCTAGAACCTAAAACCTAGAACCTAAAACCTAAAACCTAGAACCTAAAACCTAGAACCTAAAACCTAAAACCTAAAACCTGATTCCCCAGCCAGGGTATTTCCCAAGTCGAACTTTCAAAACCAGCCATCCGCAAAACCATCTGCAAAGGACAGGTGAGAAACCGCACGGCGATCGCATTCCCAGAAACCTCGATCGCTGCCTGACTTTCCAAAAAATTGCGACACAGATAAGCCGGACTGCTATCGGCAAAAGCACCCAATTTTGCTGAAAATCCCCGAACAATGGCGGAACTGACGGCAGCTAGGTTCAAATCCCATGCTGGATCGCCCAACAATGGCTCGGTTTCAGAATAGAGAGAGAACCAGTTTATAGCCTCTGGAGAGGCGGCGACGAGCGAAGGCTGGTATATAAAAAGACTGGGACTACTCGTAACTTCTCGATAGTGAGCTTGAAACGCCTCGGCAAATGCGGCGTGCATTTCCGGTGTCAGAGTTGCGCCATATTGCTGTATCAATTCTGACTTTGGAGGCTGGGATAAACCGGCAAATAATGCTAATCCCCTGTCCTGCCGCGCCTGTTGTGCGTTCGGTTGCCCCAAACACTGAAGCGCGATCGCCCACAACAATATCCCTATTTTAGAAATTCCTTCCGGTTCTGGATAGGGACAGCGCTGTAAGAAATCGTACAGTTCCAAATCGGCGATCGCGCCTACCAATAAAAATATCCCACCATAGGGCGTAACAACTCGCTGGCTGATGGGTTGGGGCGTTTCCACCTGCAAATCCCGCAGCAAAGTTACCACTTCCCTTCCAGTCAATTCTCGCATCAGAGACATCAGCAATTGTTGTCCGCTACCTCTTCTCAATTGGTTAAGCGTTGCAGTCCAGTTCTCCGATCCGAGATGGGAGAGAAATGCCGCGCGATCGCTCATTGCCGCTACCGTTTGCCTCAGTTCCAGCACATCGCGGATAAACCGTGCCAAGTTCACATCGGACCCCAATTCGGGATGCTGGCACAGTAAGTTCAAATACAGGCGCATTACATCCCGCGACGGAGTAAACGTCAGCGTCAAACCGTTGCCCAATAAAGCACGCAGGCTTTGAACCCAGGCGGGGAGGGTGTTGGGCAGAATGACTCTGGGACTTGGTGGTAGCAGGCATTGAGACGCGATCGCATCGACTTCCTCATCCCCCAAATGCGCCAGCAGTAAATCCAAACTCCCCCGTCGCGTCAGTTCCAGCAGCGCATCCCGTCCCGTATCCCCATCTTTTATGAGTACCTTCAATGCTGCTTGACCAACAGAATCCGATCGCAAAGAATCAAATTCTTCGTAGTACCAATAATCCCATGCCCGACCTCGCAATAGGTCTTCCAGAAAGCTGGCTAAAAACTCGCCCCGATTTGAAAAAATGACCGCCGAACTGCCAGAATAACTCAAGGTTTGTAGAATGCTTTTGTAAAGAGCATCTGCCCAAGTTGCTGCCAGTTGGCGATCGTCCAATTGGGTAGGATCTAGAGTGAGATTGACTTCCATATGCCGGATAAAGCAAATCGGATCGTCGCTGTCCGTGAAATCGGCAATTCGATCGTCCAAGGCACGGGCAAGCAAATCGGTGGCAATGCGATCGAGACGGCGCTGGATGGCATTGTCGTGCGACCCTACATTGTATTGAGCATTGAACTGTTGGATGTGGATTTGCTGCATAGTTCAGTTAGCCGATAGTATCGTTTCCTTCTTGCCACTTGCGGATACCCACAACGCGATCGCTCCGATTGTCCACCAGCAGTTCTACAGCAGTACGTGCGGGGACTCTCCAGAGCATTTGTTGCAGGTTATCGGGAGAACAAGGTTTGTCGATTCGCACTGGTTCGTCACTAACCTTAATATCTAGTTGTCGCTCTCGGATGATTCCTATTGCTTCCGCAAATGTTCGATCGTACACATCCATAACCACGAGTTCATTCGAGTTGGTTAATCCATTCAGCGAGGTATTCAATAGTTCGCGAAATCCACAATTGGAAAAATCTCGCACCATTTTGATCAAGACTTCACCGCGATTCAAGGCAGTGTCAACCTGGGTAAAAAACGTATATCGACGTTTGGCGATCGCTTGTGACTCGAAGCGTTCTCGATCTTCCATTTCTTTGGTCTCCTTTAATATGAATGTTAACTAATCGCAGTCTCTAACCCCGATCGTTCTGTAACCTTGGTTCTACGATTTTTACCAGATCTAATTCGCAGCAAAGCCACTCAAAAATTGCTTCAAAACCGCTAAAGAAAGGTTGAATCCAATAATGTAAAGATCGACCCGTAATCAACTGTTTGCGAACTGTATTACAAATCTTTTCAATTTTGTTTCCTTTTACAGTTACGCAAGCCAGCAATACACCCTCTTCTTCATCGCAGTCAGCGCAGTGAACTAGCAGCGCATTACAAATACAGTCCAGCAAAAGTTGAGCAAACATCACTGCCATCAGAATCAGCGCATTGTATTGGTCGTTATCATTAGCTGCTGCTTGAAATTTAGCTTCAATTTCTGCGACTTTAGCAGGCAGATCGCAGCGAATTTCGGGTTCCTGTTTGTAGAACTCCAAAACATAGTTACGAATCTGATAGAAGCTGGGAACAAAAGCACCCGTCGTAGGCGTGGTTGCTGTGTTTGCTATTTTTTCTCCCTCTTTAGCTGCTCCAACAGAAGTTCTCAACCCTTGAATAACTTTGAAACATTCACGCACCTGGCCTAAAAAGCTTTCATCAGGAATCAAACTTTTGCGCGGTTCATCTGCCTTTTTTTCAAAAATACCAAACCGAAATGTTTCCCGAATGCGCGACGGTTCGCAACGGGTGTTACTGCAACCATTATCGCGAATTAGAGCAGTAATGGGTTTGGCAGGTTCTTCATCATAGAAGAGAACCAGACAATATTCCTTTGCTGGTTCATCTCCGCGAGTTTTGGGGGTGCGAATTTTAGTTCCGCAATAAGGTTCTTCTTCTTGTCGCTGTTTTTCCAAACAGTCGAGGATGTTAAAAGTTTCCGGCTGACACAAAACAATGTCGTTGCCGCAGCAGTCTATCGCATAACCCGGTTCAACAGTAACGCTGCCGTCGCAACAAGGATCGCACCGCACGGCTAATCCACAAACTACACCCGTTCCTACTAAGTAACGATTGTGTAATTTGTTCTTTTCAATAACGTAACGTTGTGCAGCTTCAAGGTCTTTATCAGTGAGAAGTTGTCCGCCAAAAAATCGCGGTCGCTCGAAGCATTCCACATCCCCACAAGTGGGACAGGCTCCGGGTTGAGTCTTGGTTTTCTTCGGCTTCTTTGCAACAGGTTTACTTGAAGATGAACGAGTAGAGTATGGCATGAAACAAGAACCTCATAATTGACGTAGGGTTTTAGAAATCAACAAAGTTATTTTTCTGGACAAAATTTTGCACCACCTCCTTACTAGGCATCTTCGGACTTTGGGCGATCGCCAATCCAAAACCAACTTTCAAAAGTGCCTCCTTGAAGGCCAAAATTGCTACCGCGAGGGCGATCGCCTGTAGGCAACTCTCCTCGCACAAATTCCGCGTCTATTGCTCTAGCTTGAGCCGGATCTTTGTTATCCAGAACAAAATCGCCCCGCAAATGTATCCAGAGTTCATTAATTTCCGTCTCACTCCTTGTAAATCTCAAAGTTCCGTTATCAGTGGAAAAGAAGCGATTGTCAAAGATAAACGCCGCTGCCTTTGCCATAGGTTCCCCAATTTCTTGGGCAGCAATAATCCGATCGCCGTCGAAATTAACTGGCTCAACAGGAATGACAATCCCTTTAACGGGACATCGACAAAGAAAACCCAGCCTCTCCGAATTGGGATCGTTGTTTTCAAGCAATACTTGAAAAACATGGTCAGCATCGATTTGATTGGGTGGATCGAATCGATCTGCCGGATTAGAAACCAGGACGGGTTTACTGAAAGCAATGACAACACCGTGCTTAGTTCCCAAGCGGTTAGAGTGAGAGATCTCGGCAAGTTTATTGTTGCCTGTATTGTGTTGCCAACTTAACTGGATAATTTGAGTTAAACCTGCTTCTAACCCCTCCCCATCCTTACCTGGTTGTCCTCTAGGAATTTTGAAGTGGATATTGCCTGTATTCGGGTCAAAATCGGCATCAGCGGTTGTATCAACACTTTCAGCAGAGGCTGATTTTACACTTATACCATCTTTGCCCGGTTGCCCTCTGGGGATTTTGAAGTGGATATTGCCTGTAGTTGGGTCAAAGTCAGCGTCGGCATTGGCAGTGGGATCGACACTTTCCGCATCTGCTGATTTAACACCCGCGCCAGCTACTTCTCCTCCTGGTTTGGCTCCAGTTTCCAACGCACACAAAACCAACTGCCGCAGGGTTTCTGTACTCGGTACTAGCGGTCGGAATTTGTGGTTTTCAATCTTGGCATCCGTAATAGCTTTATCGTTATTCTGGTAGTTTTTTAAGTAGTTTTCCACGACTGCCAGAGGTACGCACGTATCTTCCGGACAGTTAGGACACCCATCCAAAGCACGCCAGACGATTTCGCTGCATTTCTCCTCAGTCACCTCCAAAACGGATACACCGCCGTAGGGAGGAGGAGTTTCAGCACCTTGACCTGCTGCATATAAGCGCCCTTTTTCCGGGTCTAAAAGGATGTCCTGGGGGTTTGTAACAACTGGAATGGGTTCTGATACCGCATGGCTGGGGTCAGTTGCCAGTTTTCCTCCATCCACGACTTTTATGATGCCTTTGGGAGGCGAATTACTGCTATCTTTCAACAGCAGGTATAGCCATCGACCTGAAGGGGAAGTTGTAATAGCAACGGGTTCTTCCGCTCCCAAATCTATACCGTTTGCAGTGCCGATTTCTGGAAACAACTGAGGAGTTTCTTGAATGCGAAAACCACGAAGTTTTTTGTTTCCTGTAGCAGGAAAAGTGACAACATAAAGTCGCGAACTATTACCCGCAACAGCTAGCAGTCTGGGACTTTCACCTAAAGATATGGTGTGAATTATCCGAGAAGCAGGCGGCTGATTGAGTGTTTCAATTTTGAATGCTTTGACTTCATTGGCGATGCCATCGGCAACCAATAACCACGTACCATCAGGAGTGAGAGCGATCGCGCGAGGTTCATCACCCGTATCAATCTCAGCATACTTGGGCGAATTCGGATCTCCCACGGGCAAGTTTGGGTCTACCCCCGATGTATTGATGCTGGTTTTCCAAACGATGATTTTCTTTGTTTTCGGATCGAGAGTGTAAACTTTGCCATCAGCCGCAGCAACCAAAACCTGGGGCGGATTATTTAGATCGATCGGCCTGTTACCCAGAGGTAATGTATTAACAGTTGGCGGTGGAGTGCCTAAATTCTCAACGTTAAGGACTTGCAAAAAGTAGTTATCTGTGCTATCGCTAGCAGTTTTATCGCGAATGATATACAGATATTTGCCATCACGGGAAACTGCTAAATCTACCCCTCGCGCTTCTACATCAATGCTGCGAAGTAAAACAGAATTTTCAGCTTCGTAAACTAATATCTGACTGGGTTCGGCTGCTGTCAGAACGTAGAGATATTTTCCATCGAAGGCAAGACGAGATGCTTGCGCTAAGTTCAACGTTGTTATCCAATTCAAGTTAACACCGACGGATTCAGAATGCGGCGATTTTGGCAGTTCCTGCACCAGTTGTAGCTCAACTTCAAACCCTTCATAAATGCGATTGGCATCGCTTCCCATTTCATCGCAACCGCATTCGGAATAGAGTGCTGACACGAATTCTGTTTTGCACTCGTTGTAGCAGAGGGATAACAAAAGATGGTTGCCATCTTCCGGCTTAATACTGTTGAGATCGATATTTTGGGCAGCGAAATACTTGATGACATCAAAGTAAATTGGTTCTTTGACCAAAATCTCTCTACCGCAGCAATCTAGGGCAAATCCTGGTTCGAGAATCACAAAGCGATCGCGACAATCTGGATTGGGATGCTGCACCACTTTCAAACCGCAAACTGTTCCGTAACCGTGCAAATAGCGGTTGTGCTGTCGATGTTTGCCGATAAAGTAATTTTGCTCGTCCTGAAAGTCGCGCTGGGTGAGAAATTGCCCGGTGAAATAATGCAAGCGTTCCTGAGTTGGTAAGTCGCAAGAGAGACAGTTTGTGTTTTTCATGGTGTTAGGTGTTAGGTGTTAGGTGTTAGGTGTTAGGTTTTGGGTGTTAGGTTTTGGGTGTTAGGTTTTGGGTGTTAGGTTTTGGGTGTTAGGTTTT
>ERZ1066131.210-NODE-210-length-18985-cov-46.690122_pt1 | contig 18985 bp, 18 predicted proteins | sample MGYA00382778_ERZ1066131 | MGnify/ENA primary metagenome ERZ1066131 (study PRJEB33369, sample SAMEA5778361) | biofilm metagenome | biome: Industrial cooling water; feature: Water cooling tower basin; material: Biofilm | place: United Arab Emirates | collected... | reverse complement strand
CTTCAAAGAAACCGGGTTTCTAGGAAAAATCATCGCTTTGAAACTAGAGATCTAGCAAAAAACCCGGTTTCTGGCTTTAGTAAGTCCTTATTCTTTGTTTTTTTGGATTTAAATTATGACGATTGCTCAACCACCCAAACCACTTTTACATCCTTACCTCGAATTGCCAGCAACAGAAGTTGCACAGCGACTCGACACCGATCTAGAAACAGGTTTGAGAACAACAGAAATTGTCGCTCGTCTGGATCTGTATGGGTTTAACGAACTGGCAGCTAAACCGGGAAAACCCGCTTGGTTGCGGTTTCTGCTGCAATTCAATCAGGCGCTGCTGTACATTTTGCTAGTTGCGGGTTTAATTAAGGCGCTGTTGGGATCTTGGACGAATGCGGCAGTTATCTGGGGCGTGACGGTAATTAATGCGATTATTGGGTTTGTGCAAGAGTCGAAAGCAGAAGGAGCGATCGCAGCTTTAGCAAAAGCCGTCACGACGGAAGCTACAGTAGTGCGCGAGGGCAAGAAAATCCGCATTCCTTCCAGAGAACTTGTCCCAGGCGATTTGGTACTGCTGACTTCCGGCGATAAAATTCCGGCAGATTTGCGCCTGGTAACGGTTCGCAACCTGCAAGTTAACGAATCTGCCTTAACCGGAGAATCCCTCCCTGTAGAAAAGCAAACCCAGCCGCTGAGTTCGGATACTCCCCTCGCAGAACGGGTAAATATGGCGTATGCGGGTAGTTTTGTCACCGCTGGACAGGGTAGCGGGATCGTGGTGGCGACGGGAAATGCTACGGAAGTGGGACAAATTTCCCAGTCAATCGAGCAACAAACGAGCTTGAGTACGCCTCTCACCCGCAAGTTCGCTAAATTTAGCCAAACCCTGCTCTACGTAATTCTATTCCTGGCAACGGTAACTTTTGCTGTCGGCATTGGGCAGGGTCAGTCTTGGACGGGCATGTTTGAGGCTGCGGTAGCACTGGCGGTGAGTGCGATTCCCGAAGGATTGCCTGCGGTAGTAACCGTTACCCTGGCAATTGGGGTAGATCGGATGGCACGCCGTCATGCGATTATTCGCAAGCTGCCTGCGGTGGAAGCATTGGGCAGCGCTACGGTAATTTGTTCGGATAAAACGGGCACGCTGACAGAAAATCAGATGACGGTGCAAGCGATTTACGTAGGAGGTCAGCGATACTCGGTTAGCGGCACGGGATACAGTCCAGAAGGCGATTTTTACCAGGATGGGGAATCCCTCGATCCTTATACAGTTCCGGCATTGGAGGAATGTTTAATCGCGGGTTTGCTGTGCAACGATGCTCATTTGGAGCAAAAAGACGGGCAATGGGGGGTAGTGGGCGATCCGACTGAGGGGGCTTTGATTGCTGCGGCGCGAAAAGCTGGACTGGATGGTTTGCAACTGAATCAAGCGATGCCTCGACTCGATACGATTCCTTTTGAGTCAGAATTTCAATTCATGGCAACGCTGCATCAATTAGATAGTCAAGCATGGGGAGTCGCCCACAACGAGGGCGTCTGGTCTTCGCCATTATTTCCTACTCCCTATGGAATCTACCTCAAAGGTTCGGTGGAGACGGTTTTGAACCGCTGTCGCCAGATGGTAGACGCCTGGGGAAATTTGACGCCTCTGGATCGGAAATTAATCGCCGCAGAAGTTGAGAGGATGGCAAAACAGGGATTGCGAGTGCTGGCATTTGCGAAGAAACCCGTAACGCCAAAACAAAGATCGCAAACAATGTCTCTCAGTCATGAAGATGTGGAGACGAATCTAATTTTTATTGGATTGCAGGGTATGATCGACCCACCCCGAACCGAGGCGATCGCAGCTGTAAATGCCTGTCAATCTGCGGGAATCCAGGTAAAAATGATTACCGGAGATCATATCACCACTGCGAGAGCGATCGCGCAACGCATCGGTTTGCAAAAAGACGGTCAAGTCCTGGCATTTTCCGGACAAGAATTAGAACAAATGGATGGTGGGCAACTAACTCAGGCAGCGGAAACCGGGGTTGTATTTGCCAGAGTTTCTCCCGCACAGAAACTCCGCCTAGTGACGGCGTTGCAATCTCAGGGCGAAATCGTCGCCATGACTGGGGATGGGGTAAACGATGCCGCAGCACTTAAGCAAGCGGATATTGGCATTGCAATGGGCAAGACGGGAACCGATGTGGCGAAAGAAGCTGCCGATATGTTGCTCACCGATGATAACTTTGCTTCGATTGAAGCGGCGGTAGAAGAGGGGCGGACGGTTTATCAGAACTTGCGAAAAGCGATCGCTTTCATTCTCCCGGTAAATGGCGGCGAATCGATGACAATTCTGATTAGCGCCTTACTGGTAAGAGATTTGCCGATTCTAGCGCTGCAAGTTTTGTGGCTGAATATGGTCAACTCGGTGACGATGACGGTTCCCTTAGCATTTGAACCCAAACCCGACGGTTTGATGCAACAACCCCCGCGCAATCCCCGCGAACCTTTGCTATCGGGCAAACTGTTCCACAGAATTCTAGCGGTTTCGGCGTTCAACTGGATTCTGATTTTTGGCATATTTGAATGGGCGCGACAAGCTTATGGAGATATTGCGGTGGCGCGCACAATGGCAATACAGGCTTTAATTGCCGGAAGAGTAATTTATCTGTTGAGCATCAGCGAGTTGGGGGCGGCGATGGTGGCAAAACTCAGGGGTAGGGCAGGGGCGATTAAAGGGGGGAGAGCGATCGCAATTGGCATTGTTTGCACCATTTTCCTGCAAATTCTGTTCAGCCAGTGGGGCGCAATGAATATCTTATTTGAAACAGCACCCCTGAACTTGAATCAATGGCTAATTTGCCTAATTCCCGCACTACCGATGATTGTGGTGGCAGCATTTATCAATCGCCTCGATCCTCCCAATTCCTAAGTCGTTGCAAAATTACTTCCTTCGCGGTAGGAGATGTCATTCTTCTACAATGAAGAGGATGCTAAACTGCGACAGCAAAATCTGAAGTATCTGGTATCCGAGCCAAATCCTGCTACTCAAAATGCTTAACTCATTCGCCCTTAGAATCATTTTGATTTTGAGGGCAGTAGTCAGAGCAATTGATTGCTTTCTTGGTGAGAACGTCTAATGGGCGTACCGCACATTTTAGATAAAAATTACCTGTAAAGTATTGACACTTTCTACAAGGAACTTGATGGAAACGATTGAAATTAAAAAAACTGTCTTTTTTCTGCTCCATCCTCCTTTTTGATAGCCAAATTGCCATCCCTGTCAAAACCACAAAAAAGCTAAAACTTCCCCCATAAATCAATGCTTCATTTGGTTGGTTTATGCTATCTTGCGGCTCAACTGCTATCTCAGTTTGATATCCCTCGCGAGCGTTATTTGCTCTAGCATATTGTAAATTGAAAAATCGAGCGTTATCCATATTTTTTACCTCCTATTATGCAAAGCTTAGTCAAAATCCCCTTCTAGATTTTTTATGGATCGGCGTTCCAACTTATAGCTAGGTACTAAGGTAAGAACGGTGTATAATAAACGGTTTCAGGTCTTCAGAATGCCCTAACTGCCTTGGCTCTTGCTAAATCTGGAAAGCCTAAAACTGATGGCAAGATTTAGGGTAAATCAAAAAATGCAAGGGATGAGAAATAGCCATATTCATAGGTTTAGCAAAAATATAAATTTTGTATATCTGCCAATAGGCTAACTTATTACTTAGCGTCTATGCCAAAAGATAGAATTTAATAACTATTAAAAGTTAAAGATTGTGGGAATTGCGCCGACAAAAATATCGCCGTTAGCCTCGTTAAAGCGACGCTTTTTCAGAGAAACCCGGTTTGTTAATTCAATGCTGTCACTTTCTAGTCACATTTAGCTTCGATCCTGAAGATAGGTGGAATCTGGAAGTCTGAAGGGTTATCAATTATCAGCTATACCTCTGATTCAGGACTGATAATTGATAACTCATGTTTCTTGATTTTATCTTGCTGGCGATCGCATGATATCCTTGTCTCTTTGTATCGGACTTGTACGGTTAATGGTGCTGTAGGGGCGGGTTTTACCAGTCCCGTTTAAACCCAAGCGAATTATTTTGATCAACCCGCCGCCGCGCAATGTTGAAGCGGACACGCTCTGACTTTCTGCAATCAAAAGAGATGCCATTATTTTTGGCATATCAGCCGCGATTGTACCAGGATTTCGCTTACGTTATGGTTTTTGGAGCGCTTTGCTCGGTTCAATTACCTTGTCAATTATTAACACTATCATTTTGCGGCTTTTGGCAGGAGTTACCTGATAATTTAGGAGCTTGATTCTGATGATAGTTATTTGGTTAGTCACCACAATCAGTTTTTTGATTATTTCCAGAATCCCCTTTCTGGGAATTGACATAGATAGTTTGGGAAAAGCCGCAATTTCGGCGGCGGTTTTTGGGATATTAAATGCCGTTTTGCTGCCCATTCTGACAATTTTAACCTTGCCCGTTATCCTCGTTAGTTTGGGATTATTCTTCTTTGTTTTGAATGCCATCATCTTTGGCATATCAGCGGCGATCGTGCCTGGATTTAGCTTACGGTATGGCTTCTGGAGCGCTTTTCTGGGGTCAATTACTTTAGCGATCGTTAACTCGATACTGTTGACGATTTTGCCACCTGTTTTTTAATACAATCATGGTTGAATAATCAGGAGTAAAATCCAGACAAATAAATCAGTTTTGAGGAGAAGAATCATGAGAAAGTTTTGGCAAAAAATTCTGGGATTTTTTGTAGTAGGAATCGGAATGGTAATCCTGCTATTCTCTTGTCAAACCAGACAAGTAACCCAGTCGCAACCGACCACAACCACGCCCGCTGCAACTCCTACAGCGACACCTACGACGGCACAAACACCTGCTAACTTTCCTCCCGTCGCTTCTGTTAACAGCGAAGCTACTTTACCAGCACAGTTACCGCCATTACCTTACGCTTTTGGAGCGTTAGAAAAAGCAATTGATGCCCAAACAATGCAATTGCATCATGATAGACATCACGCCGCCTATGTCAACAACCTCAACGAGGCAATCAAACAGTCTCCCGACTTGCAAAATAGAAGCGTTGAATCATTGTTGCGCGACTTAAATAGCGTGCCAGAAAATATTCGCAATACAGTAAGAAATAACGGTGGCGGTCACCTGAACCATACGATTTTTTGGCAAATTATGAGTCCCAACGGAGGGGGACAACCGACAGGGCAAATAGCACAAGAAATCAATCAAACTTTTGGCAGTTTTGATGGGTTTAAGAAACAGTTTAACTCTGCGGGTGGCGATCGCTTTGGTAGCGGTTGGGTTTGGTTAGTCCGCAACCCCCAAGGACAACTGCAAATCGTATCAACTCCCAATCAAGATAGCCCAATCATGGAAGGCAACTATCCAATTATGGGCAACGATGTGTGGGAACATGCCTATTACCTCAGATACCAAAACCGCCGCGCCGAGTATTTAGATAACTGGTGGAATGTAGTCAATTGGGAAGAAGTGAATAGACGCGCCCAAGCTTCACAAAAACGTAGTTAGGAGATCTATCCCGATGCAAAGTCTCTTGATGCGAAGCCCCATTTTTGTAGCATTTTGCTGGATAGGGGCATACTTATTCATTACCCTATTGCCCCTGCTGTTGCTGCTAATTTATCCGCCTTTTGAAGAGCGGGGTTTTTGGCTCGATCTTTCAGTGGCTCTCGGTTTTATTGGGTTGGCGATGATGGCGCTGCAATTTGCTTTAACTGCGCGGATTAATCGCATTGAATCATCATACGGGATAGATATTATTCTTCAGTTTCACCGCTACATTTCTATCGTTGCGGTTGCCTTGATTTTGATTCACCCGCTGATTTTATTTGCGGTGCAACCAGAAACAATCCAACTGTTGAATTTCCTCGAAGCGCCTTGGAGAGCGAGATATGCCGTGTTGTCAACATTGGCGTTAATCGTGTTAATTGCAACCACAATTTGGCGTCAACAACTGAAAATTCCTTACGAACCTTGGCGAACTTTGCATGGGGCGTTAGCAGTTATTGCGCTGGTTTTTGGACTGGTTCACGCTTTGGGAGTGGGTAACTATTTGGGATTGTTTTGGAAGAGCGTATTGTGGTCAGCGCTGATTTTAGGCGCACTCTGGTTATTCGTCTACATTCGCCTCGTAAAACCCTGGTTCATGCTGAAAAAACCTTATTTAGTCGAACAGGTGCGCCCAGAACGAGGCGATGTTTGGACGCTGGCGCTGCGTCCTAGAGGACACGAAGGTTTTCCCTTCCAACCCGGTCAATTTGCTTGGATTACCTTGGAAATCTCGCCTTATGGGATGAGGGAACATCCTTTTTCCATGTCTTCTAATGGCGATCGCATGGATATTATCGCATTTAGCATCAAAGCTTTGGGCGATTTTACCAACACAATTAAAGATGTAAAACCGGGAACCAAAGCTTATCTTGATGGCCCATATGGAGTTTTTACCACAGATCGCTATGAAGATTCCGCCGGATTTGTTTTAATTGCAGGCGGTATCGGCATTACTCCGATGATGAGTATGTTGGTAACTGCTGCGGAACGCAAAGACGAACGCCCCTATTTGTTAATTTATGCCAGCAAATCTTGGGATGATATCACCTTCCGCGAAGAACTGGATGAATTAAAGGAAAAGTTAAACCTTACTATCGTCCACGTTCTGAGAAATCCGCCGGAAAATTGGTCGGGCGAAACGGGTTATGTAGATAAAGAATTGCTAGAACGCTACATTCCCAAACGGCGAGGAACGAGGAATTACTTTATTTGTGCCTCACCTAAAATGATGGATCAAGTAGAGTTAGCCTTGCACGAACTTGATGTTCCAGTTACCAACGTCCACTTGGAACATTTCAATCTTGTTTAATTGGTAATTGGTAATTGGTAATTGGTAATAGTTTTAAGTACCGATTACCTATTACCTGTTCGCCATCTAAAATCCAACATCTAAAATTTAAAACTACTTTATGCGCTACAGTATCATGCTGCAATTGGTAACGGGCATCACCTTAGTTTTAGTTGGTGCTGCTGCATTATTTGGCTGGCTGCAAAACCGTCCTAATGTAACTCCAGAAGTGAGGAAAACAGAACTTATAGAGCAACATTAAAAGCCGCTTGGTGCGTTACGCGCTTCGCTACAGATATAGCTTTTCTCGTTTTTCTCGTTCCCAGGTTCAACCTGGGAACGAGATCTGGGAGGTTCTACCTCCCGTAGTGTAAGATTAATCTTGAATTTGATAGCGTACCAGTTTTCTGGTTTGCTCAATTGACATACCTAATTCGTTAGCGATCGCACTCTCTATCTCACCCACTTCGGTAACTCCAAACTCATACTCTAATTTTTTCAGAGTCGAGTCAGTTGTCTTCACCGCAACGATGGTCGATCCTTCAGTCTTATTAATCACAGCTTTAATCAGTACAACTGTCAGGGAAAGCTTTACCTCTAATTGGGTATCTGCTTGTAGCTGATTCACCGTAGTGTAAGGGCGGCTCAATACCTGCTCTGCCATATGGTTACCACCAAACCAAAACAAGACGCCCAAAAAAGGCAGGGGCAGCCAAAATTCCAGCCCCAGAGAGTGTAATAAATGTAACCATCGATGGCGAAACATAGAGTGCGTTCGCATCCAATTACCAATTACCAATTACCAATTATCAATTACCAATTGAACTTGAAATCCCACCAGTGGAAGACGTTTTAATCAATCTGTTTCTCTAACCTAAACGGTAAAGCAAGCAAGTTGAGGCGTTTTCCATGCGAATACTGCTGGTAGAAGACGATCCAAAACAATTGGAACCCTTGTGTACAGCGCTATCGGGGGCGGGACACATTGTAGATGGTTTAAGTGATAGCGCGATCGCTCAATGGGCATTATCTCAAAGAGAGTACGACCTGCTGATTTTAGACTGGATGCTGCCCCAGATCAGCGGATTGGATCTCTGTCGTCAGTATCGACAAGCAGGCAAAACCGCACCCGTACTGATACTGACAGCAAAAGATACCACCTCTGATAAAGTGACGGGTTTAGATGCAGGTGCTGATGACTATTTGGTCAAACCCACCGATGTATTTGAATTACTTGCAAGGGTACGGGCATTGTCCAGGCGATCGCCTGTTTGGCAGGGAGATATGCTGGAACTTGCGGATCTGCAACTGCACAAACCAACCCTGACAGCGCAACGAGAACAAACAACAGTTGAGCTATCTGTGCGCGAGTTTCAGCTACTAGAATACCTCATGCGCCACCCCCGTCAAATTTTAAGCCGCGATCAGATCGAACAAGCGTTATGGGAATGGGGAAGCGAACCAGAAAGTAACGCCATGACCACCCTTGTAAGGCGATTGCGGCAACGCTTAAAAGCAGTTAATGCAGCCGATTGGATTGAAACAGTTTATGGCATGGGTTATCGAATTAATCCCAAAAATGACGCTCTTAGAAACCGGGTTTCTGCGTAGATCTTTAGTTCCAAACCCACAATTTTGCAGAGAAACCCGGTTTCTGCGTAGATCTTTAGTTCCAAACCCACAATTTTGCAGAGAAACCCGGTTTCTGCATAGATCTTTAGTTCCAAACCTACAATTTTGCAGAGAAACCCGGTTTCTGCATAGATCTTTAGTTCCAAACCCACAATTTTGCAGACAAACCCGGTTTCTGCATAGAGTTTCTTTGCCTAAATCCTGAAAACTTTGATCGAACATGCCAAGAGCAAATGCACGCAACGAAATGTTTAACCGTAGCCGTCGTAACTTGGCTCGTTGCTTCACCCTTTCAATGGGCAGTATTCTAATTGTTTTTAGCGGGGCAATTTACTACCAAGAAGCAAACGAAAACCTAGAAAATTTAGATCAATTGCTCTACAAAAAAGCTAGGGTGATGGCAGCAAATATAGAGTATGAACTATATCAAGGTGAAAGTCGCGCCATTCTGGACTCCGTGCCTTTGTTAGGAAATAATCCACCCCCGCCAGATAGTCAAGTCGTCTATGCGCGTTGGTACGATCGAACGGGAAAATTGAAACAGTTTTTTGGGGCTGCTGCCCCAGAACAGTTAAATCAAAATTGGGAATTTGAAACTATTAAAACTGATAATTATATAGCAGCAAAACCAACCGTTACAGCAGTTTGCCGCCCTATGAGCTACGGCTCTAGTTTGTGTAGGGGCACCCTTAAGGGTGCCCCTACACAAACAACAGCCAATGTGGCTCTACCTACATCATTTGCAATCCATTATATTTGGTTGCGTCAGGTCACCCTACCAGTTATGCACAATGGAGAAGCGATCGGCTATCTCCAAATAGCGATGCCGATGACTCGCCTGCAAGAATCTCTAAGAAACTTTCTTCTAATATTAATATTGACCGTATTAATTGCTTTAGGAGCTACCAGTATTGCTGGATGGTTTTTGGGGGGATTGGCAATGCGCCCGATTCTGGAAGCATACGAACAACTCCAGCGATTTACTGCTAATGCTTCCCATGAATTACGCGCTCCTTTAGCCGCGATACTGAGTAACGCTCAAGTTGCTTTACTCGCCCCAATTAACGATGATGCTGCCAAAAATTTGCGGCTAGAAAAGATTGTAGATGTTGCCAAGTCGATGAATATATTGATTGGAAATCTACTATTTTTAGCGCGTAGAACTGGGCGTTTAGCACCGGAATCTTTAAGAGAAATTGACCTAACCGATTTGCTCGGAGAGTTAGTAGATTGCCAAACTATTACTACTGCTGCTCAGCATTTGGATTTCAAAAGCGATCTGCATATTGAACCGATTATGGTAAAGGCAGATCCGGATTTGTTGCGTCAGGCAGTCGGGAATCTGCTAGAGAATGCTTGTAAATATACGCCTGGTGGCGGGATGGTACAGTTGCGCCTGTTTACATCTTTCCATCAGGCAATTATTCAAGTTGAAGATAACGGTATTGGCATTCCAAAGGTTGATTTGCCCCATATTTTTGAGCGATTTTATCGAGTCGATAAAGAACGGGTGCGAGAGACGGGAGGTTTTGGATTAGGATTGGCGATCGCACAACAAATCATCGCCGCACATGGCGGTCATCTCAGCGTCGAAAGTGAAGTCGGACAGGGTTCCATTTTTCAGATCGAACTGCCTTTGTATTGCTAATTGCTAATTGCTAATTGTTAATTGTTAATTGCTAATATAGCACTTTTGTTCCCAAACAAAAAGAAAACTTTAGGAAGAGCTAACTGTCAACGGTCAACTGTTGAACTCAACCCAACCTACAATAGACCTATCGACTGGTTCCCAGACTCCGGCTGGGAACCCTAAATCGAGGCTCTGCCTCGTTGAGGTTTCACAATCTAAAATCTAAAATTTTTGCATTTTATGGCACTACTGCACCAACCAGGGGATATCATTGCCGAAAGGTATCAAATTATCGATACTTTGGGGCAAGGTGGTATTGGGATAACTTACGAAGCCGAAGATTTACACAATTCTCAGCGGGTAGCGATTAAAGCATTGTCACTGCGCCGCATGACTGACTGGAAAGTGCTGGAATTGTTTGAACGGGAAGCCAAAGTTTTATCCCAATTAAACCATCCCGCTATTCCGCGATATTTGGATTATTTTCAGGTGGATGCACCTTTTGATCGTCAATTTTACCTGGTGCAGGAACTGGCTAACGGGCGATCGCTCTCCTCCCTAGTCGAAAACCATTGGCGCCCCGACGAACTCGAAGTCCGACGCCTCGCGGAACAAATGCTAGAAATACTGATTTACTTGCATCAATTAACACCACCAGTTATCCACCGGGATATTCAACCGCGTAATGTCATACGATCCCCCCAACCCCCCTTGCCAAGGGGGGCTAAGAGCGATCCAGATGCCCCCCTGGTGAATGGGGCTAAGACAGATCGAGAAGCCCCCCTTCACCAAGAGGGTGGGGGCGCTCGAAAAGCCCCCCTTGGCAAGGGGGGTTGGGGGGATCGAGAAGCCCCCCTTCACCAAGAGGGTGGGGGCGCTCGAGAAGCCCCCCTTGGCAAGGGGGGTTGGGGGGATCGAGAAGCCCCCCTTCACCAAGAGGGTGGGGGCGCTCGAGAAGCCCCCCTTGGCAAGGGGGGTTGGGGGGATCTCTTCCTGGTTGACTTTGGTGCGGTGTGTGAAAGCGATCGCTCTACTTTCGCGGCAGGTAGCACGGTTATCGGTACTTATGGCTACATGGCTCCGGAACAGTTTCGCGGACAAGCTTATCCAGCAACGGACTTGTACGGACTGGGAGCGACTTTGCTATTTTTACTCACCCACAAATCCCCCGCAGATTTCCCCCAGCGTCGTCTCAAAATTAACTTTCGCTCCCAGGTAAATACCAGCGCCGAATTTATCGACTGGTTAGAAACAATGCTCGAACCCGCACCAGAAGATAGATTTCCCTCGGCTAAAGCCGCATTAGCAGCATTGCGCGGCGATGTACAAACTTTAGTCCATCATCGGCATCAACCTGCTGGGAGTCGCATCGCACTAAAAAAGACTTTTGGGCGATTATTAGTAGATATTCCGCCAGTAGGATTGCGATTTGATAATTTGTTTTGGTTAGGCTTTGCTTTAATTTGGAGCGGTTTTTTATTTTTCTGGACTGCGGGAGCTGTTTTAGTTGGCGCTCAGTTATTTTTCCCTTTATTTTCCATCCCGTTTTGGATTGCCGGATTGGGATTAATATCAGCGTTGCTGTTTAGTGTAGCAGGTCGCACGCGGTTGGAAATTGACCGGCAATCTTTTCGCTTGCAGTGGCATTTATTCGGGTTCTGCCATCAAGTTCAGGGGCGTACAGAGGATATCGATGAAATTCAAATTGCCAATAGCAATTACTCAGTCAACGACAAACCTATTATGGCTTGTACTTTGGTAGAAGGAGTGCGTAAACATCGTTTCGGCTCCTGGTTAACCCAGCCAGAACAAGAATGGTTAGTTGAAGAAATAGCTGCTTTTCTAGGCAAACCCTCAGAACAGTTGACAGTTGACAGTTAACAGTTGACAGTTATCTCTTCCTCACGCTGATAGGATTGTCAGCGAGGGAACTTAATTTTTCGTTTCCCCCTAAAAGGGGGAGGCTAACAACCCATTTCTTGTGCTAAAACCCGCCCCTACAGCATAAAGAACTATACACAACCTTTGCTAACGGACATGATATTAACTGTGCAAGTCCGCTGCTTAAGGGCTTGATATAATTCTACGTAGTTCTTCCTCTAGCTCCTATTTCCTAGCTATACTAAATCCAAAATCTCAGATTTAAAACTGCTATGCCTCCCCAACGCATCTCACCAAAACCCGGTCAAGAATCTGTATGGGATTATCCGCGTCCCCCACGTTTGGAAGATACTAACAAACACATCCAGATTATTTTTAACGGGGTTACTATTGCCGATACCCACAATGCTAAGCGGGTGTTAGAAACGAGCCATCCACCCGTTTATTACATCCCTCCCGCTGATATCAAGATGGAATATTTAGTGCCAGAAAATCGCTCTAGTTTTTGCGAATGGAAAGGTCTTGCTGGCTACTACACCCTCGTTGTTGGGAACAAGCAAGCACCTAATGTAGCTTGGTTTTATCCCGAACCGACTCCGCCTTTTGCGTCGATTAAAGATTATCTGGCTTTTTACGCTGCGCCGATGGATGCTTGCTATGTCGATGGCGAGAAGGTGCAGCCCCAACCGGGTGGTTTTTATGGCGGTTGGATTACCAACGATATCGTTGGGCCATTTAAAGGCGAACCGGAAACTTGGGGTTGGTAGCAATTAACTCAAGTTGCTAGTTATAAACTTGGGCGTTGCTAATGGCTAATTGCTAATTGCTAATACAGCATTTTTCCTCACACTAGCCATTAGCTCCAGGTTCGAGATAACTAGCAACTTGCGTTATTGATTGTCTAATAAAATTAAGTAACGTTGGCGGCGCGCGATCGCTTGTTCCCTTTCCAACTCATTGATCAGTCTGGTTATAGTTACCCGCGATGTATTAATTACCTCCGCCAGCTCTTGATGGGTTAACCGGATCTCGATCAATCGTCCTCGCTCGGTTTGGCGACCAAATTTCTGCGAGAGCCAAACCAATAATTGCACCAAGCGATCGCGCACTTGTTGCGACTGAATAATAGTCAGAAATTCTTCAGCTTTTTGAATGTGAGACAGCACTGCATCCCATGCTGGATACCACCGCTCAGAAGGCAAAATGCTCGCTTCTACTTTGGTCAAGCATTCAATTCGATAAGGTTTAATGCTTGACAAAGGTTGTCCCACTACGTCTCCCGCACCCCAAAAACCTGTAGTAATCAACGTTCCTTCTTGATTCCAGGTCAATGTTCGTACTACGCCTTGCTCAAGTTTCCACAAAACATTGGCAGTTAGCGGCATCTCTTCTCGGTATTTAAAATGACGCTGTTCTACTTGCAGCGGAAAGGCAGACACAACTGTTGTAAGTGGCATAACAGCATTTTATAGAAGGCGATGATGATGGACATGATGACAGAGCCGCAGAGCGTCACAGGAGACAAGGAAGACAAGGAGGACAAGGGGGACAAGGGGGACAAGGAGGACAAGGAAGACAAGGAAGACAAGGAAGATGAGCAAGTAGAACTAATTTCTCCCCCAGCTCCCCCAGCTCCCCCAGCTCCCCCAGCTCCCCCAGCTCCCCCAGCTTCCTCAGCTCCCCAGCTCCCCCAGCTCCCCCAGCTCCCCCAGCTCCCCCAGCTCCCTAGCACAAGTCGGTTTGGCGTCGTCGCGACCACCACTTTCCTGGGGTCAATTCCGGATCTTCATCTGAGTAATAGGGTGCGATCGCTCCTCCCGGCTGTAATCTTTGATTGTTCTCCAACCCAGCCAGCTTGGCGCTGCTGGAAATCCCTAAATCGCTTTCGATCTCTGGTTGAGGTCTAAACTTATTGAAAATATTTTTTGATAATAACCGGGCAATAACCGGCGGTTCGGTGTGTGAGGACATGGCTATAACCTTCCTAATTGAGAATCTTACCACTCTAATTCGGGTTGAAACCCCCCAGATTAAGTATAGCGTTAATTGAAAATAAATATCAATTACCTTGGTTGAGATTGGCGTAACCAAGCTTTGAGCCAGCTTCATTGGAGCCTGGGAGGGATTATGATAATGATTATCATTACATTAATTTAGATTTTCTTAATGAAGCGACTAGCACCAACATCCCTACCCGAACAAATCGACATTGCCATCGTGGGTGCGGGTGCCCACGCCTTGACGTTAGCGACGCACTTGCTGCAAAAACGGCAGGGGATGAGGGGGAGGTTTCTGGCATTCGATCCGAGTGGTAGTTGGATGAGTCAGTGGCGGCATCAATTTGCAGGATTGGAGATACCGCACTTGCGATCGCCTGCCGTCCACCATGTAGATCCGAACCCCTACGAGTTGCGGCGCTTCGCCGAAAACCGCCCCAACGAGTTATTTCCCCCCTATGACTTGCCAGGAACCCAGTTATTTGAAGATTTCTGCTTGGATGCGATTCGCCGGTGGGACTTGCAAGATAAAGTAGTCAAGGCGAAAGTCACAGCCATCGAACCGCCGTTAGATCGGCAGCATCCTTGGTTTCGGCTGAGATTGGCAAGCGGAGAGTCAATCAAAGCGCGGCGGGTGGTGCTAGCAAAAGGTAGCAGTACGCTCAACTTGCCTGACTGGGTGAGTAAAATAACTGGAGATTATCCAAGCGATCGCCTCTGCCATTCCCAGCAAATTGATTTACCTACCTCGTATTTAAAGGGAGAAAGGATATTAATTATTGGCGGCGGGTTGACTGCCGGACATTTAGCCGTGGGCGCAATTTCACGCAATGCAGAAGTAACTTTAATCGCGAGGCGTGAATTACAAGAAAAATTATTTGATGCCGACCCCGGTTGGTTAGGGCCAAAATATTTGAAGGGATTTTGGGCAGAAACCGACTGGGAAACAAAAGCAGAAGCGATTCTAAGAGCGCGAAATGGCGGATCGATGACGCCAGCCATGATGACATTATTGCGACGACAAGCGCGCGCTAGCAAGCTAAAAATCTACGAACAATGCCAGGTTGTTGCCGCCAAGTGGCTGGGAAACAAGTGGCAGATTCGCTGCGACGATGGGCAAGAATACGAGTTTGAGCGGATCTGGTTGGCAACTGGCACAAAACTTGACGCTACAACCGAACCACTATTGACAAATATTCTTGATATTTATAAGATTCCTATAGTCAAAGGATTGCCAGTTTTAGACGAGTACCTGCACTGGCCTGGTTGCGAGTTATTTGTAATGGGTGGGTTAGCAGCTTTACAGCTGGGGCCGACAGCAAGGAACCTTTCCGGGGCGAGAATGGCTAGCGAAAGAATCGTCCCAGCTATGGTAAAATCAAGTATTTCGTTAGTAAAACTTAAAAGTGCGTGATGTTCTCAGAAGGAAAAGTATATTATGTAGATGTAATAACCAGCACCAAAGTGGATATCGACCGCAAGTAAGAGGTTTTACAACAGAAAATATAGTTTATTTTGTTTAGTAATCACCCTGGAGGGGCAGATATGAACGACCGCTCCGATTTTTTATATCCCCGCAGCCGCTATTATGGACGAGTCAAGCCAGAAAATATGGTGTTTAACGCCAATTTGCAAGAATTTGCTCAGCGGGTGAATTTTATCTGTGCTTTGGAAACTGGCGGCAAGCTTTCTCCAGAAGATGCTTATAAACAGATTAAGGGACTGTGGAAACAACTTAAACGCACTAAAAAACAACTCGGCATTGGGCAAGAACCTTTTCAACCAGAAGATAATAACGGCGATGACCCTGAAGCTGATTGATGGAAAATCTAATTGGTAATGGGGAATTTCAGATTTTAGATTTCAGATTGCAGATTTAGGATAGAAGGAGATTTGATTTAACTTGCCAATCTGCTTTGGTTTAATCTCAAATCTGAAATCTAAAATTTTCCTCAATCTGAAATCTCAAATCTCAAATCTCAAATTCCCCATTACCCATTCAGAGACCAGGTTTCTTCGCAGATTTCTCGCTGCCGAACTCAGGATTTTCCACAGAAACCGGGTTGCTTTGGCAAGGATGTAACTAGCAACTTGGGTTAATCGCAAAACAAACCCGTTTTCTCTTCTATTTGCCACAGGGAAGGGGTAGTATGTGAAAATTCTCCTGTTGGCTCCAAGAGTAGTTTCAATCATGGCAAATCAATATCCGATCCCAGTTGTGGTCAACGGCGCTGGTGGCAAAATGGGGCGCGAGGTGGTAAAAGCAGTTGCTTCCGCATCCGATATGACGCTGCTGGGAGCGATTGACCGAAATCCAGAACTGATTGGCAAAGACATCGGAGAAGTGGCGGGATGCGGGGCGTTGGAAATTCCCATCACTAACGAATTTGAACCGATGCTGGCGATGGCGGCGCAGGAAAGAACGCCGGGAGTGATGGTAGATTTTACCCATCCCAAAACAGTATATGATTCGGTGCGGTCGGCGATCGCATACGGCGTGCGCCCAGTGGTCGGTACTACGGGGATGAGTCCGCAACAACTGCAAGATTTAGCCGAATTTGCCGATAAAGCCAGCGTCGGCTGTTTAATTATCCCCAATTTCTCGATTGGCATGGTGTTGCTGCAACAAGCAGCGATTTCCGCCTCGCGGTACTTCGACCACGTGGAAATTATCGAACTGCACCACAACCAGAAAGCCGACGCCCCCAGCGGGACTGCAATTCAAACTGCCCAGATGTTAGCCGAAATGGGCAAACCCTTCAACCCGCCTTTGGTTAACGAAGAGGAAAAATTAGCCGGTGCTAGAGGTAGCGTCGCCGGAGAGGGGATACGCATCCACAGCATCCGCTTACCGGGATTAATCGCCCATCAGGAAGTGATATTTGGCGCTCCCGGTCAAGTGTACACCTTGCGACACGATACAAGCGATCGCTCCTGCTACATGCCCGGAGTATTACTATCCATCCGCAAAGTCCTGCAAATACAATCGCTAGTATATGGATTAGAAAAAATACTCTAATTTGGTAATAGGTAATGGGTAATAGGTAATTGCAAAACCGATTACCCATTACCGATTACCCATTACCGATTACCTATGCTGATCCCATTAACCCGCGAAAAATTTGAACAACTCATCCCTCTCATCGCCACAGGAAACCAGTACAAGTACGCCTGGGGAAAGCCCCGCGATTTGATCTTGCGCCTGTTAATTTCTGCGGGAATTCCCCTCGTGCTGTATTTATTACACTTTGTCTTACCCGACTTCGAGGGGATAATTTCAGTACTCGGAATTATCGCCGGTGTGTATGTGCTGTGGGGGCCGATTTTACAGTCGAGTCTGAAAAATCTCGAATGCCGTCGATACAAATACAGCGGTTTCTGGCGCGGTGAAGTATTGGATGCCTACGTTACCGACGAAGTAGTAGGAAAACAGCTAACCACAAACAAACGGGGCGAATTAATGGTGGTAGAAGATCGCCAGAAACAACTTCACGTAGAAATTGGCGATGAAACCGGCTTTTCAACAGAGTTACAAGTCCCCCTGCGTCGGGAATACAAGGGAATCAGGCGCGGACAAATTGCCGAGATGATGGTAATGTCAAATCGACCCGATTTGAGCCGGATTGCCAAAGTTTCTGATATTTTCATTCCTGACCTCGACCTGTGGGTAAGCGACTACCCTTATCTGAGACGAGATGAATTTGCCGATATCAGCCGCGAGTTACAACCAGCACCGGAGAGAGAAAGAGAACCGCGTCGCAGCAAGCGCTACTCCCAAAGAGATGCAGCCCCAAGGCGCAAACCATCCAGAAGAGAAGAGGATTGGTAAAAATCAGCCTCCTACCACAATTTCTTGTCCGTAAGCTTGCCAAGCCAAATCGACCAATCCATTAACAATAGCCGCCGCCACCACCGCACTACCTTTGCGTCCTTCAGTGCGAATGTGAGGAATCATCGAATCTTGCAGGCGTTCTTTCGCTACGTCCACATCGACAAACCCAGCAGGCGTGCCAATTACCAGCGCAGGTCGAATTTCTTCTGCCTCGATTAACTCTACCAGAGAAATCAAAGCCGTTTGAGCGCAACCAACCACAAAAATGCCCTCTGGATAGCGTCTGGCTAAAGTTTCGATTCCCCAAGCGACGCGGCTTTTTTCTTTTTCCGGTCGCGGTCGCGTCAGCGCATCCATACTGCAATATACGGGATTGGCGAAAGTGTTTTGGATATAAGGCGTAATGCCAACTTGTACCATCGGCGCATCGACTACAATCGTAGTCCGCGCCGCCAACGCCGCCGCCCCAGATTGTAACGCGCGCTCAGAAAAGCGAATTAAAGATTTATATTCAAAATCAGCCGTTGCATAAATCACCCGACGCATAATCTCGTATTCCGCAGGCGAAAACGAATGTTCGCCGATTTCGCGATCGATCGTAGCTAGGCTTAAAGCATCAGTAACGTGCCATTCCATAGTTGATGCAAGGGATTGTTTTTGTTTAGGCGGTGTTAAAGTTAACATAACCCATGACATCGCGCTACTTGGTTGCCCTCAACACATCACCCGCGACGCCCAAACCGCAGGATAATCAACGCTACCACCGCCGCCAGCAAGCCGATACCCAAACTCAAAGCAAAGACCTCTAGATTTTGACGCCTGTTGGGATAGAGAAGAAGTAGATATTGATTATCTCAGAATCCATGCTCCTAGATTGCTTAACCATGATGACCGCGCCGGACAGAAACCTAGATACAAGGGTGAAATCTTTCCATCAGATCAACCCATAGGGAATTACGGAATTCTTTTGAATTATTTCAGCGGGACAGAGATCAAAAAAATAAGCAATAATGTATTCCCCAATGCAAGATAGCCGGGAAATAAATTTCCGGCTAAAAGCTTAAACCCGTTAAAACGGGTTAAAAGAGAGGGAAATATCAAGCAGTAGGGTGCGTTAGCGATAGCGTAACGCACCATTTCTGA
>ERZ1066131.193-NODE-193-length-20191-cov-9.151073_pt1 | contig 20191 bp, 24 predicted proteins | sample MGYA00382778_ERZ1066131 | MGnify/ENA primary metagenome ERZ1066131 (study PRJEB33369, sample SAMEA5778361) | biofilm metagenome | biome: Industrial cooling water; feature: Water cooling tower basin; material: Biofilm | place: United Arab Emirates | collected... | reverse complement strand
CTCCTGCGGGATTCCCGCACTTGGGTGCGACTTTCCCGCACCCTCCTGCGGGATTCCCGCACTTGGGTGCGACTTTCCCGCACCCTCCTGCGGGATTTGCTGTATCTCATTACCGCTATATGGGATGCGTTCCAGCCATTTCATTGCCACCAACCGATCGGCTGCTTCCTGAACCACTTTGAGTGGAATTCGCGTGATCCTCGAAAGCGAGGTCGCGTCATGCGGTCGATCGGGATCACGCATCAGCGTTCCCCGTTCCGCGCACTTGCTTGCGACCGCCAAGATCGCGATCCAGCACCCGTAATGCGCCGCGCCGTCGGGATGATCCATCAGTTCCGTGTAGCCGTCGCCGTCCTGTTTGTTCGGGACCGGGAACCAGTCAATCCGCTTGAGTTCGCGCGTCCTGTTGTTCTCGTAGTTACGGTCCCAGTCCGCGACGCGGAGAACATAGGTCTGCGTTGCCATCGAATCCGCCCCTAAAACAGCGACTTCTGTCGCGGACGTTCGTCGACCGCACCGACCACCTCGGCGATTGGCTCCGATGGCATTTCCCTGAGGCGTCGTTCCAGGTCAGACGCAATCGCCGACGAAACGCGACGCTCGTCCAACCTTGTTCCGATCACCGTCGCCCAGATATCGCAGGCCCGCATCACGTCCCACCACGTTTCACGATCCGCCGTGGTCAGGCTCATTGGCTGGATGTCCAGCTTGATCCTGTTTAAGTCGCTGTCTGTCGCCGCCCACTCCAGCACCTTCCTTAGCACTGCCTGCCGCTCGTGCGGAATCGCGATAGAAAGGCATGTCGACACGCTCGAAACTCCAGTCCGGCCACAATGCCGACCACAAATCGATAGCGAACTCGTCGTCTCTGATCAGCCCCTCACGAGTTGACAGGTAGTAACTTCGGAGCTTGACCTCGCACGTTCGCGGGTTGCGGCACTTGATCACGACTCGACTCCCTGGCTACCGCGTAGCTCCATCCGTTGCGGCCGTGATACCGTCGCAGTTCCGCCGCGTGATGGTGTGCGTCGTTGTAGTCGGCGTATGGGCCGATGCTGGTTACGAATCTGCGGTCGTGGAACTTCTGGATGGTCCACATCATTCCTCGTCCTTTGGTAGCCGGATTCCGCGTGGCGTTTGCAGCGGGTCAGACTCCAATCCGTCGACTGTTTGTGGTTCGTCCCGTTCCGCCTGTTCGTCGAGTTCAATGGCTTTGGCGGTCCTCGATGTGTTGTTCCAGAATTTCGCCGTGCGAAGGATCGCGGTTTTCATCGCCATTGCGGCATAGTTCGATTGCCAGACGTCACGCCCCTTGTCTGAACGATCGATCTCTTTCCGTGGAACAACTTTCAGGCCGCTTCCGCCGTCTTTGGTGTGGTAGACGCAGTAAGCCGCGACAATATCGCTACGTGACGGGTCGCGGTCGAGACTTGGTGTGTGACGCAGTCTCGGACCCATTTCGTCGATCCAATACTCGAACCCCTCACCCTTGCACACGACGTCGGAATACACTCTCGACAAATATCCTGTCGAGTAGGCAAGGTGAATCCAGCCTCGATAACCAATCACCAGTTGCGCCGCCCCTTTGAATGGAACGATGTGAGCGTGTCCAAGTGCCTTACCGAATGTCAGTCCGAGAAACGAAGCATTGAAAATCGCCCCGGCGATTGAAGCTGGTGTCGCATTGACGCTGTTGGCCTCGGCAATCGCCGCCGCCGCCCACGGACCGCGCTCGACTCCCATGGGAAGTTGCGCGAGGATCGCATCGATCCTGTTTCGGACAATCGCTGCGCCGTCGTTTTTTGGAGCCGGTAGAATCAACTCCCCTTGCTTCGCAATCACGATGTCGCCATCCGCCATCAGATAACCCCCGCCTTTTGGTAGTCCCGGAGCACCCACAACGGAAGGATACCGGGATGGATGTTTGTGCTTTGTTCGTCGCCGTCTTGAAACACCCTCACGTAACCATATAGCTCATTGGCGTCGCGTGCGGCGATGTAACGATCCAACGTGGTCTTGATTTCGTGCAATCCGATCGCCAAGTCTTGCTCCCCGGCTTGAATCACCTGCACGTCGTACGGCTCGCTTTCTTCCACGAAAATCCATAGAAACTCCGGCGGATTTCCAGTCAGGCGATTCACGCCCTCGACATACCCCGCCGCTTGGATGTGGTATCCCAGGTCGTAGGCTTGTCGCTGACACCGATCGGTCGTGCCGTATCCGACCCTGATTTTCTTCAGGTCTAAGACCGTTCGATGGTCCATTGATATTCGGTCAAGTCGTCCCTTCATTCGGATACCTCGATAGTCCCAGACGATCGACGTCTCCGAATATCCCTTGCGCTTCAGCCATCGCATCGCGGGATGCTCCTTCAGCGCCGACGCGACCCTAACGCACTGGTGATGCTGGGACTCGGTAATAATTTCTCGGCTAAAGTCCAGTTCTTGGTCATCCGGGCAATGCACGCCGCAGTAGTGTGCGCCGTCTTCGGCCACATACTTTGCAGGATTTGTGCATTTGGATGGCGTGTCGGCTTTCCGCTTGCCATCCTTCAACGCCATACACTCGCCGACGATGTTGAACTCTGACTCGTACCGATCACGCTCAAGAATGTAGCAATGAATCGCGCGGCCGAGCTTCTTGGATGCCGTGTCCTCTGAAGGCAACAGCCCGTTGACCGCCGCGTGAAAATGCTTAGGGCTGATTTGCCCCCACTTCAGCACGCCAGAGTTGACGGCCCTCCAAGCAGCATAGGTCTTGAAGTCAATGCCTTGATAAAGCCCCGGTTCGGGGCATTCGACGACGCACGTCTGAACCGCCGTGTCGAAGTCGAGTTCATTCTGCACCATCCACCACCTTTCCACACGGCGAGCCGTCCATGAGTCTGCACTCCTTAGCGAGGTCGTGGTATGTCACGAACCAAGGGTTTATATGCTTGTCGTAGTAGTACACGCCTTCGTTGTCGATGCTGTGGATGTCGAAGTGGAATTCGTCGCAGTTGACAAAGGTCTTGTCGACATGGTGCGCCGCGTCGTGGATCGTCCATGGCACGATCTTCGGCTCCGGTTTGATGCGGAGTCGGTCTAGGTTCTCGATGATCCATGCGTATGTCATCCGATCGTCAACAACATCGTTCCAATACCGGCCGTCACGATGCTGTAGTTTCCTTCCTTCGGCCCATGCCCTGACCAGCGGACAATCGAGCAGCCGTTTCATGTCCTCGCGTCTCATCATTTACCCCTTTCGTGTGTAGTGCCCGGTTTCCTCGCCAGCCGGGTCTGGTTGCGGTCCCCGCCATGGAAGACACGACACTCCTTTCATGGTTAGCGGCGGGTTTGAGGCTTCGTTAATCGCACTCGCCCGGAGTCGAACCGGGTATCGGTCAGGCCAGCCCGCGACAGCGCCCATGACCAGACTCACCTATTGTCGCGGTGGTAAAGCGGGTCTCCGTGCCCGCACCGAATGCGGTGTTGTTCATCTGCTGGTATGCTCCGGCATCTTGTCGCCGTTCTTCATAGCGTCGTAGTCCCGGTCGTCGTCGTCGAACACGCTCGCCGGTCGGTCGCGGTTACGCCATTCGGCTTCGTCCTCGGCGGCCTTCAGGATCAGGTCGATGAGCGGGGCGTAGTCGTCTTTGCTGTACGGATCGCTGGCAGCGACCAGAACGCGACGCTCGTGACGGCAATAGCCGTAGCCCAACGCTGAGAGCCATTTCGTCACATCAATATCCGGCACTTGGGCCACGTGGCCTTTGTCGGCGATCCACAACACGACGCGATCGATCTCCGCATGTCGTAGCATCCACGCGCCGTCGGTCGTCTGGATGTAAGTCGTGTTGATCCAGTAGTCCGTGGTGATGTAGGAGTCGACGACGTCGCGAATCGTGAAGCTGACCGTTGGCATCACTCACCCCCTGTGTATAAAGAGCCCTTCCGTGGGCTCGGCGTCCGTGCCGTCGCCGTGTCCGTGGCGTAGCGGAACTCGTAGCCGTCCGTGGTTACGCCGCTGTCGTAGTAGTCCCGGAGTACGTTCGTTGCCGTGAAACCGTTCGCTCGCAGGAACAGGTGCATCGGCAGGTTGTTCTCAGACACCACCATGGCAATCGTATGCCGTTGATGGTGATTCAGCTTCGATTTGAGTCTGTCGACCATCGCCGTTCCGATTCGCTGTCGATGAAGTTTTGGATCGACCGCGAAGTTGACCAGGTGCAGCCAGTCACGGTGTAGCTCGTAGATCATGTAGCCGACCACGCGGTCATCGATCTCCGCGACCATGCCGATGCAATTACGCTGCCTCAGACATACCATGAAATCCTCTTCGGTCCAGGCATCCCAATGGAACACGGCGGACTCGATCGCCAAGATGTCGGGCATGTCGCGGCGGATCATCCAGCGGATTGAAGGGCGTTCATTTTCCATGGTCGCCCCCCAACAGTTCGCTCCGCAGAATCTCGCATTCATGCTGGGACTCGAAGCCGATGACCGCTTTACCGCCGCCTTGTGTCCGCTTCACGCGGACAACCTCGACAACGATCACCACCGGCTCGGCGCTCGGCGGAACCGTGATCGTGACCGTCTCGCCCTCCTTGCGACCTAACGCGAGCATGGAATCCCTTCCGTGTGTGGTTACTCAAGGACGCCGCATGGTGATCCGTCGTAAAAGGCAAATTCGCTGGCCAAGTCGCTGGCGTGTAAGTGGTCTGGCGAATACCGCATCACACGAATGTCGGGGTATTCTTCGACGCCTGCGACGACGGCTATACTCGGTCGCGACTTGTGGAAAATGGCCATCCCCAGCCTCTCGCGCCACTCTTCCGCCGTGAACGGACGCAGCTTCGGCTCCGGCTTGACCCGACAGTATTGGCTATTTTCGACGATATCAAGCATGTCTTCATCACGGAGACTGGGATTCGCGTCGACCCATCCAGGTGGACCATCGCTGTACTGCAGCGTCTTTCCATCCATCCACGCCTTGCCGCACTCGCTGTGGAGAAACTTCCGCATGATTTCCGGTGTCATGTCCGCCCCCTAAATCCCGTCAATGAGCCACGCCGCAACGGCAACCAACGCGATCGCGAATAGAACCACCATCCATGGAGTCGTTGGACCCATCAGCACTTCCTGCGAATGGACGCCTTGAGCCGAATCGCCTCTTCGTCGATCCAGTATCGACTAATCATGTAGTTGCGAGCGTTCTCGTCGCACAGAGGCCGAATCTGCGATTCTGGAAACTGATCCAGGAACATCCGTCGACACTATTCGGGCTCGTCCCATCCGAGCATGTTGCACACGTCACGATAGGTCAGACGCACCATCGGCATCGGCATTTCGTGAAGCCAGTGCCATTGCACCACGGCTTGCCCCCACCATCGCTGCGTCTGCGATGGCCTGTTGTGTTCCTTGACGCGCTCCAAGTGCTTCCGCCGATCACACCAGTACGAAATATCCTCACGGCACCGCATCATGATTCCACCACCAAGCAACGCGTACGGCGAGTCGAGCGGCGATATCATTGATACGCGAATCGGGTCTTGAATGATCATGGAATCCATTCCTGATTAGTCTTCGTCGTCCCATTGCGGCTCGGGTTCTGGTGTGTGGACGACGCCTGATGCGTAGCCGGGCTCCAGGTGATGCAACGTCCCGTGTCGCTGCCTGATCGTGCGTGTGCCACGATCGAGGTCGTGCCATAGCTTGACGCCTTCCTCGTAGCGTCTGGCAAGGATGTCCACTTTCTCCTCTGATCCCGGCTGCGCGTCGGTCGGTGATGTTGGTTCATCGGCGGGGCCGCTAAAGACCAGGTCTTTCCATTTCGGTCGCGAACCGGCCATTCAGCTTCTCCGCTTTTTGGTCTTTGTCTTTGCTGGCTTCGTCGCGCGTTCGCCGACGCACTGGACGTAGACAATTCCGTCTCGCACGCATGTCTTGATTTTGTAGCCAGTCTTGATCGATGTTGATACGAGGGACCGTCGAAGCCGTTCTTCAGAATCGAGTCAGAACTCACGGTAGTCCAGCGCCCAGACCTTGCCGTCGAAATACCTGCTGTACTTGCTTCCGCCAGTCCAGTTTGCATGAGGCGGCAATTCATCGACGGTGTGCGCCGGAATGAATGCTTGCTGTTCGTCGCTCATAGTCACGGTCCCCCCAGAATGGCCGCGGCCATCGACGCGGCTGCCATCAGAAATCCGGCGAACACGATGCCGCCGATCACGCCGTAGACAAGGTCGCAGTACATAGTCAGGCACACGACACGATCGGCTGCCGTATCCGCGACCAGGATCGCCGGGTCGGTCGGAGCCTCGGCGAGGTCCGTTTCCTGTTTCCCAAGTGTCCAGTCGGACGCGACCGTTCGGAATCTTCGATCGTGGCGATAGGCGTTATCCATCGGCGCGTACCTTCAGCGCAGACAATTGACGTTGTTCGCTTCTCGGTCAGATTAGACCGACTTCAGAAACCTCAGCACGGCTTGACCGACGATCAGGTCGCCGTTGCGGCAACGCTTAACCTCACCTTTTTCCGCGCCTCGCTTAAGCGCCGCGACGGTCTCGCGCGACATGTCGAACACCCGGCGAATGTGCTCGGCCCAGTACCACTGATCCGCCTCGATCACCGGCGTGAGGACGTCCCGCGTCCGTCCGGTTTTCGTGGGGCTCGTGGTCTCAACTGCCATCGTCATTCCCTTGCTTGTGTCGCGTTCGATGCGGTGATGATAACTACAGAATCGTCCGCGCCAAGATGCTGCCGCCACGTTGATTCGCTCGGAATACATAGGCATAAACGCGCTCCGCACGTTGCCCGGATGCCCGCCTAGCGCAGTCCAGACGCAAAAAACTTTCCACAAAATTCCAGATTTCTTTGGACCGACGATCCGCGACGCGATCCGTGCGACTGATAGCAAGAGTGTCAGTAGCGGCGAGCGCCGATGGCGGAAAACCCATGTCTTGAAGGGTGTTTTCCGCGCGGCGTAAAAGAGAATCCCGCTACACCACCGCGAGATGCCGACGGCACGTCGTCGCGACGTCGCTTAGCTGAGCGACTCTGGATCACTTAGTTCAGGTTCGAGTCCTGACCGGGCAATCGCGATAACCACTTACTTGGACGTGACTTCCGGCTCCACCACCAAATGACCATCGGACCCACTGATAGCAGAAGTGTCAGCATGTCGGCGCGACAGTTCCCGCGCCAGGTCCGCCGCGTCTTCATGCGCATAGAACTGCTGGGTTGTCCTGATGTCGCTGTGCCGCATCAGCAGCTTGAGGTCGAAGGCGTTACGGACAATGCCCGCCCATCGCTTCCCGAAAGACCGCCGCAGGTCGTGAGCGCTCGCGTACTTCGTTTTCCCTTTGCTCGTGTACTGACCGACGATCACGCGGGCCTCGCGGCCGATCTTGGAGATGGTCGCCGAGACGAATTGCATGCCGCATGGCTCGGCCCTGCGGCGGCCTGTCAACCGAAAGACGCGGCCCCGTCGTTCGTCCTCGGGAGTCTGCCGCAAGAAATCCGCGAAGTCCGAGACAATCGGGATCAAGCGGTCCTTGCGTCCCTTTTCCTTCGCGGCGGGTATGATCAGCGCCGGGAATCCGCCGTCCAGGTCCACGCGGATCGCGGTGGTATCGTCCCACGAAAGATGGAGAGCTTCGTCGAGCCGCAAGCCCGACAACCAAAGCCCTCGGAGCAGCCGGACCCACGACGGCGCGGCGGCATCGCACTTGATGACCTTGGGGACAGCCGCCAGCATCCGCTCGAATTCTTCTCCGGTCAGGGGTCGCCCCTTGGCCTTCCGCTGTTTCGCGGCAAGTTGCGGACGCTCAATGTGCGGCACCTCGCGCAGCAACCCCTGCCGATGTGCCCACTGCAGCGCCTTACCCAGGTGGGCGAGGTACGTTCTGATCGTGGCCTCTTCGAGGGGTTGATTTCGCCATACCGCCTGCAACCGCGACAGATTTCGCGTCGTCAGGTCGGCCATCGTCACCGGCTTGATGTGGTCCTCAATCGCGTTGAAAACCGTGCCGTAAAGCCGCCTCGTCTCCTTCGCCAGCGACGGCAAGACCTCTTCCGCATAGGTGTCGCGAAACCTGGCCCAACCTTCATTGCCCGAGCGCGACCGCTCCAACTCCCATTCGTCGATGATCCGCCGCGCGACACGCTGGGCATCACGCTCGACCGTCTTGCCAGTCGATCGGCGGATGCGGCGATTGGTCTGCGGATCAGTCCATTCGACGTAGTACCTTGCCCGACCAGTCGGACGGAACATGGAGTAGGCAAGGTCCGGCATTGGTCAGTCCTCATCGTCGTCCAGCGTGTCGATGACAGAGCATGCGATGACTTCCGCTCCAAGAAACATCCGGTGCATGCCGATCTTGTGAACCGGGAGCCGCTTTTCCTTGACCAGCTTGCGGATCGCTTCCTTGTTCATCGGCTGCGGAAGGAGCATCAACAGTTCATCGTAAGTCACGAAGTCGTCCGGCCGCAAACGCCGGGGAATTTGCTGAACAGGGCTTTTTTCGGTTGACATAGGGACGTAGCACTCCCTAGCATGCCGCAAGGCACGCAAATCTCTTGTAGGAGATGGGTGTCAGACTGAAAACTGCTCGGCCCTCGTGCGGTGCTAGCAACACTGCACGGGGGTCTTTGCTTGCGCGAAAAGCAACTTGCGGAGCACGGGTCGCGCGGAGTAATGCGGCGGGCCGCGAGGTGAATTTGCCGCGCAGAACCGTGGAAATCCACGGCGAGGCGTCATAGAGTGACGGCGGGCGTAGAGCACGTCGTACCGACTTTCTGCTATGGGTCGGGCGATGTGGGCCGCACCTGTTGATGGCAGTGTGCGGTCACGCCCATCCTTCAAGGTCGGCCAATCTTCACGGCGTCGTAAGAATTCCGCAACGCTAAATCCGTTGCTTTCGGTTTTTACCTCACGAATATGTTCGGATTTCTGAACATCGCGTAGGTGGAGATACCGATTCAGAGGCCACATCAGCGACGTCTCTGTCGCTGCCGCAGTTTCGCCTGCGTGGCACGGCCGCACCCTGGCGGACTTGGTGTCGTGTACGTGCGGACATCATATCTGATGCCGGTGGTGTGTCAAGCGACCATCTTCGATAGTTCTGCGCACAACGGCATTCCCTGCTGACTCTTGGGGAGTTTCAGCATTCGTGTGGTCTTGGTGTGCGTGGCGTTGCTGGAGTCAACGGCTGCCAAGCGTGTCATCGCGACAGGCTGTTGGCGGTGCCTTTCAGGCGTTGTGTCGCGGTTAAGCAAGGTGTTTTTGCTGTGTCAGCTTTGGACCGGGACGTATGCCGTAACGCAGGATCGACTACCTGCCCGTTGCCCGGAAAAACCCCGTGGAAGTCCGGGGAACACCCATTACCGCGATTCTTGACGCCGCCGGGGGAGATCGCTGGACCCCGTCTCCTGCGGGCTGGATACCGCCACGGTTCTTTTTCGGTCAGCCTGACCACGTGCAAAGTTCCGTGAAACATAACGCGCCACGTTGCTCCCGTGGCCGGCGCATGAAAAAGCCCCGACCACATCCGACGGTTGCAACCACGCAGAATCCGTCACGATGAACCACGGTCGGGGCTTGCCGTCCTTGCGGGACGGTGTCTCCGTATTGTGGTTCACGATGACAAACTCTGGTCGTGGTTGCAACCGTGAGGCAGTGTAGCAGATTTCGCGGACCTTGTCGCTGATGGTCGTCGCTAGATGCCACCTTCCGCAGATAGCGGCGGCGTGGTCGGCCGCGAGCGGCGGACAAATTCGCTGCAATTTGTCCGCGTGAATTTGTCGGCAAGATTCTGGGCTTGACGCGGAACGGCTTGTGGCTGCGGACATACGCAACGCCGGTTGCACAGCGTTCCCATACGCAACCGAACGGCCGGTACCGTTAATCACGGGCCAAAAGAAAGGGGGTCAGCCGAAGCTGACCCCTGGGGAATCCTACTCGCGAAACTGCCTCGGTTTCGGATTCGTCATGCCGTTTCTTTGGCATACCGGCGTGTTATGGCATTTTTCTAGGATACGTCAAAGCCCATCTGCTGACACGATCCCCAGCAGATTCGCGAACGTGCTGGTACTACTGACCGTCGCCAGATTTCGCCTTGCCCCGACGTTTCGCCTCGGGCGGCGTGAACCGGTAGCCCTGTGTTTTCGTGGTCTTACCCCAGCCGTCCGAGATAGTGACCCAGGTACGTTCAGCGAGACCGGCATCGCATGCGCGGTTCATGATCTGGCGGACCTTCTTGTCGCTGACGCCCCACTTTTCTTGCAGGTCGCGGCACCTCACGCCATCCGTTGATGCCGTGTCGCCGACGCCGAGTCGCGTCAGTTCCGCCATGAGTTCGTCGACCGTGATGCTCACCGCCATGGCTCCGCCTATTCGCAGAAGACTCGTTCCTTGAGGATTACCTTGCCGTCGTCAGCGATCACGACCATCGACTGACTCGGCCCCTCATAGTCGCACTTGAAGGCCACCGATGTTTCAGACCATCCGATCAAGCTGCCGTTGCAGCAGAATTTTCGCATTGGCATGAACTGGTGGAAGTGCCCAAACACGTCGAGTCCCGCCGTACGCTCCCTGTCCCATGCCGCGATGGCCTTGTTGATCGGGATTGTCGGGCCGCCAGAACCGCCGTGGTATTGCACATTGTCGCCGTGGTGAAACCGAATCGGTACGCCGTTGATTTCGAGCCAGTTGTGATAGCCGTTCTCCACCTTCCACGACACGCCAGGGATGCGGAAATGGCTCTCCATCGTGCGGTACATCAACCATTCGTATGAGTTCGCATGCGCCCCCTTGAACTGTTTTTTGTGCGTCGTCCGGCCGTGGTTTCCGTACGACGTGACGCAGGTGATTGCCTTGGCCCGGCACTCACGCTTGAGGTGCTTCAGGATCGAGTAAATTTCATCCTGTACCAACAGCGTTTCTTCGGTCGGCGCTAGGTAGTTGGTTTCACGAAGTTCGTCGTGGATGTAGCCGCCGATGAAGTCGCCGAGCAGACCTACCACGACGTGTTCCACCGTAACCAACTTGCGGACCCAATCAAGCATCAAGCCTGCGTGCTGCGCGGCGCTTTTCGCCCGTTGCTGGCAGATTTCCGGGCTGTACTCGTTGCGACCATTTACCGACGCCGGGTCGACGCGCTCGCCTGCGTGCCAGTCGGAAAACACAAGGATCGCAGTCGCGCCGCCGGTCGCGCCGATCTTTTCGTAGATGCGGTCTTGCTGCTGACCTTTAACCGACTGCACGAACTCCAGCCTAGCCTGTGCCGCCTCGATGTCCTTTTCTCGTGCCTTCAGCGCCGCCTTAAGTCGTGCGTTTTCGTTGGCCAAAATGACAGATTGCACCTCAGCCTGATCGGGAACCGTTGCTATCGGTTTCTTCGTCATCATGGCCTCGCTGACTGGTCGTGTTCCGCCACCCGTCGATACCCGAGCCGCCACAGTGCGTTGGACAAATCGGTCCCGAACTCCCCGACCCACTCCTCTGTTCGATGCCAGTCCGCCGCGTGCATCACCTCATGAATCACCGTGTCGAGCAATTCCTTTTCCGGCTGATTGTACGCGACACGGATCGTCTTTCCCGGCGCGTCGGGCGGGTCACACTCGCCCCACACCGGACCATTGCGGCGACGACGGAACCACTCGAAGCGCCATCGTCTGCCGAGGATGGTGAGGTGCATGGTATGATTCCGGCGGCCCGCTCATTCCTTGGAAGGGAGGTCACCCACAGCATGTACCCGCCGGGAGTTCACACTCCGCAACGTGACAGGGCTTGGGCGGGTCGACAGCCGCAACATCGATCCCAACGCCAGCAGCAGCGGCAAGGGACTCCGCAGACGCCACCATTGATGAGATGGTGGCGTTTTCCTTCGCGTCCTCGGGGTCGACCATGACGCCGAGGTGGATCAGCGAGGCCACGCACACCGACCGGCCCATCTTCCCGCAGTCAATGCCCGAGTCACCGATGAGCGCCAGCGAATTCCGATCGGGCCTGAATACGCTCAGCGTGATTGTCTGGTTGCGTTCGGCCATCTTCTCGACCACACGCCACCACCGCGACGGATCGTCGCAGTACGGCGGCACCATGAACGCCGCCGGGTTGCCGAAGACGTGCTGATGCACCAGCCGGTTGATCTCTTTGTCCGACATCGCATCGTTGTAGACGATCGGTTCCACGTTGCCCCCTGAGAATGAACCTGTAAGGATTACTTACACGTTGGCCGGTCGTCATTGACCCGACCATGCTCTGTTGCGTCCATCAGAATGTGAGCCGTCGCCGCGATGTGCGCCAGGTGCGGCAATCCCGACTCGGGATCAACATCCTCGCCAGACAGGAACGCCAGCGTGTGACGTTGAATCGCCGAAATGTAGTTGCTGGCGTTGATTGATTCGCCGCGCCAGTTCCAAGGACCGTACTTGTCGGCCCCGTGCTTTAGCACCATGGCGACGGCAATCTGCCCGCACGGCGGAATCAGCCACAACGGCGTCTTGTCCGCCGCCGCGATGTCTTTTGGATTGGATGACGACACCATCCTAACAACAGGTTTTGGCCGCACTATTCGTTCCTCTTTAAGGCTTCGCTGAGACTGTCCGCAAACGTGCGGTCGAAACGCCTGCGACATTGTGCGTCGTGCTCGGGATCGGGCAGCAGTCCGATTGGCTTCCACTCCGCGTAAAACACCCGTTTACCGTCGTCGCGGAATTTGAGCGTTTCGATCTCAACCCCGCGTGACTCATCCCATCCAGGCATCTTGCATACCAGCAGACATGCCGCCCGCCGCATCATCACGGAATCCGCCGTCATCCAAAATCCATGATCGCGCGGATCGTGTCCCGTAGCCATGGCGATCGGATGCGAATGGGCGATCGGGCAGAAGACCGGAATCCGCTCGTTCATCAATTGCTTCGCCGCTACGCACGCATCGCGGAACGCCGCTTCCAATCCGTCCTTGTAGCGACTGTACGGCGTCGCCAGATACACGTACGAACCACGCAGCCGCGTCGTCGTGTGCAGGTCCGTAATAATACCGTCCGTGAGTATCAGCATGGAATTCGCTCTCCCAAGTCCTATGCTACCAGAAATTCCACGATCCGTGCGGACTCACTTCGCCGAGTTCTCTTTGGCCACTTGCCGCGCCTTCTTCAATTGGGAGTCCTTAAGCCGCAGCAGGTCCATTTCCAGCGGCGTCAACGATCCATACATCTCCTTGGGAACGTAGAGATTCTCGAACGTGCGGAACCGGGGAGACTGCCGCATCATTTCCTCGACCGCCTTCCGGGCCTCGAACTCCTTCGCCCGCTCCACGCCGCCGGACAAGTCGGTGATCTTCACTCCACTCAGAAGATTAACCGCACGAGTTCCCCAGTCCTTGCGGTCGTCCGTCGCCTTCTGGAACGTGCTGATCTGTCGCGCCAGCGGCGAGTTGCCCAGCACCAGATTCCCGAACCGGCCCGCTTCCGTGTCACCCGAGAACGGGTACTGGTACATATCCCGCTGCGGACGTCCCGTGTGCAGGTTCACCCCGGTCACGGTCTCAACCGCGCCACGGATCGGCGGAGCCAGCATCGACCCCACCTTCTGCGCCGTACGCTGAATGGTCCCGGACACCGTCGGCTGCAGCGCCATCATTTCAAACGGCGCTTCGTGCATCAGGCCGAACCCGGCGATGTACCGCCCGTCCTTGCCGCCCAGCCACTCCGGCATCCCCGCCATCGGGATCGCCGTCCCCTCGGAAATGTACGACGGCACGTAACTGTCGTCGGACCGCGCCGAGTTCGTCGCCCGGATCGCCTGCGCCGTCCGCCCGCCCGGCCGCTCGAACAGTTCCTTCGCCACATACTCGGTGATCCCGCGCGTGAACGAATAGAACGGGAACAGCCGCTTGAGCATCTGCCGCTCGACGTCGGTAGCCTTGGTGTAATCCACGTGCGCCGCATTGATGTTATGCGCCGCCTGTCGCGGGTCCACCCCTTGCTTCAACTGCTCCAGAAACGCCGACCCGCGCACCTGCCCTTCCACGAAGTTCCCGACCGACGCCTGCACCTTGGCCAAGATGAAATCGTTGGTCTTCCGGTCGCCGACCCCGGCCATGTTCGCCGGGTTGAGTTCCTTCGGGAACCGCCACTCCATCGCCGCCTTCCCGATCTCCTTGGCGTCCGTGGCGAACTGCCCGGCCACGCCCGTCAGAGTCAACGGTTGATTGCCGACTGGCAGCCGAGCCGCGCGTCGTTCCAAAGGGGTCGCTCCCCCAAACACTTCGCCCGCCCCGCCGAGCGCCGATCCCGTCTCGTCCAGTTGGTTCTGGTAGAGGTTCGCCGCCTTGACCAGCACGCGAAGCTGTTCGTTCGCTTCGTCGTTGGTCAGGCCTCGGAACATCGGGACCGACTCCTCGATGCCCTTAATCGGCTTGCCCGCCATGAACCGGCGGAACTCCGACATCGACTTCGTCCCTGACAGCGGATCACGCCACAGACCGGACAGAACGTTCTGCGTCACGCCGCCGATGAAGTTCCGCACATGGAACGCCGGTGCGAACGTCAGCCCGAGCTTGGTCCCCTTGATAAAGCCGTCGTACGCCTTCATGATCCCGGACACCGTCTCCGGCATCATCAGCTTGGTCATCGTCTGCTTGGCCGCCTCCACGTCGCGCAACGGGACGTACAGGTCGTCGACCGAACCGGGCTTCCCCAGTTCCGCCAAGAGCCGCGACGAATACTCCGCCGCGTTGTCCTCGATGATCGCCCCGGCTTCGTCCATCAGCGGCGCGAACCCGACATCGGTCAACGCCTGCCGCAAGGGGATCATGTCCGGCCCTTGGCTCGGCACCGCCACGTTGGCGAACATCCGGTGGATCGCCCCCACGTTCGCCTTGGAGACCCGCAGACCAGCCGTCGATCGGGCATAGTCCTCGGCCGCCGTGTTGCCGTAGGTCGGCACGCCCGACTTGACGTACGACTCCGGCCGCTCGGCCGCCCACTTCGCCACCTCGCGGGCCTTCTCGAATCGCGCCGCCAACAACTCCTCTTCCGGCGTGACCGGATTCATGGTCCGCTGCGTCTGAATGTCGTCCAGCACCGCATCCGGCGCACGCATCCCGCTTTGGTTCGGCGTGAGCACCTTGTCCAGAATCCACTGCTTGTCCGCCGGGACGCGCGTCATCTGCTTCTCGGCCTTCAGCAGCGTCTTGCCGCCTCGGAACGTCAGCAGCATGTCCCGCAGCCGCATCTCGGGATCGTCAAACCCGTTCCACAACGCGCCGTACCGTACCGTGTCGGCTTCCGCGTCCCGCCGCAACTTCTCGACCCACGTATCGATGCCGTATTTCTCCAGCTTCTTGCTGGCGATGTCGCCCCCCTCACTGATCACCCGGTCAAAGTCGCGGAAGAACTTGGCCCGCACCGTGCCCGTCGGCAGCACTTCGTCGAGAAACTGGTTCCACGCATCCGCCACGCCGGTCGACTTCATGATCTCGGCGTCACGGTCCAGCGCGTACTTCAGGTATTGCGCCACCACGTCCGGGGTGTAGTCGGTTCCGAAGTCGCGGTTGATCTCCTGCGTCGCCTCTTCCACCGTGCTCCACACGTTCCCGCGACGCCGCAACTGCTTGCCAGGAACGGTGACTCCGTTGACCTTCTCCCACGCCGTCTTGACCGCCTTGGCACCACCAGGCCCGGCCACGTCGTACTGCGTCTCCAAGATGTGTTCCGCCGCCGCGTCCGTCCGCTTGAGAGTCCGCGTCGCTCCCGCCACCTTGGGGTCCAGCGACACGTTGTTGAGCACGTACGTCGGCACGTCACGCGGGGCCGTCCGCCCTTTGAGGGAGTCCGCCTTCAGTCCGAACAACTTGTTCGTGGCGTTCTGGTCCTTGACATCCGGGCGCAACGCTTCGGTGCGGAACCGGCTGTTGTAGTTGATCTGCTCCGACGCCAAGTCTTGGGCGAACTGCGATCCCGCCATCGCCTGCAACTCGGCATGCACGGCGTTCTGCCGATCCCGCATCGCCTTCGCGACCTCGATCGCCTTGTCCGACAACGGCTCCAAGCCCCGCGACCGGAAGAACTCATCCTTCGTTCCGGCGAGGATCGCGGCGTCCAACTCATCGCTTTTTTCGATGGATAGACTCATCGCATTCACGTTGTCAGCTTCAGGACCAAGCTCCTTGATCCACTGGTCCTCATCCATGAAGCGGTCGTACTTCGCGGCGTCGATCTCCCGCATGGCCTCGGGCATGACCTTCTGCACGTTGCGGTTGAACGTGTTCCCCGCCGTGCGGTCGAACACCGCGCGAAACAGCCGACCCGGCAGCGTCCCCGCCAGATAGTCGCCCGCCTGATCCATTCCTTTTAGGAATGCTTGTCCCACCTTGCCGGACCCGCCGACCGCTGCCGGTTCCGCGAACGGTAGCCCGACTCCGACCGAGCCGCCCACCTTCTGCGCCCGCACGTTGGCGTCGGAAACGTCCAGCCCCGCGTCGGCCAGCTTCTTCGCGACCTTTGTCGCCTGATCCGCGTCCGGGTAGAACATCGGATTCAACAGGTCGTCGATCGTCGTGACCGCGCGGGCTTCCCGCTTGCCGATCGCCGGTCCCAGCTTGGTCGTCGCCACCTTGGCCACGTCATCCAAGAGCCCGGCCTTCTTCACCGCCTGCCCGGCCTTGGTGAGCGCCGATCCGCCAAGGGTCAGGTAGGTCGTGGGGTCCAGCGCCACCTCGGCGGCAAACCCACCTACGTCCGCCAGTTCCCATGCGTTCGGATCGTTGGGCGCGGTCACACCATAGGATGCCAGCAGTTCCCGGCCGCTGGTGCGGTTGTCGCCAGACATGGGAGACAGCCACTGATCGAACGGGTTGTTGCCCGCCAGCGCGTCACGCACCGACGAGCCCGGCAAGTCCAACAGGTTGCCGACCGCCTGCAAGCTCCCCATGCCGTAACCCAGCACCTGCCGGATCAAGGATTGCTCCTCGACCGGCGTCAGGGGCGGAAGTTTCGGTCGCTTCGCCGTTACCGTGGGCGACAGCAGATAATCCCACGACAGCGGGTCCATCGTTCACCTTAAAACTTGTACCTGTCGAATTCGGCTTCGGTCGGCACGCCCATCGGCACGAAGTCCATCAGGCCGTTCCCGGTTGGGGTCGCCCCCAGGTATTTCATGAACGGCGAGATATAATCGGGTTCGAGCTTCTCAAGCTCTTGCTCCAGCAGCTTCACGGCCAGCGTCCGCTTCTGCGTCAAGGGCATGCGGCTGCCGACGTCTTGGTCGTAGCCCTGCGCCATCGCGCGGGCTTGCTCCGGCGTGACGTTGCCCAGCTTGACCGCCGTCGCCAAGTCGGTGGCTTGCTGCTGCGGCGTCTTGGGCGCGCCATCCGGCTTGACGGGTTCCAAGCCCGGCGCGTACTCGGTCGGCTTCGGCATTCCGGCGAGATCGATCCCAGACCCCTTGAGAATTTTTTCGACATACGCTTTGGTCGTCGGATTGAGCAAAGCGTCGGGATTGTCGATAATCAGTCCCAAGGCGTCGTTAAGCTGCTTCTGACGCGCCGCATCACGCCGCGCTTCAGCGTCCCTCTCCGCATCCTGTTGGCGCGTTGCCAAATCGCGCTCACGGAACGCCAGTTCCCGCTCACGCAGGTCTGCGTCCACATTAGATGCTTGCTGCGTCACCTTGCGGTCTTCGGCGCGCGCGTCGAACTGCATCTTCTGACCAGCCGCTTGCTGTTGCATCGCGACCATCTCCGCCGCCGCCCGTGGGGACACGCCACCGGCATGCACAAGCGCATTGATCGCCGTCGCCGCCGGGACGTTCTCGCCCGCCGCAACCCGCTTCAGAATCTCAACCTGTTCCCGTCGCGCCGCCTCTTGCGGGTCGAACAGTTCCAGCTTCTTCTTCACCCGCTCGGCTTGCTTGACCTTCTTGTCGGCGTCCTTGCTGGCTTTCACTGCGCCTGCGGCGTCGGCGGCGATCTCGTTGCCGTCCTCATCCACATTGAGCGCCGGACCCACCGGTTCCTTGGGCTTGACCGGCTGACCGACCATCGTCGCCTTGTAGCCGGGATTACCGCCCGTGCCCTTCGTCTTCGTGATCTCCAACTGTGCCCCGGTCTTGGGATTGGTCCAGACGCCGCTCTTGATCCGACCGTCGGCCGCCATTTCCTCCAGTCGCGACCGCGTGTCGTCGTACGACTCCGCCCGTTGTTGCCGATAGACCGCCTCCGGGTCGACGGTCTCCACCGGACCCAGCGCCGCCATGCGCCGACCCAACCCCGTGGGGTCTTCGCCCATCTTCAGCTTCTGCGCCTGAATCGCCGCGTCGTTGATGTGTGCCGCAGCCGCTCGACGCGCCGCCTGTTCGCGGAGCATCTGCTCCTCGATCGTCTGCTGTTGTTGCTGGGCCAGCAGCTTCTGCAACGGATTCATGGCGTGGAGTGGAATCATTTCAGACAAGCCCCGTAATCAACGCGATCTGACTCTGCAACATCTGGTTCATCGCGTTGTTGTACGCTTGGTACGCAGCGACGTCCGTTTGACGGGAGTCGTTCCCGATCCCGTAGTAGCCCTGCAACGCCGCTTGGTACGAGTTGTAGGCGTCCAAGTCCTGCCCCTGTTGCGCCAACTGGAGTTGCGCCTGTTGGTTCAAGAGCGAGCCGTAGGCGTTCTGCGCGTTCGCCCCCAGCCCATAGAGTTGCGCCTGCGTTCCGTACAGATCATTCTGCGCTTGCTGCCAGTCGGACAACGCTTGGTTTTGCGCCCCGTAACCTTGTAGGTCCAGACCGTACCCGGCCAACTGCGCCTGATTGTTGAGGTTGTTCGCCGCGACCGCTTGCTGGTACGCCTCGATCGACAGCCCGCGATTCTGCGCGTCAACCGCCGCTCCTTGCAGCATGTAGTCGGCGTTCATCCGCTGGACCGACAGCGGAATCTGCGAATACGCCTGCATGTCGGCGTTCATCCGCGCGAAGTCCTGCATCTGCTGGTAGTCGCCCACCGCTGACGACTGCGTGCTGAACCCCCGCCCCGCGACCGAGTCCGCAAAGTTCTGCATATTCCCCGCCGACGCCTGCGCGTTCTGGGAATATGCCTGATTCAGCATCTGATTCATCTGCTGGTCGCTGACCAGCGGCACCGCCATCCTGGGGGGCGGTGCGCCACCGGCCATCCCCGCAAACGATCCGTCTTGTCCCACCGTCGGCAGGTTCAGGTTCAACTGCGGTCCCGTCGGCGCGGCCCCCGGCATGCCGATCGTCGGAGTGGTCGGGATCGTCGGCGGAGCCCCCGGCGCGGTGAGCGTCGGCAGTTTCATCTGCGAAGTCGACGTGAACGGCGTGACCGTGCCGTTGGTTCCGCCGGTCGTCCCGGTCCCACCGGTCGTTCCCGTGGGTTGACCGCTCGTGCCGTACGACGTCCCGCCCACGGTGACGCCACCGTTGGAGTAGGTCGTCGGCGGGATCGGTGCCGGTCCCTGAATCTGGTTCGGTCCAGCGTAACCGGGAGGCAACGCCGGAGCGCCAAGCTGTTGCGGCTGCTGCGACTGGTACTGCGCGTACTGGTCCGGCGTCATCGAGACGCCGTTGACCTGATACCACGTGTTCCCGCCGCTGTTGGCGTAGTTCTGGGCCGGATTGCTCGTCGTCACCGGCGGACTATACGGGTTGTACGGCGTGCTGCCCCCGGTCGGAGACGTCGGCACTACGGGCGGCGCGGCCCCCATGGTCGGCGTCGTACCTTGCGGCGGTTGCACCCCGGTCAGCATCCCCGTGCCGTAAGCCGGAGGCAGCCCGGTCGACGGATCAATGGCACCCGGCGCGAAGATCGACTGTGCCCCTTGCGTCGGGGTCGGCGTCGGCGGCGGTGGCTGGTACGGCAACGGCACCTGTCCGGTTTTCATGCCGTAGTAGTCGCCGTACGCCATCGTGTTCTGCTGGTAATTCTGCGGCGGCGTTGGCGGTTGGGTCTGCGGCGGCGCGGCACCTGCCGTCATCCCGGACGCCTGCATCGCGGTCGCCCACGGATCGACCCCTTGCGGCGTGCTGATCGTGTTCGTCGGCATCGGAGTCGTCACGGCCCCTTGCAGCTTCGCGATATCCTCGGGCGTCAACGTGGGCGGCGCGGGCTGACCGCCGGGCTGCGGTGGCGGGGGCATGTACGGGTTGCCGGTCCCAACGCTGTAATTCCCCGCATTGGGATTGCCCGTGCTGGGG
>ERZ1066131.186-NODE-186-length-20533-cov-51.192548_pt1 | contig 20533 bp, 19 predicted proteins | sample MGYA00382778_ERZ1066131 | MGnify/ENA primary metagenome ERZ1066131 (study PRJEB33369, sample SAMEA5778361) | biofilm metagenome | biome: Industrial cooling water; feature: Water cooling tower basin; material: Biofilm | place: United Arab Emirates | collected... | reverse complement strand
GAACAAAACGCAAAAGCTCCCCACGATTGAGGAATAATGGGTAGCTTTGTCCAACAATCAAGTTGCAGTTTTTAGCCCTCAAGGAACTGAAACAATACGCCCTCAACGAGGAAGTCCAATAAAGTTACGATCGATCCACTCAAATTGAGATAGTCGGTTATGGTTACTGCAAAGGAAAATCCCACCCGTCAAACGGCAACGCTGACTATCACTTGGGAAAAGTTGCCGGATGACTTTAAGTTAGAAGAAAAACCAGTGGAAAATACGGGTCAACCGCTGATTGCTGGGGCTTTGCGCGAAAGTTTGGAACTGGCTGGTTTGATTAAACCAGAAATGCTCATTGCCTCTAATTTTGGCCTCTGCGCCACGGTGAACGGCGAATTGGCGATCAAAGCACCAGATTGGGTTTATGTCGCTTCAGTGCTACCTTTGGAGCAAAGAAAAGACCGCAAAAGCTATACGCCCCATTTAGAAGGCGATGTCCCCAGCATCGTGATGGAATTCCTCTCAGACATCGATGGCGAGGAATATTCGGTGAAGCGCACCTTTCCCCCTGGGAAGTGGTTTTTTTACGAACGGATTCTGCAAGTACCGACCTATGCTATTTTTGAACCGGATACGGGACTTTTAGAACTGTATCGGTTGCAAAATGGACGGTATGAGTTAGAAATACCGAATGAAGAAGGACGCCATTGGATGGCTAATCTGGGTTTATTTTTAGGCGTCTGGCGGGGAGAAAAGGAACAAAGGACGGGTTATTGGCTGCGGTGGTGGGATGAAGCGGGGAATCTACTACTTTGGGCAGTAGAGCAAATTGAACAAGAACGTCAGCAGGCGGAACAGGAACGCCAACGGGCGGAACAGGAATGCCAGCGGGCGGAACAGGAACGTCAGCGGGCGGAACAGGAACGTCAGCGGGCGGAACAGGAACGCCAACGGGCGGAACAGGAACGTCAACGGGCGGAAAGATTGGCGGAAATTTTGCGAAGTCAAGGCATCAACCCTGACGATCTAACGTAACAAATAGTGGGTGGTGGGGGTGGATGAGCGCGATCGCCAAGTGACGCGGATATATTTTTTTCTACCCTGTCCCGTGCAAGAGCGATCGCTCCACTTAATGAGGCGGAGCCTCCCATCACTCGTTCCCAGGTGGAACCTGGGAACGAGAACGGTAGTTATAAAATTTCCACGGTTCCCCTAGTGCCGTCAATTCGCACGCGCTGACCTTCTGACAATAAGTGAGTAGCATCGGATACATCCATTACTGCGGGAATGCCGTACTCGCGGGCGACGATCGCACCGTGAGATAACCGCCCACCAACTTCTGCAATTAACCCACCGGCGCGGGCTAACAAGGGCGCCCAACCGGAGTCGGTATAAGGGACGACAACGATCGTACTGCGGTCGATTTCGGCAAAGGTTTGCCAATTGTGCAGGATTTTAACTGTACCTTCGGCAATTCCTGGACTGGCGCCAATTCCTTGCAGTTGTTGGGTGGATGAGCGATCGCTTACATTCAAGGGCGGTGGCGGTTCGTTGCCGTAAAATACAAAGGGTACGCTTGCGAGTTGGCGATTTTGTTCTAGTTGCGATCGCCTAGTTTTTATCAATCCAGGTAAGCTTTCAATTAACGTGCGATCGTTTGCTTCTACAATCCGGCGAATTTCTGGAAATTCCAAGAAGAAAATATCCCCAGCTTCCGATAGCAATCCCGACTGCAACCACAGTTTTTCTATTGCTACAAAAGACCATCGCAATTCTGCCAAGAATTGGCTGTAAATGCTCGTAACTCTTCCTTTAAGATTGAGCCGTTTTTGGATAGATTTAGCTTTACCGCTTTGGCGTGCGGGTGGTGGAGAAATTGGCGGAGGATTCAATATAAATTGCGCGAACAATTCTCGAACTGGACTCGGATCTTCTTTCCAAGTAGGAACGGCTATATCGGTTCCGACTTCGCTGAGATAACCGTAGCGTTCTAGAATTTGCTCAAATTTGTTTAAAATTAACTTACCCTCTGGAGTTTCATCTAGCACCAGTAAAGGCGATATTTGTTCTCTAAGCGTTATTCTATTACGCACAGTTGCGGCGAGTTCTTGAAGCTCTCTCAATGCTGCTAATTCCGGCATTTCTTTGGCATCGAGTTCGCTATCGTTTACCTTAAAAATTCCTTGCCGTAGTGCTAGACTAAGGGGTGATAAAATGCTATAATAAGTTGCTTCTTTGAGTAATTCTAAAATTACATCAATTCGCTTTAGCAGCGAGTTGGCATTATCACCAACGGTTGGGGATTTCAACTCGGCTAAACCGGGAGAAAAGTACTTTTTATAATCTTGCTGAAAGTCTTTTGGTAAACTTATTTCTCGTTGCAGGAGGCGTAGCAATCCGGGTAGGTTTTGCAAGGTAGAAGTTAGGGGAGGTTTGCTAAATTTCGCTCCTCTGGTTAAAAACTCCAAACTTTCCGGCGGTAGTCCCATGCGGCGGAAGATTTGCCCCAATAACGAGGCGTTAAAATAGGCGCGGGAATAGTGCAGCGTCGCGGTTTCATTAAAATCTAATCCTCGCGCGCACTTACCCAGAACTAAAGTAAAAATTTCTCCCCAAACGCCACAAGTTAGGGGACGATTTATCGACCAAGTGAGGGGACGAATTAATCCTGGAATGACTTCGGCGGCGATTTTTCGCGTCCAAATAGGCGATAAATTAGTAATAGGACGGGATTGTAACAACCACAGAGTTTTACCGTCGTAACTCCATTCAATATCTTGGGGAATACCGTGATAGCGCGCTTCTAAATGTCTTGCTAAGTAAGCGACTTGCCGGATTATTCCTGGGGGAATTTCTCCTTCTCCTTCGATTTGTAAGTTGAGATTATCTGGTAATATCCAACTAGATGAAACGATATCGGCATCGCTAAGAACTACGCGATAGTTTTCTGGGGTTACTTGTCCGGAAACTACCAGAGAAGCAGATCCGGGTAATGCTTCAATGATGACAGCATCGCCATATTGGATAATTGGATCGCGACTAAAAGCAACGCCGGAAAAAGCACCTTGTACTTGTGTTTGAATCAGTACCGCCATTGCTGCTTCGGGGACGTTTCTTTGTTGGCGATACTCAACAGCAGTGGGTGCATTATAAGAAAGTTGACATTGATGAATTGCTTGTTGCAATTCTGCTTTGCTGGTGACGTTTAAAATAGTTTGATATTGTCCGGCGGCGGAAGCTTGTGCTGAGTCTTCTCCAATTGCTGAAGAACGAACTACTAGGGGTGTTTGTGGCGAAGGTTGAAGGGATTCTATCAAAGGTTGGGGGTCATCTCCTGGGGGTAATACCCATCCGGGAGGGACGGGATAACCCCATCGTTTGAGTTGGGATAAAGTAGCGGCTTTTTGTCCGACTTTAATAGCTTGTAGGGGCTGTTCTAGGGAAATCATGGCTTTATCGCCTCTAAAAAAGCGAAATACTTTTCGGGAATTGGGTTGACTTTCTGAGGTGGGAAGATCGAGATCGTCGGGGATTTTTTGGTAGATCCAACCTATTAGAATACTGAGAGCGATCGCAATAACTATTCTCTCTCCTTCCCTGGGATACAGCATTGCCAAGATGAGGGGACATAAAATTAAAATCCACAGACGACCGGATTGGCGATCGCGTACAATTGTAAAGCCTATTCCCCCAATCAAAAATACCAACAACGCTACCTTCCAATCGTGGACGACATAACCCCAAACAACGTTAGTCGTTCCCGCACCTTTTCCCATCCAATATCGTCCCATTACCAAGGCAATTAAAGCAATTAATTCCCAAGTTGGTTGATTGGGAAAAAAAGCCCGCGCCAGCAATACCGCTGCAATTCCTTTAAACGCCTCGGACAATACAGCGAGGATACCGACAATAGTTCCCCCGTGGTAAAAAGCAGCTTGCACCCCAATATTACCCGTACCAATTCGAGCGAGATTGCGTCCTGTCAGCGCCAAGGTAATCCAGGCAATTAAAGGCATTCCTCCTAGTAAAGGACAGACGATAAATACGATCAACGTTCCCCAAACTTGCATCATATTTATTAGCCCTTAATAACCTTGAAGCAACTGTACATTTGCGGGCGGGGGCAGGTTTATATAAACTGTCGATTATGGCGATTAATGGTTGGTAAAACCCGCCCCTACACAACGGCAATTTAGAAACCGGGTTTCTGCGTCTATCTGTGATGTCAAAGCGAAGATTTTTCATAGAAACCCGGTTTCTTGGTGCCAGTCCTGACTATTCTGAAGATGATTCTAACTGGTCATGATTGGGTGGAACTACATCGGGAAGATTTCGCCCCAACAAGTAAAGCCACGCCAACCCTGCCAATCCCAGTCCAATTCCCACTATACTCACAACTTGCGCGATGCGTAGCGGCCCCAACATTAGACTATCAGTTCGCAATCCTTCAATCCACAATCTACCGCTGCTGTAACAAACCAGGTAAACCAAGATTAGCGTACCCGTCTTGATGCGATTCGAGGAAAGGGAACGAAAGAATAAAGTCAGCAATATGCCGAACACGATTAAGTTCCAGATAGATTCGTAGAGAAAAGTGGGATGAAAGTAAGCAAACTCTAAATAGTCGCGCGGACGGTATTCGGGTGGAATATAGAGTTTCCACGGTAAATTTGTCGGACGTCCAAATGCTTCTGAATTGAAGAAATTACCCCACCGTCCAATTGCCTGTCCTAAAATTAGCGATGGTGCGACTAAATCGGTTAGTTGCCAGAAGGGAACTTGTTTAATGCGTGCAAAGATTAAAGCGGCTATTAAACCGCCCAAAATAGCGCCGTGAATCGCAATTCCACCTTTCCAAATTGCGAAAATTTCTCCGGGATTTTGGGCGTATTCTTGCCATTGAAACAGGACATAGTAAATTCTGGCGCAAGGAATTGCCGCAACTAAAAGCCAAATTGCCAAATCGCTTAATAGATCTGGATTGATATTACGACGCTTGGCTAAGTACCCGCTAAGGCTAACTCCGATTAATACCGCTGTTGCGATTAAGAAACCGTACCACCGAATCGTTAGCGGCCCCAATTTTACTAGAATTGGCCCAGGCGAAGTAAATTCAAAGGCTAAGGGCAACAACGGAATGCTTTGCCCAAAAGAAATAATGTTCATGGGTTTGATTAGGGAACAACAAGCACAAAAAGAAACCGTTACAGCACCCCTTGAGTAACTACAGGATTAGATTGTAAATGGCGTTGGGTTTACCAACCCTAATTACTTGTCCAAACAGATATTGTAGATGTCTGGGAAATTAAGCAAGGGGGTTGGGTGAGGATATCAAGTATTAAATTATACAACTGTTGCTAAGAGCTAATGGCTAATCGCTAATTGCTAATTGGTAATCGAGAGATGTGAAGAGCGCAACGCTAATATCCTTCGATTAGCCATTAACCATTAGCGATTAGCCATTAGCCAATTTTTCGATTAAATAATCGGCAATGCGACAGGCTGCCCCTGGTTTTCCCATGCGACGCATACCATTTTCAGCTATTTGTTGCAGTCGGTCTGGATCGCGCAATAAAGTTTGAATAATATTGGCAACTTGGTGAGGTTGTTCGACTAAAATTAAAGATTCTCCTAAGAGGCGACTTTGAGCTTCGGCGAAGGCTTGGGTAAACTGGGGGCCATTGCCTGGAATTGCGATCGCAGGTTTCCCCAATCCGATAAACTGTTCGGTAGCAGTTCCTGCCATAGATATAGCCATATCGGCTCTATGCAAGCAATCGTTATAAGCGCGCTGGGTTAAGATTACCGTCGCTTTATCCTGGGTAAATACCAACGCCTCCCCATCTGGAATTTTCCACTGGGCGGCGGTATCCGTAGATTGTGGGACAAAGCCTTGTGACACCAAGCTTTGACGCACAAAATCGAGGTTGAGGGTAGGTGCGATCGCTGCCAAAAACAGCACCTGTCGCCTCTGGAAGGCTTGTATAATCCCAGAAAGGGCTTCTAAGATCTTTTGCCAATTTTGATAAGCTTCCGGCGCTCTAGAACCGGGTAAAAGCGCTATCGTTAGTAAGCGCTCTTTCTCTAATTTTTCTAATTCTGGGTAAAAAATTGGTTGGGGAATCGATGGTTCCAAATCGTCCATCATTGGATTTCCCATGTCAAATGCTGGAATTAACCATTGCTGTAAAGTTTTAGTCGTCAGCGTATCTCTAGGAAAAACGGCTTTACAGCGGGGATGGCTCATCAACCAACGTTCCCAGGGAAGATATACCGAGCCGAACCATTTTTCTAATAAATCGTCAAAGGGAGATTGACGGCGCAGCCATCCCGATTCATTTCGCAGATGATATTCTGATTTAGCCGTACCGACAAATGCATGATCCGCACCGCTCAAATTTGCCAACAATAGGGGGACAATATCGCCAACTGCTAAAACCACTCCGCCTTGTTTTGCCCAAGTTTGTACGGTTTTAAACTGTTCTAGAAGCAGTTGAAGTAAGCCGCCTTGTAGATCTCTTGCTAGCTGGCGTTTATCCATATAAATAAAACCGCCAGAGGGCATTTTTTTCACTGTGCCAATAATCGGAATACCCTGGGCTTGATAAGCTTGTCCTTCACCGACGATAGGCAAAGCTGCTACTTCGGGTGCGTGGGGATGGCGCAAAAGTTGCTTTAAAATGCGGAGTGCGATCGCATCTTCCCCATGACCGTTACTGACACAAAGTAATTTCATAATTGGTAATTGGTAATTGGTAATTGGTAATTGGTGATTTTAGATTTTGGATTTTAGATTTTAGATTTTAGATTGAGTTAAATCTTAAATCTGCCATCTGCAATTTGCCATTTGCTATTACCAATGACCCATTACCAATGACCCCCATTATTCTTTTTTTGGTGCTGGTGGAGTTGCGGGACGATTGGGGGCGGGAGGGGGAGGGGTTTTTTTATTCCCAGCTGCGGGTGACTCATCTGTTTGCAGCGAGGCGCGTCCGTTGCGGATGACTTTGAGCATATCGTTTAACTGCTGCTCCAAGTTATTGAGGACGCGCGCGGCGTAGTCGTCGGCACCGTCCACAATCCCGTCTGCTTCAGCTATTGCTTTGGCGCGCATTTCTTCGAGTTCTTGCTGCGCTTCCCGGTGCATCCGTTCGATTTCAGCCAAAGCTTGCTCTTGTGCTGCTTCGCACTCTTGCTGCACCATTTGCCAGAGTTGTTGAGCTTCTAATTTTGCTTGTCTGACAATGCCAGTTTCGTCTAACAGCTGGGCGGCGCGTTGTTCGGCAGCTTCTACAATTTGTTGAGCGTAGTTTTCCGCCTCTTGGAGTATTTCATCTTTCTGGCGGACAATGGCTTCTGCTTCTTCAAAAGCGGGTGGTAGATTTAGCCGCACCACATCTAGCTGTTCTAGTAACTGTTCTTCATCAACTAAAGTGCGCCGCGTCAGCGGGATGCGCGGACTATCGAGGATGGTTTCCTCTAGGCGATTGAGTTCTCGTTGAATATCTACGCCTGCTGTTCCACGCTGGGACTCATCTGGGTTATTGGATTGGTCGCCGTCGGGGCCGAGTCGGGCTGAGTTTTGCCGTAACATTTTGTGTAAATATCTAGAGCAACGTGCTTGGGAACAAGATGATCGACGGAACCGCCAAATCTAGCTATTTCTTTTACCACGCTGCTGCTTAAAAAGCCGCGTTCGGTAGAAGTCGCCAGAAAAACCGTCTCGATCTCAGGCGCGAGGGTTTTGTTGGTGTGAGCCATTTGTAGCTCTTTTTCAAAGTCCGAAACTACCCTGAGTCCCCTGATGATGACTTTGGCTTGACGCAGTTTAGCATAGTTCACCGTCAGACCATCAAAACTATCTACTTCTATATTGGACAAATGTTGCGTCGCTAGGCGAATCTGATCTAAGCGCTGGGCGACGGTAAAAAATGGGGTTTTACCGGGATTCCGCAGCACTGCTACAATCATCCGCTCGAACAGCTGGCATCCTCGTTCCATCACGTCGAGGTGTCCCAGGGTAATCGGATCGAAGCTGCCAGGGTAAATTGCGATCACAACTTTTGAGTGTCTGAGTTACTGACGAGATTATAGCGGAGGGTAACCCATTCTGTTGCAGGATTTTTATAAGTTAACCTAAAGGCCAATACACTTCTGCAAAATATAAACTTAAGGGCAGGCAGAATGCTAACCCAACAAGAGTTGGTGGATAAGTCAATCCCCAATCTGAAATCTAAAATCTAAAATCTGAAATTCTAAATATGCCTAAGCTTACATCCCAACAAAAAGCGCGATTTTTTCAACAGTTGGCAACTTTGCTAGATTCTGGTTTATCCCTTCAACAGAGTTTGAGTTTAGCTCCGAGAGATTTAAGTTCTGAGTTTCAAAAATATCTGCAACAGGCTACTGTAGCAGTGGGCAGGGGTCAAAGTTTAGCAGCGGCGATTTCCCAACCTCCAGTTTATTTTGACGGTTGGACGCTAGGTTTGCTCGAAGCGGCAGAATACAGCGGCGCGTTGTCAGTTGCTTGTAGGAAACTAGCGATCGCATCCGAGCGCCACCACCAGCGCGATCGCCTGTACAATTCAGTCAAGCTAGCTACAATTGCGATGATCTGGAGTTTATTTTTACTAATAACAGCACTACTTGCAGGCAATGCTACCGTTTTATTACAACCTGGTTTCTGGTTACTAGCGATGGGATTGTTGATTTTACTAATCGTTGCTAGTAATTTTTTCGGTTCACATCTCCCCATCCAAAGTTTACAAGGCGTGCCGATTTTGGGAAAGATATTGCAAGCGCGTTCGATGCTGTATTTTACCGAATTACAATTGCCCTTAAGTTGCGGCGTTTCTTTGGGAACTTCCCTGGAGTTGTTGCAAAAGCATATTCCCGATCCGGTGATGGCTGATAAGATGGCGATCGCATCCGAAAGAGTGTTAGCCGGACAGTCTCTGAGTAAAAGTTTACAAGGTCGCTTACCTGCGATCGCGCTCTCGATGCTTCGCACTGGAGAAGAAACGGGAAATCTAGACGCCGCGCTGGAAAAAATCGCTAAATATTACGAAGGTGAATTAGAACGGTTGTTGCTGCAATTAAAAAGCATTCTGATTCCTCTCAGTATAATCGCTATCGGTGCTTTAGTCGCGTTAGTTGGAATCTGGGGGATTACTTCGCTGATTAACTCATTGCCTGGGTAATTTTCTATGTTTTGGAAATCGCGATCGCATTTTTCGGTAAAGGTTACTCCAGGTTGGTATCTTGCTTGGGGATGTACTGAGGATCTCTCTGATATTATTTGGCGCGATGATAAGGTAGCGATCGCTCGCTTTCAACCCGCTTTTAGTCGTACCGGGCGGTTTGTGGTTGCGGGGGATATTTGGTTCAGCAATCGGACGGAATTAATGCGGGGTTTTGATTTTAATAGGCAGGATGCCTATCCTAAAACAGATATTGAAATTTTGGCTTGTTTGTGGGAAATAAAGGGGATTGAAGCTTTAAATTTTTTGGAGGGGATGTTTGCTTTTGCGGTTTGGGATCGGGAGCGGGAGGAGTTGTGGTTGGGACGCGATCGCGTTGGTTCTCGTACTTTATATTATACCACTTCTGGTTCGATTTGTTTTGTTGCTCCTCAGTTAAGAAATCTTGCTTCTTTTCGCTCGAATGAATTAGATTTGGTGGCGTTGCGGGATTATCTTTGTTGTGGGTTTGTACCGGGTGAGCAAACGCTTTGGCGAGATGTGCGGGAGTTGCGTCCGGGGACTGTTTTGTGTTTATCAAACGATCTGAATGAACCGCAGAGACGCAGAGAACGCAGAGAGGTTTATTGGGAAGTTAGAGAGGAGATTGGAGAGAGGGAGAAGTGTTTGGAATGGTATGGTGGGAGGGTGCGATCGCTTTTGGAACAAGTAGTAGGAGAATGTTTGCCCCAAGGTGAACCTGTGGGGGCTTTTTTGTCGGGGGGAATTGATTCGAGTTGTATTGTTGCTTTGGCTGCGAAGTTACACGATTATCCGGTACATACTTATTCGATTCATTGTGGTTTGGAGTATCCCCATGAGTTGGAGTTTGCTAATTTGGTGGCGAAGCATTGCGGTACTGAACATCATATTTTAGAGTTAAATTCAGATACAATTTGGCAGGGTTTGCCGTCAGCGATGGCTGATTTGGATGACCCGATTGGCGAGGGTTTGACGGTTCCCAATTTGTTGCTGGGACGGGCAGCTAAAGCATCGGTGAATGTAATATTAAATGGTGAAGGGGGCGATCCTTGTTTTGCGGGGCCGAAAAATAAACCGATGTTATTGAATAGTTTGTATGCATCGGTTGTTAATGAGGATAAATCAGATGATTTGGTTGCTTATCTCACTTCTTTTAAGAAGTTATATCTCGATTTGCCGCAAGTTTTGAAACCGGAGGTTTGGACGGCTGTTAAAGATGAACCTTCGGTGTTTTCTACTCTGTTAAATTCTGAAGCTAGTTATCTAAATCGGCTGATGTTGCTGAACATTCAATATAAAGGGGCAGACTATATTTTAACCAAGGTGAATAATTTGACTCAAGCAGCGGGATTGGAGGGGCGATCGCCGCTATTTGATCGCCGCGTTGTAGAATTAAGTTTGCAAATACCGCCAGAATATAAGTTATTTGGCGCGGAAGAAAAGGCAGTTTTAAAACAAGCGGTGGCGGATTTATTACCAGAGGCGATAATCAAGCGTCCTAAGAGTGGAATGGTGATGCCGATGCAGCAATGGTTTCGCAAAGATTGGAATCGGAAAGCTAGGGGTTTGTTGTTGGGGAAAAATGCAGCGATCGCACCGTACTTAAATCAGTCTATCATTCGAGATTGGTTAAATTATCGCGGCGACGCTTGGGGACGTTATGGATATAAACTGTGGCTATTGGTGAGTTTAGAAATCTGGCTGCAAGTAAATAGCGATCGCTGATTTTTCCTATCCTCGTTACGAGGTAGAACCTCGTAACGTCATACAGGAGGCTCTGCCTCCGGTAAAATAGAGGCAGAGCCTCAGATGTATCATTTTCAGGTAGAACCTGGAAACGAAAGACGAAGCAGGGTTTTGATTTCATAAAGGTAGGATAAATTATGCAGATCCTAACATTGCGTTACCGTGTTGGAGAGGATGGAATTTTACATTTAGATGTGCCTGTAGGGTTAACTGATACTGAGTTAGAAGTGACAATAACATTAAAGAAAGTTACACCAGCCACAATAACGTCGGAAGCATTAGAGTGGAAAAAGTTTATTGAAAGAACCTATGGAAGCTGTGCCGATGACCCAATTGTTATAGATGATGAGGGAATATCAGCAGCACTAGATGACAATTTAGAAATTATTTTTGAGTAACTGTAATTAATTGGATGATTTATTTAATAGACACGAATGTTTGTGTCAGATATTTGAACGGTCGTTCTGAATCAATTAGAGAAAGAATACTGACAACCAATCCTCAAGATATCGCTGTCTGTTCGGTGGTAAAATTTGAGTTATTTTATGGAGCATTGAGGAGTAATAATCCAGAGCGGAACTTAGAAAAACAGCAAGAGTTTTTACATCGTTTTGTTTCTCTGCCTTTTGATGATACAGCAGCAACTATTGCCTCTAGGATTCGTGCTGTCCTTGCTGCTAATGGAACACCAATTGGTGCTTATGACATTCAGATTGCAGCTATTGCGATCGCTAATAATTTAACCCTGGTGACTCATAATACAGATGAGTTTAGTCGAGTAGAAGGGTTGCAGATTGAGGATAGGGAGATGGAAGGATGAGTCAGTAGAATTTGGTTTAACTATATCAGTTAACCAAAACTCTCAACCACATACACAGAATCAGCCCCGCTATCGATTAGAATTAAGCTATCGCTGCTATCAGGAGCTTGACTTTTAGCAATGCCTTGATTCGCAACTCGAATAATCCTTTGCGGGCTAAAGGATTCTAATTCTACAAAGTTACCCATGTCTAACCATTTTAGTTCTTCACTTGTCAAATCTCGTCTCACTTCCTCTGGTAATTGTTGAGCTTGTTGAGAGGATTCGGCTGAATTTATGACAAAAACTCCTTGGCTGGACAATATCTGACGGGGTAGCAATCCCAAGTCATAAATTACTGCATTAGTGTTAAAAAACCAATCGGGGCTATTGCGGAGATTGTAAACTAAGGCGACTCCGCTAGGACTAGCATCGTGTAAGGCATATACTTTTAAATCCGGATTGCGGCGTAGCATTTCTAATACTGTAGTAAAAATACTTTCGGGATATCCGGTGATGCTTAAAACCGCACAACTATTTTCAAAGTGGAAGTTATTGGCAATTAGCATTTGGGCAATAGCTGCATTATCGCAAACAACCACTCGGTCAAAACTATAAGCGGTAATCTCTGTACTAATTAAACTAGCTGTACTTTCTTCCCGTGGAAAAGGCAACATTTTTTCAAATCCATTAATTTCTTTCCAGCGATTTATCCAGCTATCAAACTGACTCTCGGAAATAAAAAATGATTGCCCGATATCGTTAATCCGATTCAATTGGCGATACCCTAAATAAATAGAGATCATCCCCGACAGCACGCTAAATACAAACCAAAAAAACGAGTTTAATGACAGACCGATTATCATTCCTGCAATTAGAATAATGCCTCCCAATACTTGGAGAATTCGCGCAGTCTTTCGGCGAAATTTGGGGTTAGCTTTTCTGTTATTAGTTGCAGTAAAGATTGCACTAATAGCAATAATTGCAATTAAGGGTAATAATCCAAAACCTTGGCTTATAATAACCCCCATAATTATAAAAAATGTGCTAATAAAGCTACATCCTACGAATCCTATTGGATTAAATACCCTTGCGTTTAAGCGTCGGTCTAAAAGATAAAATAGCTGTTTAGGGGTAAAGTAAAGTCTGTTATCATCAGAGATATCGTTAATCGCCTTAGCAAAAAACGGATCTGTGAATCTAAATTTAGTATTTATAACGGCTGAAGGTTCAAAAGCAAATGGATGATTGCAGTTTTTACAGCGTCCTTGGTTAGTTGTGCGATCGCGTAGATCGTTATCTGTCCCACACTTGACGCATTTCATACCCATAATATCACCTCTAAAACACTTGATTCTCCAACAAAATGCTGTAATCTTCTCGCCGACGAATCAATCTATGCTTGCCATTTTCTAACAATACCTCAGCGGGGCGAGGACGATGCAAGAAATGGGAAGACATCGCATAACCATAAGCCCCCACATCTAAGATTGCAATAATATCCCCGATTTGTAAACGGGGAAGTTGGCAATTTCGCCCCAAATAATCTCTCGAATAAGTTGTATTCCCGCAAACATCTGTAGGATGTAAGGGCTGTTCTAAGTTTAACCCGTTCCAAGTGACAATTTCTCGATAACCTCCATGTACGGATGGTACTGATAAATTAGCGACAGTAGTATCGACGCCGACGATTTGTTTTTCTCCCTGCCATTTCACAGAAACGACTTGGGAAAGTAAGGTGGCGCATCCGGCGATCGCTGCCCGACCCGGTTCTATAATTAATTTAATTTCTTTGTCTATCTTCAGCAGTTGTTGCGTCAACTCTGCCCCAAACTCTGACCAGTTAAAACCCGCAATATTTTTATTGTAAGGATAGCCAAACCCACCGCCAAAATCTAAATATTCCCAATCCGGTAATAATTTCCCCGTCGCTAGTACGGTTTCAATAACTGAGGTAAAAGCTGCCGTCGCATTCGTACCAGTGCCGCGATAAAAATGCAATCCGCTAAGTTTTATTTTGACTGAATTAGCGATCGCGATCGCATCTTCAAATTCATCGGGATGCACGCCGATGCGACTTTCCCCGGTAATTTCAGGTAAATTTAACCTCAATCCCAATTTAGGGGCGGCAATCGACGTTCTTAAGTCTTGATAAATCTCGCAACATAAACTCAACTGCGATAAACTATCTAAGTTTAAAGTTCTGACGCCACCAGTTAGTAACAAGCGCATTTCCACTGCATTTAAGTTGCTGCCGCTGTAGACAATTTCATTGGGAGAATACCCCGCTTTTAATCCTAAATAAACATCTCCAGGGGTATTGGCATGAAGTTTCCACCCACAAGCATGGAAAATCTGCATTAATGAAACATTGCCATTGGTGACGCTGGCGAAGTGAAATTGAGTGCGGGGATAGGGAATAGACTGGGTAATTCGATCTATGGTTTGATGTAAGCGATCGCTTTCATAAACATACAGCGGCGATCCATATTTTTCCAGCAATTCTCTCGCAAGTTCTTCTCCTATCATAAAAATCTCCTAGCATATTTCCACGCCTGCGGTGGTAACCAAAAAGGGTGATCTAAAGATTGCCTATTTGCTTTTTCTCCTAATACCGATCTCCGCCATGCTTGCCACATAATTAACATCCACATGACGTTGCCAATGTAGCGAGTTTGTAAACTTTCCCCTAGCTTACCTGCGATGATATTTGCAGCGATGTGAGGTTGCCAGCGTGCTTCGTCGCGCAATACACCGGGATTCAACCATTGACCAATTTCTGACCACAATCGATCAAAATACCAAATCTTTAAGGGAACTCCCATACCGCGTTTTTCTCGCCAGACAATTTCCGGCGGTAACCAAGATTCGACGGCGCGTTTTAAGATATATTTTTCACAAGCGCCTTGCAAGCAAAGTTCTCCAGATAGTTGAAAAGTCGATTCGGTTAGGGGTAAGTCACAAAATGGCGATCGCACCCAAAGTCCGCAAGCAAAAGATAAATTGGTCGCCCTTGGTTGGATATTTTGCGCGCCTTTTAACATTAAAGTAGCGCGGCGCAATCGCTGGAAGAAACTCGGACAAAAAGATGGATCTAAAGCGTCTTCTATCCAAGATTGAGGGTTTAAAGTCTGGACTTCTTTATAAATGCGATCGCTGAAAATTTGCGCTTCATATCCGTAAAGTCTCCCAAAGGTTTTCAGGTATTGTTGGTTAAAGTCTTCTATCCCTTTAACCTCATTGTAAATTCCAGCCGCAATTAACGGTTTGTTCGTCCATCCGGCAAATAATTGATCGCCATTTTCTCCGTTAAAAATTACCGATGTTTCTTGACTCGCAGCTTGATTTAACAGGTATAATGGAGTAGTAACCGCATCCCCAAACGGGATATCTAAAGCTTGGGCAGTAGATGCGATCGCGCGTTTCAATTCCTTGGGTGTCGCCGCCACTTTCACTAAGGGAATATCTAAATATCGAGCAACTATTTCGGCATAAGGCAATTCCGAATAACCATCGTTGCCAAAATCTAAAGCATAGGCACGGACTTTAATCCCAGCTTGCACCAACAAAGCAGCAACAACTGAAGAATCAATCCCCCCAGAAAGCAACACCCCCACAGGTTCATCCGGTAATTCAGAAATTTGTCGTTCAATAGCATTTTTGAGCAAAATTTGCAGTTGGGAAACGGCTAGATTTTCATCCCGAATTAATGCGGGGGCTTCTCGCCATTCTTGTAACCTGCGCGACGTATATTTTAACGGGTTTCCCTGGAAAATTAATTCCGTTCCTGCGGGGATAGCAAAAATATTTTCAACCGGAGATAGGGGAGTTGGGACGTAGGAAAAACAGGAATAACCGTATAAAGCGGGGATGCTAACTTGGGGAGATTTAACCATCGGCAAGAGTTGCTGGAATTGGGAAGAAAACCAGATTGCTTGTTCTACCTGCGTCCAATATAAAGGAACGCGCCCAAAAGGATCTCTACCTAGAATTAAGCGATCGCTTTCTACTTTAACCCAAGCATCTGGGCAATCGGAAAACCCACCCGCTGAAATCGCCGCAATTATCCCATTTTTAGATAGGTTTTCTGGCGTTGCGTCTTTTGGGTTAACTTGCCAAACGCAACTGCCATCTTTTTGGTAACCCCAATATCCGCTAAAATGACGGGGTTTCATTTAACATCAAACCTGCTACTGCTAAGTGTCTGATTTCCCACCAACATCTGCACCTTCCAAGTGCCAGCGGGCGATCCAGAATTAAGTTGATGATAGCAATAAGTAGGCCAAACCGATTTATCAATTTGGCGCGTTTGATAGCGACTTTGATGGGCAATATTGCCGCTAGGATCGATCCAGTCGCAAGTAAGAGCTAATTTTTCCCCAATTGGGACATTTTGTAACGTGACGCGGTAGTAAACTCTGGGATTAGATTGACGGGCGATTTGATTGGTGCTGCTGCCTCCATTTTGCGTTAGAGTAACTAAACTATTGGATGCAGAGATATTAGCGATCGCATTTTCCACCCGGTTTTGATTCTGCACGTACACAGCAGTGGTAGCGATCGCGCCTACTAATGCTACCACCACACCCCCCAAAATCCAGCGATTTCGCCGTTTCTGCACTTCCAAAGCTTCTTTTCGCCGCAACTGCACCATCGCATCTTCCAACAACTCCGGCGGCAGATTTAATTCTGCCAAAATTTCCTTTATTTGTTCTGGTTTATATTCCGCGTCGCGCCGCTGGGATAATCGTTCAACTTCGGCAACAACTTGCGCCATTTGAGCTTCCGTCAGTCGGTCGTTCATAATCATTCCGTTAAAGCAACAAAGCTGCTACGCTTACACTCTAGCTTAAATCTCTACTAGCGATTTGCTGGGAAACGGACAACTAATAGCGATCGCTCTGATGCCAGATTATCATCAAAGCGATCGCTTAAATTCCCTACAACATTTGCTCTAATTCAGACGTAAGAGAATGTTCAACTTTCTCTACCCCAGTAACATCGAACACAATCGCATGGTTCACTGCTGGTAACAATCGGCGCAAAACTTGAATATAACCATCCGCATCGCTGCGACGATAAAATCGAGCCACAACCAATCGCTGCATATTGGGCAATTGACGCACAATACACCAGGGATGAACGTTTAATTTGGACTTTGATGTTGGTATCATAGAAATATCCTTCCCACGTTTGTGGGATCTGGTGAGAATTGCGGTCGCTCTTTTCGTTTTCCAGGCTAGAAGGGCGATCGCTTTGAGTTATTTTTGATTAAAGGTGAAATCTCACCTGTTGTCAAGACCAACATGGGGCGAGTTAGGTTAAAAATTAGAGAATTAGCAGAAGAGAAGGGTTGGACGCTACAAGACGTTGCCGATCGCTCTGGGGTTAATTACAACACTGTTAAAAGCTATGCTAGACGCGATGATGGTATGAATATGGTCGATCTTAGCGCCGTTGGGAAAATCGCCCGTGCTTTTGATGTCGCAATCGAAGATTTGATGCAAGTTTTGGAAGACTAGGGATGGGATATATCCAGGCAAAACATGGGCTACGTTAGGCTGCGAATTCGAGAGTTAGCCGATAAAAAGGGTTGGACGCTGAAGGAAATTGCCGATCGCTCAGGAGTAAATTACAACACAGTAAAAAGCTACGTTCAGCGCGATGCCTTGAACACAGTCGATCTCTCTGCGGTTTTCAAAATAGCCCGTGCTTTTGAAGTAACGCTTGAAGAATTGGTGGAAGTTTTGGAAGATTAGAGGAAATTTGGAAGCTATTGCTTCTTATACGCTGTTGTCAATATCAACATGGGGCGCGTTAGGTTAAAAATTAGAGAATTAGCACAAGAGAAGGGTTGGACGCTACAAGACGTTGCCGATCGCTCTGGGGTTAATTACAACACTGTTAAAAGCTATGCTAGACGCGATGATGGTATGAATATGGTCGATCTTAGCGCCGTTGGGAAAATCGCCCGTGCTTTTGATGTCGCAATCGAAGATTTGATGCAAGTTTTGGAAGATTAGAGATGCAATATTATATCAACGTTTGGTGCATCTATATCGGATATTTTTCTGGATGTAGGGGCGGGTTTTACCAACCATCTTTGATACAAACAGATAACCAAAATAAACCCGCCCCGGCGACGGTTATGCAAAGAAACCCGGTTTCTGACTTACGCAAAGAAACCGGGTTTCTATGAAAAATGGTTGATTTGGAACGAAAGCTCTGCAAAGAAACCCGGTTTCTGACTTCTAGCGCCTAACCAAAAGTCGAGCCATTCCAGCCCCACATCGAACCTTTAGCATCATTAAACTCTATATAAATGCGATCGCTTGGCACGCCCAACGCTTCGCTAATTTTCTGACAAAAATCCTGACTCATCGACTGAGTTTGCGATGAACTCATACTACCAACGCTTTTAACCTCAATGTAACAAACCGGATCGGTCGTACCAGCAAAAGTCATTGCCACATCAGGCTCAAACGCCGTCATTACGTAAGCTTCCGGTTTACCTGTATGCTTGGCTAAAGCGGAAGAAAGATTTTTCAGCAACTTCTCAACCGCCGATTTTTCCGGTGCAGAAACAGAAGCTTGAACTTTGATTAAAGGCATAAACTAATTGCAGATTTGAGATTTTAGATTTCAGATTGATTGGATTGGGGATTTATGGGATTTGAGATGTGAGATTTTAGATTTCAGATTTATGGGAATTGAAATTTATGGGATTTCAAATTAAATTTTCTAAATCTCAAATCTCAAATCTGAAATTCCCCTTAGCCGCCGTAATTCCAGCCGGTGCTTTCGAGTAACAAAGGATCGCCTTCCCGATGGACGCCAGCGCCAATTACTTCGCCGACGTAAACCGTATGATCGCCATGTTCTACTGCACCGATTACTTTACACTCGACGTAACCGAGAGAGTCTTTAATAATCGGACAGCCGGTTTCTTCGCCTACATAGAATTCTACGTCCTCAAACTTATCGCCGCTGCGGCGTTGCGGCTTGAAAAATTTTTGGGCTAAATCTTTTTGTCCTGCTTCTAAAACGCTGAGAGCAAAAACGCCACTGGCTTTAATCATGGCGTGAGATTTAGAATCTTGCTTGACGCAATTTACCACCAAAGGTGGTGTAAAAGAAGCCTGCATCACCCAACTGGCGGTGAAGCCATTAACTTCTTCCCCATCTTTGACGCCGCAGACGTAGAGGCCGTGGGGAATTTTCCGCAGGATAGTTTTTTTCGCTTGTTCGTCTAACACGGGTCTACCGCCTGAAGAGTTTTCTACATCGCTTAGTTTACCAATGTTGTTTGGTAATTGGTAATTGGTAATTGGTAATTGGGTAGAGTCCGGGAAACAAAGGTATTATCCATTACGGATTACGGACTTTGGGCGAAATAGGTGATAATGTTGCGGATGGTATAGCCGCGATCGCGCGTTCTCGACTTTCCCCAGTGCTGGACTAATAACATAAAGCGTTGTGCGAATCAACTTTTCTTCGCGCGTCACTGCTGCCATCTGTTCCAACGGTATCAGTACAATTCTCTCATCGGGCCAACCCAGGCGATAGCAAATCGCCACTGGCGTATCTGCTGGATAATGTTGCATTAACCGATCTTGGGCTGCTTCTATGTGACGCGCACTCAGGTAAAGGCACAAACTTGCCTGATGCGCTGCCAAACTTGATAATTCTTCATTTTCTGGGACTTGCGTGCGACCGCTAATCCTGGTAAGAATAATTGTCTGCACCAATCCTGGTACGGTGAGTTCGACGCCGAGTTTAGCCGCTGCTGCTTGAAAGGCGCTGATTCCGGGTATGACTTCAAAAGGAATTTCTGCTGCTGCTAAAGCTTGAATTTGTTCGCCGATGGCGCTGTACAGACTCGGATCTCCCGAATGAAGGCGAACTACAGATTTGCGATCGCGCACCCTCGCCACCATGATCGGCAAAATCTCTTCCAGCGTTTGATTAGCTGTGGCGATAATCTCCGCATCCGGGCGCACTCCTTCTAATATCTGTTCTGGCACCAGGGAATCGGCAAATAAAATGGCATCCGCTTGCGCGAGAATTTTCTGCGCCTTCACCGTCAACAATTCCGGATCGCCCGGTCCCGCTCCCACAATGTATACTGCCGGTGCGAGACTAGGTAAGGTTTTTGCTTCTCCCGATTGGGATGCAACTTTGGACATAAATCTAAGCAACTACACTAATTCCATAAATCCTTCCGGATCTTAGCGACTATCCCAGTAATAGGGAATGGTAGATGCACCCTGGTCAAGCCTTGGAAGAGTTTATCTTCTAGGGCTTTTTCTTTTAGCAGGCGATCGCTTTGATCTAGAGTCTGCTTCTATTAGCATTTTCCTCCACTCAATAGCAACAATCTTGAGCAAGAATTGATCCCGTGAAAGTTGATTTAAGCATTGTCAGGGAAATTTATGAAAAAATATTGCAGGTGCTTGATTTAGTTGCTAAGGTATGACTGTAGATTTGCTTCCGGTCAATTTTGTATCAGGGAGATTTGTCACCTATGCTTTGTTTCAATCTTGTCCCTTCACAATTGACGGATTCTAGAATTTCTTGAAGGCTGGGAAAACTGCGCTTAAACAACCGAGAAACCGGGTTTCTGGGTAAATCTCTAGTTCCAAATCGATGATTTTTCCGAGAAAACAACCGAGAAACCGGGTTTCTGGGTAAATCTCTAGTTCCAAATCGATGATTTTTCCGAGAAAACAACCGAGAAACCGGGTTTCTGGGTAAATCTCTAGTTCCAAATCGATGATTTTTC
>ERZ1066131.177-NODE-177-length-21077-cov-17.181286_pt1 | contig 21077 bp, 22 predicted proteins | sample MGYA00382778_ERZ1066131 | MGnify/ENA primary metagenome ERZ1066131 (study PRJEB33369, sample SAMEA5778361) | biofilm metagenome | biome: Industrial cooling water; feature: Water cooling tower basin; material: Biofilm | place: United Arab Emirates | collected... | reverse complement strand
TCTCTATGGCTTTATCCCATTTATCAATACCTAATAAGACGTTAAACCCTGCGTCTGTTAGTCCTTTTGTTAAACCACCACAACCACAGAATAGGTCAAGGACATTCATTTTTTTATCATGTAGATAGTTTTTCTTAATATCACTTAACCAAACATCAAGTTCATCGCCATCTGGTCGTACCCAGATACATTTAATACCATGACACTCTTTTTGTTCTAATGACAATAGAGTAAATTTAGATATGTACTTATCTTGAAGATACCGTTCGCGTAAAGTTGTCTTGCAACTTATTATTTCTCCATGGAAATCGACAACTTTAGTGCCTTCCAATGGAGTTGGAACGACAAAATCCATTGTGTGTGAATCTTTTTTTATTTTGAAAGAAAATGTCATATCCGTTGTGATATATACTTGACGAGAATAATGCACACCTTTTTGCATTCCTTCTTCGATAAGTATTTTTTCGAAACAATCTTCAAAATCTCTCCCTGCAGTGCATTTCATACTTTGTGTAATTGATTGACATATATTATAAATGGTGTCGAACACACCTGATGAATATAACTGAGATAAGTATTTATCATCACCAAATCGACTTAGGTCGATCTTTCCTATACAATGACATCTTTTATTTTTTTTTTTACATTCACATTTTTTTGAAAAATGCTTTAACGATTGCCTGATGAAACAATTCTCTCGCTGGAACATGTCGGAACGGTATTTCAATAACTTGGAATCGCAATTCATATTTGCTGTCAGATGTTACCGTTTAAAAGTTAGACTAAGCATTGTGATATCATTTTTTTATATAACGAATTGATTGTAGATTTTGAAAAGAATTAGCAGTTGAACTGAACCAAATTAATTATGTGGTCTAGACTTATACAACGATTAGAATCCTATATATTCCAGAAACGACCAACGGATGTGGAGAATGCGGTACTTATTTCATCTACGATAGGTGGTTTATTTGGGATGACAAAAGGATATCATGAAGCAACTCGGCATTCAAATGGTTATATCTGGCGTCCTGTGGTTTATGGAGTTGGAGGGTTCGGATTGGGAATTTTTACAGGGGTTCATTACAAAAAGGTGGTGATGCTCGTGATCGGCGCTGATCTGATCAAATCCGGATTGTCTAATTCGAATTAATTACATTTAATTGAATGTTAGTGGGTATTACAAAAATGAATAAAAAAAGCGCATATAAGATTCTCGTGTACGGACATGCTGGATGGATCGGTGCGCAGTTCCTTAGTATTGCGAGCTTAGACGAGGACGTGCAATGTATCAAGAGCAATGTCAGATGTGATGATTATGATGCATTATGCGCGGAGATTGAAAAAGTAAAACCGACCCACCTTGTGAGTTTTATTGGTCGTACCCATGGATACTACAATGATAAATATTTTTCGACGATTGATTATTTGGAACAACCTGGGAGATTGGTGGATAATATCCGAGATAATATGTACTCACCAATTCTATTGGCATTCATAGGAATGCAATATGGGATCCATTTTACATATTTGGGGACGGGGTGCATCTTTGAATACGATAACGATCATCATTTTGGGTCGGAAGAAACGGGTTTTACAGAATTATCGCGACCTAATTTTTTTGGGTCGTCCTACTCAATCGTCAAGGGTTTTACAGATCAATTTATGAAGGTACTGGCAAAACACGTGCTACAATTACGGATCAGGATGCCAATTGTAGCTGAAGAGCATCCGCGTAATTTCATCACGAAAATCTTGAATTATGAAAAGATTTGTTCTATTCCGAATTCCATGTCGGTTCTTCCGGATCTGCTACCCATTATGCTGGATATGATCAAAAGAAATCGGACAGGAACGTACAACTTTACGAATCCCGGATTGATTTCACACAATGAGATTTTGGATATGTATAAACAGATATGTGACCCAGATTTCGAGTACCAGAACTTTAGTGTCGAAGAACAGAATAAGATACTTGATTCAAAACGATCAAATAATTTCCTCGACACTACAAAATTGTTGGAGGAGTATCCCTTTTTGCCAAACATCAAGGACAGCGTTCGAATGATGTTATCACGGTACAAAAAAAATTGATTATTGCAATGATCTGTCTGGTACATAATTAAGGAAAAGGATGATAACGCTCTTGGATATAATATAATAACCCAAGATTGTATTGCTTGCTTGATCTCTACAGGTTGCGATCACATAATGTCTTCGACATGCCCAATCTGCATGCTGGACGTCAAGGTCCCAGTTGAATTCACATGCTTTCCATGCTGTGACCCACGAAAGGTGCAGGGTAAGCACTGTCATTCCGTGACACGAGTGTGTCTGCCGTGTGCGAGGAAATATCTGGAACTCAATAAAAATCGGCAGGACCGAGTGTTTGTGAGAAAGTGCCTGTTTTGCTCGAGCACGGTGAATCCACAGTCCCTGAATGCGAGCAAGGCATATCGAAAGGACTATCGGATGATGGCGATGGATCCGAGGACGGATTATAAATGCCCTCAGTGTGGGGTTCTTGTGGGCGACCAGAATGACATGGAGAGACATCTCCAATCCGAATGCCCACAGAGGACAACATTATGCAAGGCGTGCCATTCGATGTATGTTGTGAATGATGAAGTGGCACACAAGGAGATGTGTCTGGGTATGATGAGTTGTCCGTTATGTGAGTGGCGCGATGACAAAGTCGCATTCGCTCTTCATCTATCCGATGCGCATAACAGTCAATACTGCTATAGTTGTCATACAGCCGTTCCTTCAACAAACTGGGAACGGCATGTCAGACGGCAGTGTCCCAACAGGTTTATTCACTGCAAGTACTGCAACGTGAGCGCACAGCTCCCACTGTACCCAAAACATGCTCGCGAGCACATCTTGGAGTGGTCTAGGCAGATAGCGGAGATCACAGAGGAGTGTTTTATATTGGAAACAGATACTTAGAGCTGATGATTTGAGCTGTTTTCTGTGGATTCCAAGCAAATTCAATGCCTTTGAGATTCTTGACATAATTAATATTAAAGCCCGTCGATGGGTCGATATGGAAGATCATGGGGTATTTTATATGGAAAAAGAAATAGTCGATCAAGGGGTACTTTTGACACAAATCCAAGGTATAAATAGTTTCAATTGTAGAAGGACTTAATGAGGTGGAGTATTTTGTAAGGAACGTCTGTAGAATCACTGGATACAAGGAGTCTTGTTTGACACGGAACGCATGCTTGGTTGTTTGTAAATCGATCATAAATTGCTCGAGCACTTTATGATTTTTGGGAAAAAAATTGGGGATGAGTCCAATCACATTGCTCTCTATACCACACTCGTCCGAACCACGAAGCATCTTGAAATAGCCATTGATACCAAAGTCGGGCCCCCATGAATTCTTGATCCACCAATACGGTGTTCCATCGGATTCTTTTCCCCACCCAGAAATAACAACGGCGTGCCCCCCTACAATATTGGAATCAGGGGAGTGTTTATATATAGCGCCTTCGTTTGTAGGTACAAAATCATAAAAATCGGCATATACAGTGAATGATGTTAGCATTGGACCCCATTTCATGATATCCTTCATGATGGAGCTTTCGTCTGTTTGTACTAATGTATATGCGAATAGCGTGCGGAATAGACGGGGTGGTTCGAAATAAGGGGTATCGTTATTATTAAAGACACGTCCATTACAAGAACCGGTGCCAAGAGGATAGCCAGTATTGGTAGTGTAGTCGAAACATGTATTGGTCGTGATGCTGTCTTGGTCGAATGCCAATTTACGAAGTTGATAATAAGATGTCTTGTAGCCGTAATTGGTTCTGTTATACGCCAATTCTTGCAAGGTTTGTGTTAGACGATAAGGAGCACAAAACATTCTATAGGTGCCGTATAGGTTTAGATAAGTCACCGCATTACTCATGAAATTGCCATTACACCCAAATCGCTGAATGGCCTCATTGAAAATGGAAATCACTTGTGAATATTCAGTGGATGCCTTGAAAAGAGAGTCGTCGCATGCGATCATGACTGATGGCGACAACATTTCATCGAGAACTCTGTAGCCATAATAATGATTAAGTCTTTCGCTCAGTGACCCGACACTCGCAAAGGCCCAACAACTCCCACATGTGTTTTGATCCAAACAAGGGACAGTGATATCTTTAAATTGCACGTCTGGACGCCATTCATCCGGAATTTCAATATTAATCGAAGCGTAATCACATTCATATGGATAAACGGTTAGGTCTTCACGATCTTCCGCATTCCCAGACGCTATTTCTGTATTGAGTGGATGTGATGATGGCGTTCGCAAAATTCGTGGTTTTGTATTCATCTTATGTTTATTATAATAAATATGAATGATAAATGGGTGAAACCATTCTCATCTGGCATGTCCTGTTTGGATACAGTTGACGGAGTATGTTTGACTGATATTACTGCCGACGAATGTGAAAAGTATTGCGAGGATCATCCATTTTGTGATACAGGTTATCACCTTCAATACGCAGATAAGACCTATTGTGCTCCTTTACACGGATTATTTTCATTCGCCAGACGCCAAGCGTTTTCAAATAGCACATTTCCAGTTGACCAATCTATTTTCTTCCACCCCGACATTGGTGTTAAAATGAGGGTATTTGATGAAAAGAAAAAAATACCAAAGATAAATTACCCCCAATATGTATCTAACATTTTTATTTTGCCAACGGTTATTCAACACCTTCCGACCGGAAAATATTTGACATCTGAATTGAAATTAGATACGGATATTTCACAAGCGTGTGTATGGCAGATTTTCAGGTTCATATATAATTTTTCAGGATCCAATTCTACTTTTTACGATCGTATTTCGAATGGTGAGGTTGTATTATTCCGTTCTGTCAACGACGACATGACAATATCCTTTCAGGACAATACTCTACAAAGATTACCAATGTCGATGTTATTCGGGTATTCGACGAGCTATAATTATGCGAATGTATATTATTTCCAGATTTTTCAGAGTACAAATCTGAAAACCCCGCTCCAATTGGATCAGCCTTTTGCGATACGTGTAAATCAACTTCCCATTTTAACTGATAGTTCTGTCTATTACTTGGATATAGATGATAATTCATCATTACAACCCATTAGTGTCAGCGATTCGAGCGCAAGTCTTGAAGAATTCCGGAACTGGCGATTTATCAGAGTGGAGAATGGACAGGAAATTCAACAATTTCCCGATTCATTGTTCATAGAAAGCCAATGGGTGTACGCTAAAAACTTTTTGGGTGCATCCTTGGATGAGAATGATAATGAGAACAATATAAAATCAACAAATTGCGTTTCAACAAGTCATGTGAGGTCGATGATTATAATCGTCATCGTGATCGTTGTAATTATTGCACTTATTATTCGCTGGCGCAAATATCTAATCTAATTTGTCAATTCGAGATTTCGCAAATGGGTTTGGATTGTGTTTATGTGTTGGGGTCGATGTAACCAACAACGATTGAATGTCGGCGATTTTCCGTTTAAGACAGTTATTTTCATTTTCTAGATGACCGTTTTGTTCGCGTAACGCGCGGTTCTGTTTATGCAACTCCCACAATCGATGTCGATCACTTGTGAAATGGTTTTGAAAAGATGACTTTGATGCGTAAGTCTTTTTGGATGGATTGCACGCACACCATAGTTTTTCGGTCAATTTTGTTGTCATATTTTTTATAATGCTTGTGAAAACATTATAAAATAAAAAAAATCAATTTATACATTTAGAAATCATCCTCGAAATCGGTTACATTGAATGATTCCTTATTCTGAACGGAAGAAGACAACACGTATTCCGTAACACGTTGTTCGAAGAAATTAGTCTTGCCTTCCAAACTCATTTTGTTCATAAAGGGAAAAGGATTTTTAGCGTTAAAAATCTTAGGATACCCAAACTGGGTTAGCAATCGATCTGCCACAAACAATATGTATTCCTTCATGAGATCTTGGTTCATTCCAACGAGACGACATGGGAGACTGTTGCATATAAAGTCTTCCTCGATATTCACAGCGTCCTTCATCATTTCATACACTTCATCGACAGGGACCTTGTTTTCGATATATGTGTATAGCAAAACCGCGAATTGCTGGTGGAGACCTTCATCACGGGCAATCCATTCATTGCTTTTTCCGAGTGTTTTAGTCATCAGCCCTCTCTCCTTTAGCCAGAATATGGCACAGAAAGCTCCTGAGAAGAAGAGACCTTCCACGATGCCAAACGCAATCAGTCTTTTTGCAAATGAATTCTGTTTTGGATCGATATATTTGAGAGCCCATTGAGCCTTGTTTGCTACACACGGTATCTCATTCACGGCGTTAAACAGCTTTAATCGCCTGGCTGGGTCAGCCACAAACGTATCAATGAGAAGAGAATATGCCTCGGATTGGCCGGTCAAGATGCCATTGAAAACACCAGTGTTCCTCTTGGGTTCGGCAAAACAATATGTAGGAACGGGATCCGAAGTCAATTGTGTAATTTGAACGACCGTTCGATCCTGAGGCGTCCAAGAATTTTTGCGTTTTTGAAAACAAGATGTGATATATGTTGTGAATACATAAGATTTTGAAATCTGTTTCAAAGAAACGCCAAAGGTCCGAGATAGATAAACTAGGTCACCTCGATTCATGAATATGCCTTGATTGTCGCTACGTATTGTACTATATACATTCAACCCAATGAGTAGTAATTGGATACGTTGATAAATTTCGTACGATTCTATTTTTGATGGGATGCCTGATATGACAAAACCGATCTGTCGCCATTCATATACTTTATGACAACCGTCGATGAAGCCTTCCAACCACTTTGCTTTCCCATACGCTGTAGAGTTGATCGGAATAATATCAGGAAATTCTATAATATCATCAGGGAATACCTGAGATGGTCTTGAAGTCATGTAGCCTTGTTGGTATGCTTTGCCTGGCTCGACGATAACATCATGCTCGATTGTCTTTGTCGGATAGTTCCATCCGGTCAATACGGATTCATTGCGATGTAGATTTTTGGTTTCGATGCGATGAGCCTCATCGCCAATGAGCCATTTGTGTCCGTTCGTGCAGTCCAGTCGCATACCATTTCCCAGAGTCACGCGGGTAATGACATCATCACCCGTATATCGGATCTTGACATTCGAAAAGTGCACACCATTCCAAACATTGACATTGCAACCTAACTGGGAGCGAATAGGGTAATAACCCCTGTCCGTTAGGATATAAGTTGACCCAGTCACACAATGAATGTTTTCAATCATCGCCTGAAAGGCATAATAACAACGAACTTCGGGCACAGGAATTTCTTGACAAAAATTCGTAATCAGATTCTCCAGAACAATGCCATCACTTCCAGCGAAAAAGGCCAGTATGTGTTCTATAAAATACTTTTCGTCATCGGTTAATTTATCCCAGTCGCTCTTATCGGCACTAAAATCAATCTCTTCAGCCGTCCAGAAACTGGACTTATGCTTCTTGTAGGCATCCCATATGTCGGGGTATTGTATGGGAAACAAACAGAAGCGGTTTTGCTTTTCAATCAGTAGCGGTTCGGTTGTCATGGGATGAATTATTTATATGAGATCCAAGATTTTATTATAATTATTTTATCAACTTGTCCAGATTTTATTTTGTCAATATTATATATACAATTTAACAAAGTAGGCTCACAGAAAGACAAGACAAAAAAACATGAAAACATCTTCTTCTTCTCCATTCTTGTTTGATCCCAAGAAGTATGCTTTTTACGATCTGGTAACAGAATATTTCAGCAATCCCAATCTACAAAAGGTAAAAGACGACCAAGAATTCAGCATTTACGTTTGTAAGATGGAAACATTACTATTGAATGAGTGCCGGTATCTTGTCGTAATTATCCACTCGGACAAGATGGCGATTGGGACAGTTCGACGTCTATCTGAACTAAAATGGGTATCCCTGCAAACTCGGATCTTACAGTCGGATACCTATTTCAATGTGGTTTCTCACGCATATCAGATTCAGAATTCATTAAAGTTTCATTTTGCGGTCAAGCAAAAGTCAACTGCGAAAGACAAGTCTGTGTACGTTTTTGAAAACAACGAGTACCCAGTCGATATCACATTATTGCATCTGAAAGGAAATCTTTATGAATACCCCATGACCGGATCGTTCATATCATGCCTCGAGACCTATCAGACAGTTTTGACATTTCATACTTAGCTTGCGATGAACATGAATCCATTTTCAATATTTACTTTGGACGAGTCATAATTTTTAATTACGGCCAATTCTTGTTTTGTGATGGAATCAAAAATGGAATATCCATTCAACAACGCGCAAATCTGGAATTGCTCCGGTGGATCTAACCATTGCTTGAATCCTGGGAGGAAATGATGACCGTAACTCAGACCCAAGTACGCCAGCATGTTAAAATGATGACGCTTGGTAATGAACATTAAATTTTTTCCGATGGTTAGAAGATACTTGCCATTCTTGACCAAAGAAGTATAATCGTCCAGAATAGTCGATTTTTCCAGATCCTCCAGTGAATGGACTAAAAAATCGGCTGGGTGTGTAGATTCGACCCTTTGTGGAAGAAAGTAGCTGTAGACCAACATGGCGAGAATCTCGTGGTTTTTATGGTATTTCTTCCGAATATGATTTAGGCGGATTTCGAGAGACTCTTTTGTTATATTTTCTTCAGAAGGATAGGAGATGGATCCACAGAATATCGCGTCTGGGCGAATCCTTGTAATATAATCGAACCTTGTCTTGTTATCATATTCATACTTTACAAGAGCTTCATACGCTTTGTGAACTCTGTAGTATTCCAATAGGGCATCACTATTTTCAAGATAATCTTTGTGTTTGCCGGACACACAGGAAGAGATGGTTTGAAGGACAGAATTCTTTACATGTTGTACGTGATCCGTGTCATGACCGACCCAGTCGATATGAGCGAGGATATCCGGTGAAATGGCATTCCTTATTAACATTTCATGCTTTTCCTTCATACTCGAAGATAACACCATGAAAACAATTGTATTGTCAAGAAGGTGTGTTTTTACGGAATTGAGACATATTTGTATTGTGTTGTCATCAACGATACCGCAATACAGGAGTGCTACTTTTTTCATATTATCTTCTAATTTTAATTTAATATGAATCCATATTAAATCAAATTAATAATTATTAATTATGGACGTGTTGATCCCTTTCCATTGGAAGGACTCTGATACGTTAAGGAGCGCACTGCCATTTATCCGAAAAAACATTTTAAACGTTCGGGTCATTTATATTGTGGGAGAGCAAGATCCAGATATCCCCGATACCGTATTTGTGTCAGAAAGTGTCTTTCCTTACAAAGCACTTATTCCTCTTTACTACCCAAGATATTTATACCGGACTGGGTGGATCTTTCAACAACTGATTAAAATGATGGCATGGAAATTTATTGAGGGATTATCTCCCATCTATCTTGTGTGGGACAGCGATACTGTGCCTTACCGTCCTCTGAAATTTGTGCAAGATGGTGTTTTTCTATTTGGGAAATCGCACGATATACACGATCCCTATTTCGAGCATATCCATCGAGTTTATCCAGATCTAACAAATACCATGGCCAAGGATACATGCGGACTTCCGACGTTTTCAGCAATATCACATCATCAGATTCTTTCGAGATCGCATATCGAAGACCTGATTCAAAGAGTCGAAGCCGTCCACGATAATATGCCGTTTGAATTGGTATTCTTGTCCTCCTTGGATCCTAACGAAAAAGCACCGTGTTCGGAATACGAATTGTACGGAAATTTTATGCGGGTATTCTACCCTGACATCGTGCGTTTCAGGGATCTGAAGATGATTCAAACATCCACACATCATTTCGGACACACCTTTGACATCGACTATCCCTTTGGAGATCATATGGATTTGGTGTCGTACCATAAATACGAGAATCAGGATATATAGTAGTTTTCACGATTCATTACAACTTAAAACCAAATGAAAAGTAAAAAAATTAAATATGAAAATTGTTTTGGTCTGTATTGGAAACTATCAAGAGTATATTTCGCATTGTGTTCGTCAATTATTACTATGGAAGAATGACGACATTACGATTTTAACGGATACTCTTGGACTACAAGAACAATTATCACAGCATTTACCTAAACAAGTCGAAGTTATCCATCTTCCAGAAGAAAAATGTTGTGGTCTAGGAGAACAATTTGAATGTCGCTCACCATTAAGCCATGAATTTCGTCAGGGATTCTTGCGCCATTGTTTCAAGAGATTTGTTTATATTTACGGATATATGAAAAGCTTTGACGTGGATAATATTGTTCATATTGAGAATGACGTCATGCTCTATACGAATGTCGACAGGTTAAGATCGGTATTCGAAACGGATATTCATTTAATTGTAGATGCAGAGACGCGGTGTGTCCCAAGTTTCATGTACTTCAAGAATCATGAACTTATTGGGGAATGTTTAAGATCTCATATTGACTGGAGAGACCCAAGTGCCAATGACATGGTATTTTGGGCTAAATGTCAGAAGCATCACCCGAACAGAATCACAAAACTCGTCATTACTCCGTTTGACGATAATTATAAAGAGAATATTGGGGTTTTTGATGGTGCCGCAATCGGTCAATATCTTGGTGGTGTGAATCCAGAAAATCTGAGCGACCAAAATAGTTATACGAAAGGATTTGTAAATGAGACATGTATGGTGAAATACAATCAGTTTGCCTTCTCATGGAAACAAGAAGAAGCATCTGGTCTTTGGAGACCAGTGATGGTGTATAATGATGATAATAATAAATGTGCATACATCAACAATCTCCATGTTCATTCTAAACATCTCGAAAATTTTGTGAGTCGGATATCTTCCGTCCAAGATCTCGAGCATGATTTTTGCGCTGTTAATATCAAGTGGAATACCGAGGACTTTTTAAACATCATTCAGCATTTCGTGTTTTTTGATTATCTCCCAACGCACTTCAAGGACAATCGGTGGAGATTATTGAGACGACCATTATGGAATTGGCCTACCGTATGCGTACCAGAAAAGGACTGGGTTCGGTTTATGAACAATCATCATATCTACATCAAAAGACCATATGTTTTATTCTGCTTGAATCATACCACATTGCCTACCATGCCAGAAGCACTCAATCGACCACGATGTTTAGCTGTATTTTTGACCAAAGCACCGTTAATGGATCATCCTAAGTTATACCTATTGCCCAGTTTGAATCCTTCCTTCTCGGATATTTTACGCGACATAACTTTACAATCGTCATTCGAAAAAGAAAAAACCGATAATATTTATAGGAATGATGATGGTATGTTTGAGCGACGGTATGATAATCTGGATTCTTATAAACGATTCATAGAAAAGTTAAAAACATTCCGATATTGTGTTGTCAAAGATACCTCTTTTGATCATTACATAGTCTGGGAGTTACTGGCGTTGCAAACAATTCCAATACTATCAGACTCGCCTTACACGAACATGGTAAAGCGAACAGTGAGCCCTTTCCCAATTTTTTCAACTATATCAGACGTCGTATCAAATTACAAATATCCGAGATATCCAATTTTTGATTCTGAATTATATAAAGATAAGGTGCGTAAATTGTTAAATTAAGTAAGAAATGATATGCATTAGCTTTGTCTTGAATTATTCTAGTGGCGGAATGGGAGACATGTTGCGATTCATGATGACCATGTTTGCGTTTTCAAAGGAAACTCCCAATACAAGGTTCATGATTAATATGAGTCATCGACCGGATTTAGTACCTTATTTCACGATTGGGGATTATTACAAGTGTTTAGCGACACCAGACACTCTTGTGAGGATGCCGTCACGAGAAGCATTACAGAGTATTCTCCACGATATCAAACGAGACGCACAAATAAATGAGAATCGTGTGATATACATTACAAGTAACGAGTATGGATTTGTTCCGTGGAACAATCTTGAAAGACACTTGCCAGAATTTCGAAATCACGTTTTTACCTTTTCAGAAAACGTCCATAATAACATGGTGACAATATTACCATTACCAAACCAGAATTACACATGTCTCCATATACGATGTGGTGATTATGCGATCACGAACATGCCCAGAAATGGTAGTGAAAAACGATTAGATGTTCATAATCCCAGTGTTGTGGAGGAAGTATGCAAAAACATTGACAATTCTGTGTCATCAAGGGAAAAAAATATGCCGATTGTTCTTCACTCGGATAGCGAGTTTTTAAAAGACATACTCAAACAACATTTCCCACATTTTTTATTCTACCCGTCTACGATTTGCCACATCGCTGAAGAAGAACCTGTCGAAGGAGGATATTTGTCGACAATAACAGAGTTTTTTTTCATGGCAAACGCAAAGGAGATTATACAGATCGGAAAGTACAGTGGATTCTCACACATATCGGCAATATACGGCAATGTCGCCTTCATATCCACAGAGGATCCAACAAACCACAAGATCATGAAATACTTTATCTAGTTTTACTTGGTTGGATGCCTGTCATAAGTTATTGTTGTATTTTTGGCGCAATCGGGATTGTAATACCAACCGTCCTTTGCGACTGGGGGGCAATTTGCTTCAGAACGAAGATACCTGCATTCAACGATTTTTAAAAAAATAGCGTATAGTAAAAAGGTGGTTATGTTCATCTTTTATTTTATTTTATTAATATCATATTGTTAAATGATATATGGTGAAAGCAAGGATTCCATAAAATCCCGAGGAATTTCAAGTACATGAGGATTTGTGTCAAAAGTTGTATAGGTAAAGCAGAGTTTCTTTGCTTCCAATACAAAACCTAGACAGTATTCAATCTTTTGACCGTCAAATGTAAAACATTTGCTAATCTTGATCACTTCGAGATTGGAACCATCGAGAATAATGATGGCGTGATAATATGTGCGGAATCGGTCGTTCGCCGAATGGAAATGTACCAAAAACCACAAATGATTGTTTTTGACATCCCAAACACCACAAGACGAGTTTTTGATGAATCTGAAAAAGGTCGGAGTGTATAACTTTTCCAATTCAAAATTTAATTTATTTCCGCAAACTGTGGCTACTCGGAAGGGATACCATTGATAAACGTATTTGAGCTGTTTGTCATGAACAAACATGGCCCAATTCTTTTCAACTGGTGAATGAATAGGTGAATCGATGAGCTTTACTGGCAGACACTGAAGGTTGATGGTATAAAATGTTGTTGATATTTGTATTGCTCCATCTTTTTCGTTTTGCGAGCTCGCTGAATAATAAAGTTGATTATTACAATCGATAACTCGGATGTCTTCTAAACCGCGATACAAGGATTTCTGTGGCGGGGTCTGAAAGATATGCTGGTGCTTACAAGTAAGTGTGATTGGGTCAAGAACGACAAACTCGTTTATGGTGTCGATACTTCTGTCGGGGTTGGCATGGTACCAACCTCCTTGTTTATCGATACGATAATTCACATTCCTTATATTGAGCAAATAATGGTCTTTCCATTTTAATATGCATGTATTTCCTCTCGCAAATGATGGGTTCAAAACACTTGGAACGATCTTATTGATTGGCGTCGATTTCAGCTGGTATTGTGATAATTTAATATAGGCCTCATTATTATCATCAACGTGAGTGTCATAGATGTCTTGCATGTGATTTATTACTTATTGTCTCAATCGTACAGTCTTTAGATGAAGATGACGTTGCTGTTTATCATTATCATAACGCGCAATCAAGATGATGTAAAGAATAGTCAAACAGAGGCCAATCGTATAAAACCACAAGATGCCCTTAATAGTATTCAACAAGAACAACATACACTCCGCGGAAGACATGTTTTCATTTGGTCTCGTTCTAAAATAAGCAAATACACGGTTATCTCTACTCCTTCGTTGTATATGGGTATGTTGAATAAAAGAATAGATATGCTGTAAGTGATTATTTATCTCCAAATAATCCGCATCCTTGAATGTCAAGCGATAATCAAAACAGATAGCCTGACAGTCTTGTACAGTTTCCAAAGCGGTGTTATAATGCATTTTATACCATTACGTACGTCATTAAAATTCATTCGGAAAATCAAAATGTAATTAATTTAAAGGTTTTTCCGTAAATCAGACAATTATATAGTTATGAAAGTGGAGGTGAGACAATTCGATCCGGATCTCATAGCTCCATCGAGACAGACAATGCACAACCAAGACCAAGGTGGTTCGAAAATTGTTGTGATTGGAAAGCCGGGAACTGGAAAGACAACTCTGATTACATCCTTATTGTATGATAAACGTTCAATCTTTCCTGTTGCTCTTGCCATGTCGGGGACAGAAGATAGTAATGGTCATTATCAAAAGATATTCCCGTCCTCGTTTGTATTCAACAAACTGGATATTCCAAAATTGGAGAATTTCATTACACGTCAAAAAATTGCGAAAAAACATTTATCCAATCCTTGGGCTGTTCTTTTATTAGATGACTGTACGGATGACCCCAAAATTTTCTCGACTCCAATTTTTCAGGGTATTTTTAAGAATGGACGGCATTGGAAGATGTTGTTTATCCTATCTCTTCAGTATTGTATGGACGTCAAGCCCGTGATTAGAACAAATGTCGATGGTGTTTTTATATTGAGAGAACCCAATATCCGTAATCGTCGAAGCATATGGGAGAATTACGCTGGGATCATACCCGAATTTTCATTATTCTGTTCTATACTCGATAAGGTAACGGATGATTTTACGGCATTGTACGTTTTGAATGCGACAACGACGAATCGGTGGCAAGATTGTATTTTTTGGTACAAGGCAAAACCTTCTCCCCAGTTCAAGTTTGGAAGCCCAGATTATTGGAAGTTCCACAAACAGCGTTTCAACACAAATTATAACGATTCTTTTTTGTAATCCATCATTTGAGAGTAAACAGATACAAGGTGCGATCAGTCAGTCCAAGTAATTCATCACGGAGATTAAGGAGATCTGAAGTCAATTGAGGTTTGGTTTTGTCCAACCTCGTCAAGAATAATCTGAATTTTTTAACAATATTTCTGGCTTGTGTGTCAGATATATTACGAAGTCGGATGATAGAGGAAGTTTGGGATATCCGGACGTGTGTGTCCAATTGTCCCATATACGTTTCTACGAATTCGTCGATCAGATCTGTCAGGTTTTGAAACAGCTTGTCAGAACTCTTGTGACGGCTATAGGAAAAAGTTTGCCAGTGGTAGATTTTAATATCCGTTTGAAATTGAAGAAAGGTTTGCACGATCCGTAGGAGATGAGCTTGTCGAGTATTCAGAGTCATTTTTATTATAACAATTTTTTTTTTCTGTTTTCCGTATAGGCAAAAAAAATTGATTTTAACCATATAATATCCATTGGTAATGATCAATTTACAGTTTATTCAAGCCACCAGATACACCATCAGAGTGTATCAAATCAAACCAAACGAACGACTATAGAATTGACGACAACAATGCGTTCATTCAACATGATTCAAACCATCGAGAATATCATTTCTGGGCACGTGGACGTATTTATCCGCGAGATTCATGACAAGTTTGGGGTGTCGGTGGAAGAGATGAATGAAATCTGGAGTAACATTGCAACCGAAAAGAAGAAAAATATGTACGATTCGAATTCGAAGAAGTCCAAGTCAAAGTCCAAGTCTTCGAAGCCCAAGAAGAGTAACAAAAAGTTGTCCCCTTGGATGCAGTTTTCCCACGACCAGAGGGCTTCTCTGAAGAACAGCAATCCAGAGCTGACATTCGGACAGATTTCCAAGAAGATCTCAGAAGCTTGGAAGTTGCTGTCTTCTGATGAAAAAAAGAATTATTTCTCAGAAGCTCTGGCTGAGAAAAATAAGGAGTCCGACGACGGAATGGATACGGATGTTGAAGGAGATATCACGGATGTTGCTAATGACGCAAGCGCACCATACATCGTGTCTTCTCCTAATGACGACGACGCCGATAAGGATGATTTGTCTTCAAAGACCAAGAAAAATACAAAGAAGAAGAATACGACTACTACTACTCCGGTTGAGGAAGATGGAGACTATACGATTGTGATTCACTCTCAGGATGAACTTGCTACGATGAAGACAAAGGACCTGAAGATGATTTGTGATAATCTTCATCTTTCAAAGACTGGGAAGAAGCAGGAACTGATTGATCGAATTCTGAATTGCCAACAGTCCCTGAAGCCCAAGACAACGATGACTGATGACGATGGCTATGACGACGAGCATTCAACCACCATGATTGACGAGGATGATTATTACATGAGTGATGGTGATAATAGCGCTTTCGATGATTGATGGATGAATATGGTATGGTCGGACAAATAATGAAATAAAAAATATAAAAAAGTTTAAAGTTGATTCGCAGACTACCTACCTAATCTATGGACTAATGAAATCTGTTTGGTTTGATTTTGTTTTGTTATAATCGTATTTATAACAAAACACTCAGTTGTACGTCCGTATAAGAATTAATAAAATTAGAATAATAAGGATAATGATGATGATATACCAAAGATTATAGTTTCTCTTGGTTAGTTTGATAAAAATAGGGTCAACCGTAGCATTGCCGTCAGGTCTTGTCATCTGAGACCATAACGATGTGTCGGTGACTTCTCGATAGTATTTTAGAGTTCCATCTGAATCCGGTATGTTAGTATTAAGATAAGTTCTCTCTATGAATAGAATCTGATGACACATGGGTACATTCCAATTCATGGTATCTCCAGTTTCAATATAATAATCATAAATGAAAATGTCGTGTTCGAAAAGATCATGAAGAGTATTTTTGATTTGTTGTAATAATACTGAATTACGACTTACAATGACCGCGTAAAAGGGGTATTTCAACAAATCCACATCATCTTCAAATATTTCGATTGACGCTATTCCTCGGCCCATTTGTTTGTCCAAGACGTTGATGTTACAATACACGGAATTCATCAAGGCTGTGTGATTAACACATATACATAACAGGATATCGTCCATGGATAGACATTGTGGTTGCGATATCTTGTACCAAGCATCGGGGTTGTCCCCATTCGCATTACTCGCCATCTGTATAGCCTGTCTTCCATTTTTATACGTGAATTCATTAAAATACACGCGGTGATTAAGAGGAGCAAATGTGCTCAGTAAGCTCTTGAATATGTGCACATTCACTACATTATAGTCTCTCGAAAAAGAAGACTTGATGAGGCCTTGGATTCCATCTCGTTTAGACTGTAGGAATGACTCGTCTGTGTAAAGAGGATACGGTTGTTTCAAAGCTGGGTGTATTCCATCAAAGAATTGCTCGGTGATTGCAGAATTACCAAGATCGACACAATACGTTTCAAAATGCGGATTTAACTTGAATTTTTCAAATACTGGTGAATTTGGATTAATGACATTCATTCTGAAGAGCAAGGCCAAGCGATCTGTCTTGTAGTTGAAAGCGCGGTCTTGCTCTTGGATATTATTTGGATTGATCAGAGACGGCTCTATAATCATGCTGTTCGAGCCAGACGGAATGTCGAACCTGTGAATATACTCAATATCCGAGAAACGATCACGGAGTAATTGATGTATAGCGTCGCTCACCTGTGGATTGATAGAAATGATGATTGCAAAACGGAGATCATCCTTGGTATAATGAGTAAAAATGTTGAAAGGATCTGTCAGAGAACAGAAATAGATGTGATTGTAAGGATTACATTTATCGGAATTCTCATATCGGTCTGCCAAATATGGTATAAACGACCAGTACTTTAAACCAATGTCAGATGGTATGACGCCGTGTATTACAATGGCTTGTGTCGGAGTGATGGTCATTGCTCCAAGTAATCCTAATTCGACATATAAAGGATTGGAGTATAATGAGGTATTTTCAATGGGACAATTGAGAATGGGATTCGCAAACCGAGCATTGACATCCTTAAAATATCTTTTACAAACATCCAAAGCATTGGGGTCGCCAATCAGATCCTTACAAACAAGTTCGGTCTCTGGAATACAAGATATATAATCCGCAAAAAAGCTGGGGGTTCCATACGGCGTTACATAATTCTGACCGAAATCGGTTGGCAATATTGTCAGGAACGGTTTGAGAAGAAAGTAAAAAATGCCCTTGTACACGGTCATGTCATGTTCCAAAAACAATCCATGTATGGCTGTCGGAGGCTTTTCGTACTGGTCGGTTATATACTGAAGAACTAATTTACTTGCGAACAATGCGATGTCTCGTCGTTTGAGTTCATAGATGGTAGGATCACATGAAGCTTTCCGTTTAATAAACCCAATGTAAAGTTTGCCATTCTGAGTACATTGCCCGTAAGTGTTATCGAGATAGCCCGGACATGTATCACGCTCTCGCTTCTTTTGGCTCAATTTTAGTAAGATGATATGTGACAAAATCAAGATGCATGCTAAAAACAATTCGATAATATGTGGTAGTGTTTTAACTGACATCCTGTGAAACAAGCCTATTTTATTAGGTAAGAATAGTAAAAAAATGAAAAAAAAGAAATAAAATCAATTACATTAAAATAACTTTGGCATAAATATATATCACACATTATGAGATATCTGAGATGGTTGTTTGGCCTAACGCTGTATCAACTCGTTTCGGGGATACAAACGTGTCCATTCAACATATTTCAAAGTGGATTTTCAAATGACGTTGCCAACATCATTCGCGATATTCGTTCGCCATCCTACGATAGAGAAACTACTGATACGACAGGGATATGCGGTGAGTATACGGAATTGATTGTTATCGAGGGCCAATATAATTCGACTCTCAGACTTTTGGAGAATTCAGAATTGAATGTCCTTGTAGGTATTTTTAACGTTGAGAACGATAATTGGATCGAAACCATGACTGACAATGAAAAACGAATAGAAATGGTACGGCCAAAGTATTTGGAGAAAACGATCAAGAACGACACAGACGGTCTTGTTGTGAAAGTTTTTCAAGAAACTTTCCAGAGTCTCATCAACCAGATCCCAAAAAGCATTATAAAAGATGAGTTTCAACATCGACGAATCATTCTGGGTTCTTATGGAATTGGCGGGACATTGAATGTGTTTTTTGCGACATACTTGTATTACAAATATAACGTGACAGTTGATATGGTCTTGAACTTTGGAGCACCTTTCATGTCTGATCGCGTTTTCGATCAAGAGGTAATCGCCCCCGTACGCAAACATGTTGGATTCAATAATTGGTGGAATATAGAAGTTGTAAACATAATTGATGCTAGTCAGAGAGATGCCATCTCCGAATCCTTCAATCGACACACACGCCCTTTTGTATATGTGAATTGGTCTGCGTTGTGTGTCGCATACATTTTACCCTATTATGATGTAGGAATACACGACGCTTCTAATTATAAAGTGCCAATGATTGGTTTTAACTGTGAGTAAAAAAAATTGATTGTCTAGATATGTTATCAATTGACATACACTAATTTTCAATACGTCAAGAATTGATTTCAAATTCATATATCTTTTCTGAATTTGAAGTATCATGTACATAGGAACAAGAAGCACAGCATTCCTCGAGATGCTAACTCGTGTGATTCAAAAAAGTAATCTGAAACAAGACTTGATGCGGAAACTTGTAGGTCATGAAAAATTTATCAAGACCATGGATACGGTATTCACTCATCCCTCCGCAAACAAGAGCGTAAATTACGAGTATTTTGAGATCTTGGGAGATGCGACATTGAACAAGTCTATAGTATGGTATATTTCGAAAAGATTTCCCCAGCTACAATGCCCCGAGGGTGTAAAGATTATCGCCCGACTCAAAATTAATCTCATTTCTAAAAAGACATTTTCGGCGTTAGCTCAATCTCTTGGGTTCTGGGAATTTGTTTCGGCTGAAGAAGAAATCAGACAAACAAAGATGAAAAAAATATTGGAAGACGTCTTTGAGGCTTTTTTTGGTGCGCTTGAAATGCTTTTGGATGATATTGTGTATCCAGGAGCTGGGTATCCCATCTGCTACCGGATCATCGTTTCATTGTTTAATGAATTGACCATTTCTCTGGCGTACAATGATTTGTACGATCCGATCACCCGTTTGAAGGAGGTTTTTGATTACTTTAAAGATCTTGGGACATTTTCATTCACAAGCTATAAACAGGATGGGATTCAGTATGTCAATGTTTGTAAGAAGAGACCATCGGATACAAATCCTACAGTAATCGGCTCAGGCTCGGCCGCGTTATTGGATGACGCGAAACAGAAGGCGTGTATGAAGGGAATAGAGTACCTTAAAAATCGAGGATTCGAAAAACCAGTGTCGGACTATTACAAGAATTTGGTCATGTCGTAGTAAAGCAAATTGATTTTTTTATTTCTTTTCATATATTGATTTCAATATGAAAAGTCAGACGTTATACAATATAATCAAATCAAATATGGAAAAGAGTATTGTCAGTTTGGATGTCTTTTTGCCTCCATGTGCGTTCGATGCAGACGTTTTTTACGACAAGCTTTTGGAATCAATACGCATGAAAGAGACGACATGCGATCACGAAATTGGCTATATCGATCAGATCTTCCGAGTCGTTGACATTAAAAACTCCTTGCTTATGGATGACGGTTTATGTAAGTTAAAGGTAGATGTGGAATGTAATGTCTTTAAACCAGATATAGGAAAACAGGTTGATGTTGAGATTAAGACGATATCCGAGCACGGTATCTTTGCGGAATTGGGAAAAAATCGTTTCCTTATTCCGAGTGATACTTTTAAGAATCATACCAGAGATCGTGGTGAAGTTTTTGATGTCGCCGGTCGCGCTTTGGGACAAGGTAGTATTGTCAAGATTGAGATTATTAATTTTCGATACGATTACAAATGTTTTTGTTGTATTGGCAAGTTCGCAGACGCTTGATTTGAGTAATGAACATTGTGTAATAATAGCAATCGGACAATAAGAGTATTTCGTATGCTTATTTCTGTGTTCAAAAACATTCTTAAATAAACCATGAATAATATAAACCATTTATGACTTTTTTAAATGAGTACAACCTTTACGTAAAGGT
>ERZ1066131.139-NODE-139-length-25578-cov-49.798848_pt1 | contig 25578 bp, 27 predicted proteins | sample MGYA00382778_ERZ1066131 | MGnify/ENA primary metagenome ERZ1066131 (study PRJEB33369, sample SAMEA5778361) | biofilm metagenome | biome: Industrial cooling water; feature: Water cooling tower basin; material: Biofilm | place: United Arab Emirates | collected... | reverse complement strand
TAATACTAACCTGAAAGCCCCCCTTGGCAAGGGGGGTTGGGGGGATCGATGCGCCAGCTAGCTAAAAATACTGGCGTTCGTACAAATAGCGAGACAAGGCACGATCTAGACAGGGAAGTAGTACCCCGCGATCGCTACCCAGAACGCTGTAGGATGGACGCACGGCAGCTAGATTAAGCTCGCGCATCGGCAGCGCTGCCACGTAACCCGTAGTGATACCAGCTTTTTTGGCGGCGAGAATTGCCAAATCAGACCAAGCGATCGCGCTATTATTAGCCAAATGCCACAAGCCGCACTCGCCGTCAATCAACAAATCGAGGCTGGTATTCACCAAATCGGGGACGTAGGTAGGCGAAACGATCGCATCCTCTGCGGCGGTAAATGTTTGCCCCGCAGACAAACAGCGCAGTGCGATCGTGACAAAATTGTATTCATCCCAAGGGCCAAAAAACGCACTCGTGCGAATCGTCAGCGCGTTGGGATGCGCTTTTAATACCCGCTCCTCAGCTAGCGCTTTACTGCGTCCGTACACGTTGAGCGGTGCCACGGCGTCGCTTTCTACGTAAGGAATGCTAAGAGAGCCATCGAATACAAGGTCTGAGGAAAAAGTCAGCAGCGGCACGTTACGCTCTGCACAAGCAGTAGCTAAAATCGCTGGCCCTTCAGTATTTACCCGCAGACATGCATCCGGTTCCCGTTCCGCATCGTCTACGCGAACGTAGCCAGCAGCGTTAACCACCGCCCAGGGATTCAACTCTTGCAAAACCTCACGCACAGAAACTGGGTCGGTAATATCCATCTCTTGGCGCTTGAGAAGGCGGTAAGGAATGCCCCGCAGGTCGCACAATCGGGCAAAAGCTTGGCCTAACGTCCCCGTCGCTCCCACAATCGCCAGCGGGCGTACCGATTTGGGATTTTGCATCGCGATCCGCGCCGCCGCCCAGTGAGTTTTTGGCTGTTGATTTTCACAGCTAAATGCTGGAAACAGCAGGCGCGAGGGTCGGTGCCACCATCCAGGCACGTCAAGCAATGGGTGATCGGGTTGGCGAGAAGATGCTAAATCGCTCACTAACCTGGCGAGGGCAGTTGGTCGGGGATGTGCGCCACCCGCCTTGTTTGTCGAACGCAAGTCGAATATTCCCGGCTCGTAGTGACCTTCCGCCCTGGTGAGCAAAGTATTCCAGTCGTAAGCACCGAGTAAAGACCAAGCGGTGACCGCGCGCACGTCCACACCTTCGTTGCACAGGCGGTTTGCTTCCTGCCAAATTTCATACAGCCAGCGCAGTTGCTCTTCGCGGGTGCAACCCAAATGTGCTTCGGTAATCGCGATCGCTATGCCGTAGCGTTCCCACGCCTCTTTCATCAGTGCGTAGGGGCCAGCCGCACCTTCGGCGCAAACCCGCACTGCCTCTACATCCGCATACTGGTGTCTTCCGTTACCTCCGTGCAGGTGAGGTGGATAATGTTCGAGGCGATCGTCTAGGAAGCGATCGCTTGTTAGGTAGTGGTTAATTCCAATCACGTCAGGCGGGCAAGGATGTTGCACAAACCAATCTAGTTCGGCTTCCTCGATGCCCAGATAGCGCAGGTAATGCCAGATGGGGCTAGAGGAATCGAGGCGACCGCACAATAAATCGAAGCCAACCCAACGGCGTTCGTTTTCAAATTCTGCCTGATATGCCAGTAAGGGCGTGCTATAAATTTTACCCAAATCTTCTGTTTGCACGAGTTGGGCGGCGGGATTGATGGCGCGGATGGCTTGCATGGAAAGTGCGATCGCGCGACACTGATGCAACAACGCCCGGGCAAAAGTTAACCCATCCCGCCCGTGAGGATACCAATGACCGTACAATCCGCTGAATCGCGCCGTGGTTAAAGGTTCGTTCACCGGAGTGTAATGATCTACCCACGGATACTGAGTAGCGAAAGCTGCCGCATAAGCGGCGAGTTTCTCCGCAAATTCCGGGTCAATTAAACTCGTGTAGCGCGGCCCGCTACCGTGATGCACAAATCCCACAATCGGGCGGATACCCAATTCGCGCAAGCGTCCCAATCGCTCATCAGCCCACGACCAATCAGCGTTTTCTAATTTATCTGGTGCCGTGCGCTCCCATAAAACTGGGTAGCGGATCGCACTTACGCCCAATTGGGCGAACAAATCTAAGTCATGCGATCGCCTTGCATGACCGTTTCGTTCTAGCTGGTCAAAATACTCCTCGCCGACGCGGTTCACCGTACACTCTACACCAGCCCACATCTCCAAAGCAATTTTTGAGTTCGCAGTAGCGAGTTTTTTTGCGCTCTCCGATTTCCCACGGTTGTGTTTGATAAACTCGCCCGTATAGGGTGTTGATTTGAACAAAATATCCATAGTATAATTGATTGTTTTGCGCTGAATTTTATGCAGGATTAATACCAATTTTCCTGGAGAATGCTACACATCAAAATATAGAGAGCGTAGGGGCGGGTTTTACCAATAACCTTTGATAGAATCAAACAATTTAATTAAACCCGCCCCGCCCGTTGTATAGCGCTCAATAATCCTGCATGTTTGAAGCCCCTGATATTTCCACAAAAATAGCAGATAAAGCTGCTGGCAATTCATCCCCCCACTTGAATAACGGGGGCTTTCTAGCGCAATTGTTGTAAATCTACGCCCGTTCGTTTTGAGCCGATTCCAGGGCAGGAGGTACAGGTATTCCCATTGCTTCTACCAACTCTTTAGGTAGTTGATTTCGAGCAGCAGATCTTAAGTATTCACCCGTCAAAATCGGTGAACCAGGCTTCATATTGTGAGGGATATCTTGATTAGAGGAACTATCGCGAGCGTTTTGAGCAGAATTCATGACGGTGACCCAAAATTTGCCTAACCGATTAAAAGGGTTGCAATTGAACCCTTTATGTTATTTGCTCTCTTGCTAAACTACCTTGCTTTATCCAGCTTATCCTTCTATCGGTAGAAATAGCTTAACATCTGTCCGCAGAAATAGATTGATGTCAGATGAAGATGTGATAGCAAATACAGCCATCTTTCGGGCAAAAATAGCCAAATTAATCGATTTAGCGGTGATTTTTAATCGCGATCGCTCGCCAATCCAGCAAATTTGTATTTAAAATTACAGCTTGGCTTAACATAAAACAAATCCTTTTGGTAGAAAGCAAACCCATTCTGCGGTTAGACGGCGATCTAAATAATAACAGTTACTTTTTTAGTAAAGATAACGCTGGGAGTTTGTACGGGGTAGATTCTTGTGGAAGGGCAAACTATAGCCATGTCCTTGGAAGGGTCAAAACTGCCTTTGTTTTCTTCAAGTATAAATTCCCAGTTTACTTTTAACATTCATAGGAGGAAGATAAATCATGCGGAGCAATGTAATGTCTACACCCAAGTATGACAAAAATCAAATCGTGTTTTTTATTGGGGGCGTAGGCACGATCAAAAACTACAAACCCGATTGCAATACTTGGAATTATGCGGTAGAAATGGAAATGGGACCCGAACCGTATTTTGGCAGAATAGGCAACGAAACAACTGTCCTACTCTATGAAGCCGATATTACAGGTGCATTAAATTAAGCTACGCCTCCACACTACAATAACTTGGGGGATTGTAGCTGAGCAAAAAGCGACGCATTCCCACCAAAGACAGATGAAACTTATTCATTAACCTGGCACCGATTAAAGGGTAGGCAATGCCTAACCTAATATTGGCGAACTCAGCCAAGGAGTAAATATGAAAGAATCTTGGATAATAATTGGAGCCATAACATTTTTGATCGCGCTAGGGAGTGCTTTAATTAAACCCCGCGATATCTCTTGGACAAAACGTTTAGACAGACCAAGATGGTTATTTTTTGAACCGGCAATCCCATTCATTTGGACTTTTATTTTCGCCTGTGGAGCCGCGTCAGCAGCTATTGTTTGGGATCGAGAACCAGGTAGTTTTACAACTTGGGTAATCATGAGCCTTTACCTGATAGCAGAAATCGTCACCGTTGCTTATATTCCTGCTACTTTAAGGCTGCGGAGTCTCACCGTTGGCACCGTTTTAGGAACGCTTGGTGTAATATTAGGAATTTTAGTGACGCTAACAGTTTGGCCTATTTCCGGATGGGCAGCTTTGTTGCTAGTTCCTTATTTAATTTGGACTCCGATTGGTACTTATACCACTGGGCAAATGATCGATCTAAATCCCGATGCTGCTTAAAGCAAAAAATCGGCATCTTGCCGGGGCGGGTTTAGTAGAAAGAAACCGGGTTTCTCGGAAAAATTCTTGAGCAAGAATAGAGAGCTACAAAGAAACCCGGTTTCTGGGAGGTAGAAAGAAACCGGGTTTCTCGGAAAAATTCTTGAGCAAGAATAGAGAGCTACAAAGAAACCCGGTTTCTGGGAGGGTTTTACCCGCCCCTACAACAACATTAACCACGTCAATAGCTAATGGCTAATAACTCAAGTTGCTAGTTATGAGGTCAAGCATTTTAGATCCCCCTAAATCCCCCTTCACAAGGGGGACTAAGAATCCGGTGCTAGCCCCCCTTTTGAAGGGGGGTTAGGGGGGATCAAACCAACCATATTTGTAACTAGCAACTTGCGTTAATAGCTAATAATTTGACAGTTAGCGATTAGCCATTAACTATTAGCAATTTAGTTTTTGCTGCTGGCTACAGGTACTGGTTCGTAAAGATACTCAAAACCGTTACCGTCGAGGTCGCGACCGTAGAAAGAAGCAGTACCGTCGCGATGTTCGTGGATGTGGGTGACTTTAATACCTTGGGCTTGCAGCTGTTCGTAGGCAGTTTCCATTTCCGCGCGATCGCTGAACACAAACCCAAAATGCGGCCCCGCTTGGTCGTATCCCGGACTTAACAGCGCCAGTCCGTCATCTCCTGCTTTCAGGTAAGCCCAATCCGCATCTTTCCAAACTAGCTCCATCCCCAAGTTTTGATAAAACTCAGCCGCTTTGTCAATATCTTGGACGCAAATGGCAACGTGACCCAATCGTTTTAGCTTCATTGTCAAAAATCTATTATTTCTCCCTATTTTTATTTTAGCTATACTCACATCTTGCACCTTGAGGCGGAGCCTCAGTATTCTCGTTCCCAGGTTGAACCTGGGAACGAGATCCGGGAGGTTCTACCTCCCGTGGTGCAAGATGTGAGTATAGCTAGGGGCAGAGCGATCGCTTCGCTTCACCCAGACGGTTTTTCGGCTTTCTTGTATCAGCGACTACTCTGGCAGAGGACATCCAAGGACTGTTACAAGGCAAGAGGGGAGTTTTAGCACTGTTGCCTGTTGCCCTTTCCCTGTTCCCTTTTTTGGTGATTGTCTCTTTCTTCCGATAGAAGTTAGAAGAAACAGCAATCGTTACTGTAACTAATGAAGACAAATAAATCTATCTTCAATACCTCCCGGCTTTAAACCGTTCGGGAAAGGCTTGCTCAGTGTCAACCAAAATTAAATGAACAAACAGTATAATTTTTCCGACGAATACAGTTTAGCAGAAACCGCCGAAACTCTTGCTAAAAAAGCTGTTAAGTTAGGTTGTATCCATAGTTTTGTCGTGCGGGTTTTTGCCGATAGCTGGCAATTTTACATTCCCAACGAGAATGAATCCGATCCCCTAACGCCGGAACAAGCATATCTATATCTGAAAAGATTAGTGGAACAGGCTAATCAGGAAACTAGAGCTGAGGCGATTTCTAAAAATTAGAAAATTGCCACAAATCGCGCAAACTTAAGTATTTGGAGAAGTATTAATCGTGGAATTAAAGCAGATCGCTCAGCAGGTTGTGGTAATTGTTGGAGCTTCCAGCGGGATCGGGCGCGCCACAGCTTTGGAGTTTGCCAAAAGAGGCGCAAAAGTAGTCGTTGCTGCCCGTAACGAACAAGGTTTGAAATCGTTGGTAGAGGAGATTCAAAACTTGGGCGGCGAAGCGGTAGCAGTGGTTGCCGATGTGACGAATTTCGAGCAAGTAAATGCGATCGCACAAAAAGCTATCCATGCCTATGGGCGAATCGATACCTGGGTAAACTGCGCCGCTACCGGCGTCCTCGCCATGTTCGATCAAATGACCCCAGAAGAATTTCAGCGGGTTATTGATGTCACATTGATGGGGCAAGTATACGGCGCCAAGGTAGCATTACCTTATTTAAAACAACAAGGACGCGGCGCATTAATCTGTATTTCTTCAATGGAAGGTACGCGCAGTTTGCCATTGCAAAGCGCCTATTCTTGTGCCAAACATGCTTTAGAAGGGTTGATCGAATCTTTGCGCGTCGAACTGATGCACGAAAAAATTCCTATTAGTGTTACCAGCATCCGCCCTGCGGTAATTAACACTCCCTACTACAACAAAGTTCGCACCAAACTAGGCGTTAAACCTACAGGAATACCGCCCTATTATGACCCCAGATTGGTTACCGATGCTATCCTCTATGCCGCCGAACATCCAATACGCGATTTTATCGTCGGAGATGTGGGCAGAATATTAGATGCGTTGCAACGAGTTTCGCCGCCACTTGTCGATAATTTGTTAGCGCTAATCAGTTTTGCGGGACAGCGAACCAACGAGCCAAAATCCGAAGATGCGCCCGATAATTTATACGAGCCAATTGATGGCTACAACCGCATTGATGGGGATTTTGGGCAATTAGTCATACCAAGTTTGTCAGATTGGCTGGCGAAGCTAGTACCTTGAACAGTTGATAGTTGATAGTTGATAGTTGATAGTTGATAGTTGATAGTTGATAGTTGATAGTGGACAGTTATCTGTCGCTGAAGGTTTGAGAATTGCGACCGAGAGAAACGTGTTTTTTAGGTAAATCAAATCAAAAAAGGACAAAGAAAAATGAAAGCTGTTTGCTGGCATGGTGCGAACGATGTGCGGGTGGAAAATGTACCCGATCCAAGCATTCTCAATCCGCGAGATGCGATTTTAAAAATTACATCGGCAACGATTTGCGGTTCTGATTTACATATTTATGACGGCTACATTCCTACCATGAAAAAAGGTGACATTATCGGTCACGAATTTATGGGAGAAGTGGCCGAAATTGGCAGCGAAGTTAGGAAGTTAAAGAAAGGCGATCGCGTGGTTGTTTCTTCCATGATCGGTTGCGGTCAATGTTGGTTTTGTCAGCAACAAATGTGGTCGCTGTGCGATAACTCCAACCCCAACGCCTATATACAAGACAAAATTTACGGCTTTGGTACATCGGGCATTTTTGGTTACTCTCATGCTTTTGGTGGCTATGCCGGTGCTTTCGCCGACTACGTGCGCGTACCATTTGCTGACAACGGTGCGATCAAAGTTCCCGAAGGCATTCCCGACGAAAAATTGTTGCCTATTTCTGATGCTTTTCCTACGGGTTACATGGGGGCCGAAATGTGCGATATTCAGCCCGGAGATATTGTAGCAGTTTGGGGTTCAGGCCCGGTGGGATTGTTCGCGATGAAAAGCGCTTACATGTTAGGTGCAGAACGAGTTATTGCTATCGATCGAGTGCCAGAACGTTTGCAAATGGCTAAAGAATTCGCCAACGCAGAAACAATTAATTACGAAGAAATTGATGCAGGCGAAGCACTTAAAGAAATGACCGGCGGACGCGGCCCCGATGCCTGCATTGATGCTGTAGGATTAGAAGCACACGGCATGGGTTTAGAAGGATTTTACGACGAAGCAAAACAAGCGGTAAGATTAGAAACCGATCGCCCTACAGTTCTGAGACAAATGATGGTGGCTTGTCGCAAAGGCGGCACTCTTTCTATTATGGGTGTTTACGGTGGTTTTGTAGACAAAATCCCAATGGGTGCAGCTTTTAATAAAGGCTTGACCTTCAAAATGGGGCAAATGTTCGGTCAGAAATACATGGGGATGTTGCTGCGTCGAGTTTTAGAAGGCGAAGTCGATCCATCCCAAGTTTTTACCCATCGCTTACCCCTGGAAGAAGCGAAACAAGGCTTTGAAATTTTCAAGCACAAAAAAGATAACTGCATCAAAGTGCTGTTGAAACCAGGCTTGTAGCGGTAATCGGTAATGGGGAATTGTAGATTTCAGATTTTAGATTGTAGATTTGGGTAATTTTAGATTTAATTCAAATCTGCAATCTGCTTTTCTCAAAGAAAGCAATTACCAATTACCAAAACAATATCAAGACAAAACCAATTTCGGTATTAAGAGTAAATAAAAGCCTGATTATCAGGGTGCTAAAACTGTCAGGAGAAACATGAAAGTTGAACCAAGTACTGAAGTTACTCAAACGGTAACGGTTGACAAATTGCTGGCAGATCTTTACCTATTTATCGAAGAACTTGAGCAGCAAGTGAAAAATAATACCTATCCGTTAAAGCAACAAGTGACGCAGGTTGGTAACGTAGCTTCATCGTGCGATTCCATGAAGCAGATTGCCCAAAGGGCGAATTCCATCGTTAGCGAGTGATTAAGAATATGGTGCGTTACGCGATCGCTAACACACCCTACTGGCTTGGCACAGCTAATTTGATGCATTAGAGTAGGGTGCGTTAGACGGCGATAACCTTTGCTCTGACTTAAATTCAACAATCCGTCGTAACGCACCGTTTTAGCTGTGCCACGTCACTACATGTTTTACTGTCCTAACTCTTAACTGCTTGAGTCCATGCGGAATACAAGTCTTCCTCCACAAAACCTTTTTTTTCGCAATCTGAAGCTTCAGACACTAATACTTTGAGCGTTGTCATATAAACGCCATTGAGTATTTGATGTCCGTAGCCAATTACTTTTCCCAGTCGCCCAGTAGGTTTATGAAGCACAAAATCCTCTAGAGCAAACATAATTTGACCTCCCGATCAAAGCCTTGGCTACCACAGAACTAAAGACGATTTCATTCCCCGTATTTTTTCTTAATGCTCTAGTTACTGCGGTGTAAGTCACTTAGGCTTAATTTGCCCGATCTTTTAGATTAAAGCTGTGTTAATAGATACAATTTTACTTAAATTTTAGATTCTCTCTTAAGTTAGAAGTTAAGCAAACAATTGAAAGTTAATGTTTTGGCAGAAGCGCTGTTTTTGTTACAAGCCTGCCAGAAATAGCAATCCCTCAACCGAAAAAACCAAGCGCTGGAGCTAGCTGCGAAAATGGAAGTTTATGATGTTGTAATAATTGGTGCAGGACACAATGCGTTAGTTTGTGCTGCTTACCTGCTCAAGGCTGGCTATAGAGTTTTATTATTAGAAAAACGGGCAATTCCTGGCGGAGGATCGACAACAGAAGAAAGCTTAAAAGAAGCAGCCCCAGGCTTTAAATTTAACCCTTGTGCCATCGACCACATATTTATTCATTTGGGGCCGGTTGTGCAAGAATTAGAGCTGCACAAATATGGTTTAGAATACCTTTTCTATGACCCCACAGTCTTTTGTCCCCATCCGGATGGGAAATATTTTCTCGGTTACCGTTCGGTTGAGCAAACTTGCGCTGAAATTGCCCGGTTTAATTCTAGAGATGCGCGTAAATACGCGGAATTTATCGACTTTTGGCAGCGAGTTTTGGGGATGCTAATTCCTATGTTCAACGCGCCGCCAAAATCGTTAATTGATATATCGGGAAATTTTGACGCGGCAAAGCTGAAAGATATGTTTTCTTTGATGGGGCCTCCCGATAAAATATTGGACTTGGTGCGGACAATGTTTACCAGTCCGATGGATTTATTAAACGAGTATTTTGATGAAGAATTTGTCAAAGCTCCTTTGGCGCGTCAAGCATCGGAATTGAGTTTACCTCCTTCTCAAAAAACGGGTACGGTTGGTTCTATTATGATGGCAATGCGTCACAATCCTGGCGCTGCTAGACCGAGGGGTGGTACGGGGGCATTGACTCAGGCATTGGTGAGGTTAGTGATGAATTTAGGCGGAGTTATCCTCACCGAGCAACAAGTTAAACAAGTTTTGGTAGATAATAATCAAGCGGTGGGAGTTCGACTGGCAAATGGTAAGGAATACCGAGCGGAGCGTGGTGTCATTTCTAGTATTGATGCTAAGCGTTTGTTTTTACAATTAATCGATGAAAGGGATGTGGATGTAGCCGATCCGGAGTTGCGCGATCGCATCTCGCGTCGCATCGTTAATCATAACGAAAGCATCCTCAAAATTGACTGCGCTTTATCCGAACTTCCTCGCTTTGTTCATCACAATCACAGAGATGAATACCTCACCGGCGCTATTTTAATTGCCGACTCGGTTGACCATGTAGAATTAGCTCACACCGATCCAGACATTGGCAGAATTCCCGACGATCCCTCTATGTTTGCCGTCATTCCTACAGTAGTAGATCCTACGCTAGCGCCGGATGGCAAGCATACCCTGTGGATCGAATTTTTTGCCCCCTATCAAATTAAGGGTGCAGAAGGTACGGGATTAAACGGCACGGGTTGGACGGACGAATTAAAGCACAAAGTCGCTGATAAAGTTTTGGATAAATTGGCAGATTACGCACCGAATCTGAAAAACTCTATCATTGCCCGTCATGTAGAAAGTCCTGCCGAACTTGCAGATCGTTTGGGCTTCCTGAAAGGCAATTACTATCATCTCGATATGACCTTCGATCAGATGATGTTTTTCCGTCCCTTGCCCGAATTAGCCAACTATAAAACCCCGATTGAAAATTTATTTTTGACCGGGGCGGGAACTCATCCGGGCGGCTCAATTTCCGGAATACCGGGGCGCAATTGCGCTCGCGTTTTCTTACAAAATCAGCGCTCAATTGCTCAGACGTTGGCTGAGGCGAGCAAGGCACTCAAATCAACGGCAAACTCTGTCTTTGGCACTTAGAAAAAGCGGGTTGGTGCTTTACTGGTAATGGCGTTCCCAGCCAGAATTACGACCTGTGGGAGCAATTAGCAATTACCGCTTGAGTTATTAACTGATTTCCGCTCAACTTCATCAATAAAATCTGAGACAATTGCCGTAAATTTTTCTGCAAAAAACAAAACCCATTCGTGGTATACTCCATCCACAACTACCAGTTTTGCACCTTTTATATCTTGGGAAAACTCTTGAGCAAATGAAATAGGCGTGAGCAGATCGTTTGCTCCCCACAAAACTAAACACGGAGATTCAATTCTGGGCAAAATTAGTCTGATATCTTTTTCTATTGCCATCGATGCTGTTTGGATAACCTTGTCTGGATGGAACAAGCTGTTATACAGCAAACCTTTAAAATTTTCCAACACAGGTTCAATCTTCATTTGCCCCATTTGTGCGGGCATTTCAATTGCCCTTCGCAGCAATACCTCTAGAGGAGAACCCAAAGGAATACCCGTACTATCAACTATTGTAAGACTGCGAACAAGCGAGGGTTTTAACGCTGCTAATGCTAGGGCTATACCTCCTCCGATAGAATGTCCAATAACATGAACTTTTGGCAATTCTAAAATGTTGATAAAATTTATCATCACCTCAGCATAGTCGCTGTAATCTTGAACCCAGTCAAGAGCAGTCGATTTTCCAAAGCCTGGTAAATAAGGCGCGATTACTTGGTAATGCTGAGCTAAGCTATTTAAGCTGTCTTGATAAGGTTCAACCCCTACGCTCCAGCCATGTAAAAACAGTATGGGAGATGCGATCGCATTTTTCCCACCTTGTAAATAAGAAATGCTGCAATCATCCCAAGCAACTTGCTTTTCGATCAAGTCCCCTTTCATTATCATTCTACCTACGGAGAGAGTTACCGCTGAGATTGAACGTTCAAAATCTACATTAAATAATCTAGTAAGGTGCAATGATGTCTGCTTCAGAATCCGCCGTTTTCCTGATGTTGCTGCTGTTGTTATTTCCTTTCTCTATGGTGCAAATGGGATCTGCCCTCGACCAAGAAGATCTCGAAGGATTTTATATCTGGACTTGCGTTGCATCTTTTCTTGCCGGGTTGCCATTTATGACTAATTTTTAAACTTAAGTTGTGGCATTCTGTGGTTTTGTTTGTAACAAAATCCAGCCGCTAGCTGCCAGCGCTAAACCAAGGGCAAGAAACCCAATATCCCATGCTAATTGATTCGGGCCGGGTTTGACATGATGAATGCCTAAAATTTGGTGGTCGATGATACCTTCAATCAAGTTAAACGACCCTGCACCGATGAGCAACGACCCAACAAAAGTTTTTAAAGATAAGGGAGTATTATTATTAGACGCCGCACGCCACAAGAATGTCACGCCCGCTACAGTCAGCGCATAATCTAAAGCATGAAATAAACCATCCCAAAAGGTGTTGACTTCAAAATTAGGCATACCTGTGGCTGGTCTGACATTCGTTAGCATATGATGCCATTGCAGGATTTGATGTAAAACTATGCCATCAAAAAATCCGGCTGCACCCATACCCAGCAATATCCCCGCAGCAATCAAATTTCCTAGCTGATTTTGGTTTTTATCCATAATGCGATCGCACGAACCAAAATAATCCTCAGAACTTACAAAAAGAAACCGGGTTTCTATGAAAAATCTTTGGTTTGATAACTAAAGATCCACGAAGATACCCGGTTTCTGGTTTCATCGCGCCTCAGTCTCGATGCTATCCAAACATATTTTTGTTTTACAAGTACATTACCGTTTAATATTTAAATTATCCTCTACCAAGCGAGCGACTTTATGGTTAACCAGGTTGCCAGTCTCAAACCAGCAATAAAATATAAGCAATAAATCAAAAACTTTACATCTATCTAAAGGATGAAATACTCCCTTACTGCGAGCAGACAATTTATTTCTTTGTTCTTCCTTCGCGAAGCCGAAGAAAGCGTCTATAGTGCCTTTGCGGTTCAATAAAACAAACAAATAAAAAACCAAGCGCGACGCAGGATTTATCCTGATAAGACGGCTACAACTCTTGGCATGTGCCTACAGACAGACGAGCAAAAAAAGTAACAGATATAGATTGATGACAGTAGATTTATAACGTTGGCGCTAGGCGCGGCGGGCATTAGGATAAAAAAATGGAAACCACGCAATCAGATATTATCAAACCAGAAACGCCAAGCAATAAAGGCGATGCTGGCAACTGGGCTTCGTTAATTGGCGGTGGCGCACTCGTACTTTATGGTTTATCTCAAAGATCTCTACGCGGCGCGTTAATGGCACTCGCTGGTGGAGGTTTAGTTTATCGCGGCGTGGCTGCACAAAAAGAAGCCAGCGACACCAACCAAACCATTAAAGTAGAAAAAACCGTAACGATTAACTCATCCTCAGAAGAACTATATCGCTTCTGGCACGACTTCGAGAACTTGCCCCGATTTATGAAGCACCTCAAGTTCGTCAAGGTGTATGATGAGAAGCGATCGCACTGGATAGCTAACGCCCCTTTAGGCAATAGCGTCGAATGGGATGCAGAAATCATCAACGACCAAGAAAACCATTTAATTGCTTGGGCATCGGTTGAAGGTGCAGATATTGATAACTCCGGTTTTGTCCGCTTTCAACCCGCACCTGGCGGACGCGGTACGGAAGTCAAAGTAGTGATAGAATATAACCCGCCGGGTGGCACAATCGGCGCCGCGGTTGCCAAACTTTTCGGCGAAGAACCAGAACAACAAATTGGAGACGATTTGCGCCGCTTCAAGCAATTAATCGAAGCAGGTGAAATTGCCACAACTGAAGGGCAACCTGTGGGCAGTCGTTAGAAAAATTGCAGATTTAAGATTGCAGATTTAAATAATCTCAAATCTGCAATCTTAAAGTTAAAATACTCTCAAAAAGATATAACTAGATATATGAAGCTGCGTCCGATTCTGATTTTGCTTGCCTTAATTGTTGTCATAGGATTCTTAGCTTACCAAGTTGAAATTGCCTTTTCTGTAACTCCCAGTCTTGGCAGTACTTTTACGCCTTTGACGCAGCCGACACCGCAAGAAATTGGCTCGTTTGATGTGTTAGGCTACCCAATGGATAAAGAGCGGGCAACGCGGCTCAAACAAACCGCAGAAGGGCGCGCATTACTGTTACCTGAAAATGGCGCGGTGGAGGTGACGGAAGATTTACTAACTCTGGGGCGCAGGGCATTTTATGGGGAAACTTTTAAGAATGAAATATTTTTAACTGATGTGGTGGGCGTTCTAGATGGGCAGATTAATATTTGGAGTATGACGCGCGCGATCGCATCCCTGGGCGGCAAGCCTACCACAAATTTACAAGTGCCGCTAGATAAAGATACCACGATTGGCGGACGCACATTTAAAGCGGGTACGTTATTAAATACCGGATTAGACGTAGCAGCAGGTTTACCTATTCCTTTGGGAATTCGTCCCAGCATCGAGCAAGGGAAAGTGCGCGTTGGCATTACTTGCGCCATGTGCCACGCTACCGTCGATCAAAACACCGGGCGCATTTTAGAAGGCGCACCGAATAACGATATCAACCCTGGTTTAGTGCTGGCATTTGCCACTAATTCGGCGGCAATGTTTCGCCATACAAGTGTGAATCCCCTGCAAATTCCGCCGGGAAATCGAACTTACATCGATGCCGCAGGCAATACTTCTCGCTTACCAGATATTCAAACTTTAGAAAATGCCGTTGATGCCCAATTTTTAACTTGGCCTCCAGGTAATTTTGATTCTACTGCAACCTTAGTAAATAATCCTGCCCAAAATCCATCTTCCTATACTTTTGATGCTTGGCCTTATGGTTGGAGCGGACATTCTGCGATTGGTTGGTTTCACGGATTGACAACGCTTAATAGCAACGTTCACGCTACTAATTCTGATGCTACAACTGGGGCAGATAGCAGTTTACAAACGCTAGGCATCGATAAAGAAACTTATTTGGGCGTAATTTTGCAAAATGCAGCAAATCCCGCTTTTCGGTTGCCAGAAGCGGCAAAACCTTCTAACTTTTTTGATAAAAACGATCCGACGCCGGGGGAACCTGCACTTAACGAAGTAATTCGGATGCCCGGATATCCAAAAGGTTCGCCGTTTATGCTGGATGGATTGATGGCAAATTCTCCCAAATTTCCGGTTGGAGAACAACTCAATGCTATGTCTGCTTGGCAGAATACTTTGGCACCACCGCCTAATTTTTCTACTGATAGCGAATCAGTTGAGCGAGGTGGGGCGGTGTTCTTTCGTGCGGGGTGCGTTGACTGTCACAGCGGACGCTATTTCACCAACCACGATGTGATTCCGCAAAATGAAATCGGTACGCAACCATCCCGCGCCCCAACTTTAGCAGCGATCGCGCGCTCTTTCGTCGATCCCAAGACCTATCCTAGTAGCGTATTTCCGCCAGTACCCCCCAACGCGCCCGAATTACCCGTCCCGACGGAGATTACACCCAAGAAAGCACAGCAACTGGCGTTTGGCATTAATAATCCGGCGGGAGGATATAAAGTACCCAGTTTAATCGGACTGCACGTCACCGCGCCTTATTTGCACGATGGCGGCGTGGCGGCGAGTGCGGCGGCGATCGCGATGGATGAGAAGAGCGATCGCTTCGTAGTCGCCAAATCTGACGAAATCGGCATGGCGGGTACCTTAATGCGGGGAATTTTACCCGATGCGGCGGCGAGTTTGCGGGTGTTACTCGATCGGAAATTGAGGGAAAATGCGATCGCCAACAACCGCGCTAATTCAGATTTGCAAATATCCAATGTAGACGGTAGCGGACACAACTATTGGGTTGATCCAGAAGCAGGTTTTACCACCTCCCAACAAACCGATTTAATCCAATTCCTACTTTCACTTGACGATAATCCAGAAGTGATTCCCACTTCACCGCAGTGATATTGGACAACAAGGAAGACAAGGAAGAATAAGCTTTGATATTAACCTGTAATATCATGTCCGGTTGTATCGGTTGCGTGGGGGCAGGGCGAAGCATTCGGATACAAAACCTTGGTTTAATTGCAGAAGTTATCGCCCGAATGCTTCGCCCCTACAAAATCTAAAAATATACACTACCGATGCTAGCGGACACGATATAATATCATGTCCCTTTGCAACGGTAGTGTAACTGCTAATGGCTACTCTGAAGGCAATTAGCTATTAGCCATCGATACACTGCCGATACCACCGGACATGATATAAGAAGAACTTGGCAATCAACCAAGTTCTTCTTTACTTTCTCCAACTTCATATCATTTTTTATTACCATAAAAAATGGGTTTAGAGCCTCCCCCTTTAAGCCGTAAAGGAAAAATTTATTTCCCAAGCTTGCAATCCTTTTAGCTTCAGCAAAAGGTAACTGTCAAAACTTATACAAGCTTAGTGCATCGCTGTCAACTGTCAACTGTCAACTGTCAACTATCAACTATCAACTATCAACTATCAACTATTGATTATATCTTTTATCGTCAAAGATAATTATAATGGTAAATGTATAATACAAAACTTTTTTAGTTTTGTTTTTACCGTTTAATTGAATGAATTTACCTCAACTATAGCAAGCTAGCTTATGATGGAACAACAGCACGGCCCTTGGACAATCCAAGAAACTTCCCACAAATACGACAATCAATATATCAACGTTCGCGAAGACCAAGTTGTTCAACCCGATGGACAGTCTGGCATGTATGCCACAGTCAGTATGAAACCGGGGGTAGCAATTCTGCCGCTAGATAACAACGGTATTGTATACTTGATTCAACAATTTCGCTACGCCCTGGGCAAAGAAAGTATCGAAGCAGTTTGCGGTGCAATTGATGAGGATGAAACACCCGTTGAGGCAGCACTAAGGGAACTTTTAGAAGAACAGGGCATCCAAGCTGAAGAATGGATTGAACTCGGTGTGGTTGATGTAGATACTTCAATTGTTCGCTGTCCAGCGCATTTATTTTTAGCAAAACACTTAACATTTACCAAAACGAAAAGAGAAGGAACAGAAAGGATCAAAACCGTTAAAGTTCCCTTAAATGTAGCCGGACAAATGGTAATGGATAGCTCTATTACTCACAGCATTAGCTGCGTTTTAATTCTCAAAGCAATTAACGCCTTGCAAAAAAAACATGAAAGCAATGATTAACAGTTGATAGTTGATAGTTGATAGTTGACAGTGGATAGTTGATAGTTGACAGTGGATAGTTGACAGTGGACAGTTGATAGTTACTTCGGCATCAAGCTTATGGGATTGTGAGCGAAGCAATTAATTTTTTTTCCTTAAAATGGTTTCCTTAAAATGGGGAGGCTAACAACCCATTTTTTCTGGGAAATAGGAGCGAAGCAGTTGATAGTTGATAGTTGATAGTTGATAGTTGATAGTTACTTCGGCATCAAGCTTATGGGATTGTGAGCGAAGCAATTAATTTTTCTTGTTTCCTTAAAATGGGGAGGTTAACAACCCATTTTATCTGGTAAGTAGGAGCGAAGCATTTGTGTTAATTAATTATCAAATGCTGCGCTCGCTCGTAATTCGGAATAATTACCACCAAATCCGCTCGCCGTTTTCATCAACTCGTGCTTGACGAATTACATCGGAGATTTCTTCGGCGTCTTTTACGTGGTGGAGTGCCTTTTGCTCCCCATCGGGTTCGTTGACAACAAAATAGGTAGGCACTGTAATATGGTCGCCCGTAATGTCGGGACTATCAACAGCGACTTGCTGAGCTTTTTCTTCAATTGATTGATCTTTGTCAGAAATTCTATCGCCTGGATTTGCGGTTAAATTCTTTTCTTTAACGTTTGGCTCTTCTTTGCTGTGACGATCTACGCTAACGGGTTGCCTAATTTCGTTTTCTTGAGCTTGAGACATGGTAACTCCAAAGCTTTATCAAAACTTTTGCCTAACAAATTAAGTTTAGAAAAGTCACCGATAGGATTGTCTCTTTCAATCGAGGTAATTTTTGATTTTTAACCCTAGTTCTTTCGACTTAGATAATATCCCTCTCTACCATATTGCATCCTGGGGACGAGTTTAGATAAAATATAGATCCCACCTTAGACCCATAGTCCCTAATCTGTTGTGCTTAACATCGGTATTCCCTAACCCCTAACCCCTAACCCCTAGCCCCTGTTAAAAATTAACAATTAACAACTGACAAGCAGCTTTGATTCAATCCGAGACTTTAGAACTTCTAGAATGGTCGCGCCTGTGTCAGCATCTAGCTACCTTTGCTGCCACAAAATTAGGAGCGATCGCATCTCGCAATTTGCAAATCCCCACTACTCAGTCTGAAAGTATACATCTATTAGATCAAACTAAAGAAGTATACCTGCTAGAAAGTCGCCTCGCCGCCGGGTTGTCGTTTGAAGGTATCCAAGATATCGGCGATTCCCTGTTGCGGGCAGGAATTGGAGGTATATTATCCGGTACCGAACTGTTGGCGATCGCGACAACGTTAGCCGGAACCAGGCAATTGCGGCGCGTTATCGACTCTCAGGAAGATTTGCCGGTTCTGAACTCGCTAGTGGCAGAATTGCGGACGTATCCAGAACTAGAACAAGAAATTCACCGCTGCATCGACGATAAAGGCGAAGTTTCAGATCGAGCGAGTACTAAACTCGCCGGAATTCGCAATCAAATCCGCTCGATTCGCGAGCAGATTTATCAGCGCCTGCAAAGTATTATGCAGCGCCAATCGAACGCGATACAGGAACAGGTGATAACTCAAAGGGGCGATCGCTTTGTAATTCCCGTCAAAGCACCCCAAAAAGACGCAATTCCCGGCATCGTTCACGATACCTCCAGCAGCGGCGCGACGCTTTACATCGAACCGAATGCGATCGTTGCTTCCGGAAACCAGATGCGCCAGCTATTGCGGCAACAGCAAACCGAAGAAGAAGCGATCCGCCAAGCTTTGAGCGAACAAGTCGCCGCAGTTCAATCTGACTTAGAAAGATTGCTGGCGATCGCTACAACTTTAGATCTTGCCACCGCCAAAGCCCGTTACAGTTTCTGGCTAGGCGCCAATCCCCCCAGATTTATCGATTTTGGTAGCGATACCAACGTCCAAAATTCCATCACGCTGCGTCAGTTGCGCCATCCCCTCCTAGTTTGGCAACAACAGCACGAACAAGGTCATGCAGTCATCCCAGTAGATTTACTGATACAGCCGAATATCCGGGTAGTAACTATAACAGGCCCCAACACGGGCGGTAAAACCGTTACCCTGAAAACCCTCGGTTTGGCAGCATTGATGGCAAAGGTGGGATTGTTCGTAGCCGCGCGCGAGCCGGTAGAATTGCCGTGGTTTGAGCAAATTTTGGCAGATATTGGGGACGAACAATCGTTAGAGCAAAGCCTTTCTACATTTTCCGGTCACATCCGCCGAATTAGTCGGATTTTGAACGCAATTACCGGCGAAGCTGCCGTTAGTAACAACGAAGAAGAAACCTCCCCCATTACCAATTACCAATTACCAATTACCAATTCCCTGGTATTGCTCGATGAAGTGGGAGCGGGAACAGATCCGGCAGAAGGAAGTGCGTTAGCGATCGCACTCCTACAATACCTAGCCGACAATGCTTTGCTAACCATAGCCACGACGCACTTTGGCGAACTCAAAGCGCTCAAATATGAAGACGAGCGATTTGAAAACGCTTCCGTAGAATTTGACGATGTGAGTCTGTCGCCGACTTACCGCTTGCTGTGGGGAATTCCGGGACGTTCCAATGCTCTCACGATTGCGCGACGTTTGGGACTAAAACCCGACGTGATCGAACTCGCTCAAACCTACGTCGGTGGTGCGTCGGAAGACGTCAACCAAGTCATCGCCGGGTTAGAAGCGCAACGTCGCCGTCAGGAAAGCAAAGCAGACGAAGCCGCGCAATTATTAAAAGAAGCAGAGCGCCTGCATCGCGACGTAGCGCAAAAAGCAGCCGCATTAAAGGAAAGGGAAACCCAATTGCGACTGCAACAAGAACAAGAAGTGCAAAAAGCGATCGCCGCCGCCAAAGCAGAAATCGGATCGGTGATTCGCCGCTTGCAACAAAGTGGGATGACAGCGCAAGATGCCCAAGCAGCAACCCAAGAGATCAATCAAATAGTTCAAAAACATACACCGCCGCCGCCGAAACCCAAAGCTGGGTTTAAACCGCTTGTGGGCGATCGCATTCGCATTCCCCGCCTCGGACAAACTGCCGAAGTGTTGAGCGAACCGAATGAAAATAATCAGTTAAGCGTGCGTTTCGGCATGATGAAAATGACCGTTGGATTAGAAGATATCGAATCATTAGATGGTCAAAAACCCGACTTGCCAGTTAAACCTAAACCTGCTCCAACTGAAACTTCAGTTAATAAGAAGAGCAAAGAAACATCGCCACCTCAACCAACGCCGGTGATTCGCACATCGCGAAATACCATCGATATTCGAGGGCGAAGAGTTGCAGATTCAGAACCTGAAATTGAGCAAGCGATCGCCCAAGCAACCGAAGCCGGAGTTTTGTGGATCGTACACGGCAAAGGTACGGGAAAATTGCGCGAAGGCGTCCACGAATTCTTAAAACAGCATCCGCAAGTTGAGCGTTTCAACATAGCCGAAGACAAAGAAGGCGGTGCAGGTGTAACGATTGCCTACTTGAAGTAAATTAGATTTAGATATGCAGGGGTGCGAATTGCTACCTCTGCAAGCATCGTTCCCATAGTAAGTAGGTGCAGATAAATAAAGTGAAAATAGTTATGTAAGCGCGGGGCGGGCAGAATGCCCACCCCACAAGAATTTCAGATCTCTTGTGGGGTGGGCATTCTGCCCGCCCGGTGTTCAGTTTATTTATACTCACCTACTTACTTGCAGAAACACTGTCTGCCTTCTCCCTGAATATGTACATATATGATACGCTCAAGATCCAGACAATTAATCTGTGAATTGGGTGTGAGGAAGTGATTCCAGACTTCGATGAAAACGGCAATCTACCAGCAGGAGTTCATTGGGCAGAATGGGAAGAATTTGTAGGTAGATTTGGTACAACACCGCGTCGGCTGAGGATGATAGATGGACTCAAAATGGCAATGGAACAACTCAAATCAGCAGGATGTCCAACTATTTTTATAGATGGCAGTTTTGTTACTAACAAACAAAATCCTGGTGATTTCAATGTTTGCTGGGAAGACAATGGAGTTGATATAAATCACCTGAAATCTATTGCTCCTACTTTATATAATTTTACGCTGAGACGCGCCGAGCAAAAAAACAAGTACAGAGGTGAAATATTCCCATCCAATTACCCAGCTAATGATACGGGTACAGCCTACATAGACTTCTTTCAATTTGATACAAGGACAAATACGCTGAAAGGAATTGTTGCAATAGATTTACAACGTTGGGAGCCATGATGATAAAAAACGAACAACAATATCAGCACTCCTTGGATTGGTTGCGGAGATTTGAGCGATCGCTTGCTGAATTGGATAGTAATGAGAGTTTGAAAGCCTCATATGAGCGCTGGAAGCTTCATAGAGACTCATATGCGAGTCAAGTTGACGAATTAAAAGAAGAAATTGCTGAATATGAAAGACTGATTAATTGCGACAACAGCCAGCCGATTCAAATTAAAGTTGAAAGTTTAAATAAATTGCCAGATGCTTTAATTAAAGCTCGCCTAGCAGCAAAAATCAGCCAGCAAGAACTAGCTCAGAGACTAGGAATTGACGAACAGCGAGTTAAGCAATATGAAGAAACAGATTATCAATGTGCCAGCTTTGTCGAAATCCTCGAAGTCAGCACAGTTTTGGGCGTAGAATTTGAAACCGCTCTGATTCGGGTAGATTTTGCAGAAATAGAAGCCGTGAAACAAAGCGTAGAAAAATGGCAAAAACAAAAAATTAATACTACAAGTAAAACCTGATGAATATTTTTTAATGGCCTAAGAGCAATCAAAAGCGGTTTTAGGTTACACTGATTTTATCAGGAGTAGCAATTTCAACTTATTTTCCCAAAAGATTCTCAATATGCCTGAGATTGTTGAGATACCCCTTGAGTTAACTTATTTTCAACTCCCATTAGCTGTCCACGAGCGTCTTCAGTTTTTGCTAGATCGCCAGGACGCAGGCAAAGAGTTGACCCAGACAGAGCGATTGGAGGCAGAAGGACTTGTGGAGTTGGCAGAATTTTTATCTTTGCTTCGTTTGCGATCGCAGCGCGTTACTAAGCAGGGATAAATGTCAACGATACCAGCTTCCTTACGTCGATTGGTCATTCAAAGAGCGAGCGATCGCTGTGAGTATTGTAGTTTGTCCCAAGCCGGTCAGGCTGCTACATTTCATATCGACCACATTGTTCCCGTTGTAGCAAGTGGCCCAACAACAGTAGATAATTTAGCACTTGCTTGCGTGTCATGTTCGCTGCGTAAGGCAGCTCGACAAACGGTTGAAGATCCAGAAACAGGTGAAATAGTACCTATCTTTAATCCTCGCCAGCAATCGTGGAAAGAACACTTCCGATGGGATGATGTACGAATTGTTGGATTAACAGCTACAGGACGAGCAACCATCAATGCCCTCAATATGAATCGTGCAATTATGCTAGCAATTCGGGCAGAAGAAGAAATTCTGGGTCGTCACCCACCGCCTTGAATTTGGTTTGATGCGATCGCAAGAGCAAATAACACCGCAACTAATATTTTTTCCGTTTCATTTCTTGGATAAAATCTCCAATCGGGCGCGTTTCGCCGCGCTCTAGTTCCTCAAAGCCTTGCTGGATGCCTGCGATGGTTTCTAGTTGGTCAATCAATTGGCGCAGTTTGGTAGGATCGATCTTTCCCGGTTCAAGAAAGGTGACGAGAACTTGGACGCGCGAGTTGAGGTTTTGCGGTAGCTCAGTTAGCTCAATTTTCCCATTCTGATAAATGCCTTCAACGGTTCTTAGCATAGGTTGCAATCGGGTAATGGCTGTTTTAATTCTACTCGTTGGTAGTCAGTTAATGATGTTCGTGCGCTTCTTGTGCGCTGACATCTGCTTTCTCCTGAAGCCTGTTCGCTTTCTCATATCAGTCATTCGTTTATTAATTTTGGTGTTTTCCGCAAGCAAAAAGGCAATTTACTTTCTCGTGAAGCCCTTTCGCTTACTCATTTCAGTAATTCGCGCATTAATTTTAGGATTTTACGCAAGCAAAAAGGCCATTTACTTTGTCATAAAGCCCTTTCGCTTACTCATTTCAGTAATTCGCGCATTAATTTTGGTATTTTTTGCAAGCGAAACGGCTGTTTGCTTTCTGGGTTTACCAATTTGCTTTCTAATTTTAGTAATTCGCGCATTCCGCTATGGGCATCGCCAACTCACTTAAATCAGCCCTCTTCCAGCAAGAGAAAAGGGCTATTTGCACCTGCGCGTCTTGTTCGCTGACAGGTTGGTTTAGAGCGATCGCACTCCCTCTAATACCAAATCCGGGTTAGCTACCCCCTTTATTTTACAGCCCGCGTAGGCGGGCTTTGTTTGTGTAGCCGCGACTTTAGTCGTTTGGTATAAAGGGGGTGATGAAAGCGGATTTGGTATAACCTCACCATCTATCGGTTGCGTAAGCGCAGGGCGAAGCATTCGGATACAAAACCTTGCGTTAATTACAGAAGTTATCGCCCGAATGCTTCGCCCCTACAAAATATATACAACCGATGCTACCGGACACGATCTGACTTTTACCCCATATCTAATCAACGCTTGTGATGATTTCGCATTGCTTTATGAATCTTTTTCCATCGATCTTTCTCCGCTAAATATTCTCGTTGATCTTGTTTGCGCGCCAGATAGTTGAGTTCTTTTTGCAGTTTTTGGTAACTCAAAAACCTGGAATAATCGAGTTTTCCCCCTGCCAAAGCTTGCTGCACTGCACAACCAGGTTGGCTATCGTGCTGACAATTGCGGAAGCGACACTGGTGGGCTAGAGTTTCAATGTCTGCAAAGGTTTCTTGCAAACCTTCATCACCTGCCCAAATTTGCAGTTCCCGCATTCCTGGAGTATCTACAATCAAACCACCTGTGGGCAGTAAAATTAACTCGCGATGGGATGTTGTATGCTTGCCTCGATCGTCGCTTTGGCGCACGGGTTGAACTGTTTGAGTTGCTTCTGGTAGCAATTGATTGGTAATAGTAGACTTGCCAACCCCAGAAGAACCCAATAAAGCAACCGTTTTGCCCGATTGAAGGTAAGGTTTAAGATCGTTCAATCCTCGATTGTTAGCAGCACTTAAGACAATAATTGGCACGCCCAGCGCCACAGCAGAAACTTCCGCGATGCGCTGTTCAATGTTGTTGCACAAGTCTGCTTTGTTTAACACAATCGCTGGATTTGCACCGCTTTCCCAAGCCAGAATTAAATAGCGTTCTATTCTTCTGAGATTAAAATCGCCATCTAATCCGGAGACTAAGAAGACAGTATCAACATTGGCAGCAACGATTTGCTCTTCGGTTTTAGCACCGATGGTTTTGCGGGAAAACTTGCTCTTTCTGGGTAAAATGGCGTGAATTGTGGCTCGTGCTTCTGACTGGAGAGCGCGAATTACTACCCAATCGCCGACGGCTGGAAAATCTTCAGGTTGCGAAGCTCGATGCCGCATTTTGCCGGTAATTTCTGCTGTTAGTTCTCCAACTTCGCTATAGAGAACGTAAGTATTTCGGCGTTCAATTGCTACCCTTCCTACCGTAAATCCTTGCAGACGATAGGAGGCAAAACTGGAAGCAAAAAAGTTGTTCCAGCCTAAATCATCTAAATTCACTGGTATTTCCTCAATGCGTGCTAATTGTTTTGCACAAGTAGCACAGAGGAATTTTTAGTTTCATTCCTGGAAGATGGAGGAGCGAACTATCGTCTCTGTGCCTTGTGTCCGTTGTGGAGCGATCGCAACAGCGACCCGGACAGCATGTAGTTTAGACATAGTTCTTTTCCTCCTGACGACCGACAAATAGCAACAGCTATTTATCTTGATAATAGCTCAATGGATAGAAATCGGCTGTAGGGGCGTCTGACACAAGAAGATGAACTTAGGCTGCATCTCTTTTAAGCCAACACCAGAATACTTTCTTGCTCTGCGTCACCAAACTGAGCGATTGTAGCGTAATTATCTCGCAATATTTGTACAATTCTCCAAGTTGGACAGTTGCCGATGCGGAGGTAGATGAATTTGGGAGGATGACCGTAGAGCAGACTGCGTTGATGGAAATCAGAGTCTTTGGAAACAATCGTAAAATTATTTGCTTTGGCATATTCCCAAATCAGCAGATCTTCACTTTGGATGAGTCCGAGTGTTTTAACATGTAATGAATCGGGATAAAGATCCGCGATTTGAGCAACAATTCGATCAGAAAGATTTTCGTCTAAAAGCAGTTTCACAGGGATGCCACAAATAACTTTTTCTCGCGCTCGGCGGCAAAAGCAAGACAGGCTTTGATGTCTTGGGAGGTGAGTTCAGAAAAGTCTTCTAGAATCTCTGCTTCAGTCATGCCGCCTGCAAGATATTCTAAAATATCGTATACCGTAATTCGCATTCCTCGAATACAAGGCTTGCCACTGCGTTTACCCGGTTCAATCGTAATGATATCTTGGTAGTTCATAGAGCAGGGATGTTTGCTTACGTTCATCATAGCGGGATGCTCAGGATTTGCGGAACATCGCTCTTTATCAGGCCAGAAACCGGGTTTCTTCGCAGATCTCTCGTTCCAAATCGACGATTTTTCACAGAAACCCGGTTTCTTTGCG
>ERZ1066131.133-NODE-133-length-26411-cov-16.426051_pt1 | contig 26411 bp, 22 predicted proteins | sample MGYA00382778_ERZ1066131 | MGnify/ENA primary metagenome ERZ1066131 (study PRJEB33369, sample SAMEA5778361) | biofilm metagenome | biome: Industrial cooling water; feature: Water cooling tower basin; material: Biofilm | place: United Arab Emirates | collected... | reverse complement strand
GAAGGTTGTAGTAAATGATAAAAAATGGGTATGGGGATTATTCGCATAAGAGCACCATTCGACTCGGACTGCAACGAAGATGATAATGCGTTGTGTCTTACACAAGCGACAATATCTTGGTCTTCTGATACATCATGAAAGGCTAATTGCGTTGTACGACCAACATCGAATGGTCTTGACCGATTCATCCAGCGTATATAATTACGCGCCACTAATTTTAACGGAAATGATGCCGTGGAATTATTTTCAATCAAGGCACGAAACAGAGAAATCGTTAATTCCGTATCATCTGTCGGTTGCCCACGTCCAACTCGAAACACTCCTCCACCAGGCATTGTCATTGCTAATTCTACGTCTTCTTTTTCAATTTGTTTATAAAAAAATTCAAGTACTGCGCCTACTGCGTCACCAACACAGACTCCTAAAAATGCTGATATTTGATGAGGTGTCATATTATGTACTTAAAATTGACAATTTTATAATAAACGACCGTTTAAAAATCAAAATTATTTTTAAACAAAATGTCATCTGAAGAAATTTTAAATATACTTGATCGAGTTTCTGAATATAATAATCAGACACCGGATAAAACGACGACAGATATTTATATCTCAAGAAATTTTCACATGTTCCTTCAATCTCCAGACAGACAGAAATGGAATAAAGAAATTATTTTACAATTCCTTGAAAAGGCACTCATGTCTGGTTATCATGGAATGCACTTTATATCTCTAGAATATACTCCTTCGATTGATTTGATTCTGGAGTATTTTTTCGGACCTGAACATTGTATAGCCCATCGGAATTGCGACATTCACAAACAAATTATTCTACATCCTTGCTATGATAAACTAAAAATTAAACCATGGTCCAAACTCCGTGTATCCTTCGATAATTTTGCTGATTTCTGTTTTGAATAATTATTAATTATACATATCCAGTATAAGAGATGTAAAAAGACGAGTATCCACCCGTCGGGGCTTGTCTGAGATTCAGTGCGCTTCCACTATTTTGCGCGAAATATAGTTGACACGTTGTGGAACTATTTAGGTATGCTGATGCAAATCCCGTAACATATCCACGTATTGAATTAGTCGTTCCTATTGATGAACCATTTGGTACTACTTGATGACCACGAAACCCAATCCGGAGAGCATTTGAATCTATGGGACTAAGGATCGTACTCAATTGAATCCATGATTGTCTGGACATACGGGTATCGATTGCCGACGCAATACTATAACTGAATGTATATATACCAGGATATGTAGCGGCGTTAATAGTAATAGTGCTAGTAGTAAAACTGAATGGAGCTTGCTGTGTAGATAAAGTCGTGCTCCATATGATGGCAGTGTCCACTCCACTACTAACAGACTGATCATTGTCAAAAAAATAAAGAGCATAATATTCTGTTTTTGACATCGTGTTTGCCATTACCCCCTGTCGCCCTTGAGTACCAACAGAACCATCCCATCCCTGTGATCCTAGTGCGCCATTATTACTTGATGCTCTCCCTTGGTTTCCAGGTAATAAATTGAAACCCTGAAACCCCTGAAAACCTTGTGCTCCTTGACTCCCTTGCGAGCCCTGAGTTCCTAATAATCCGTTTTCACCCATTAGTGATTCGTTACCATTAGAACTCTGATCGCCGTCATATCCTGCGACCTGACTTATACCAATGACTCCATTGTGTCCAATATACGAATCATTCCCATCGTTACCTTGTGGGCCAGGATAATTTATAAGTCCTAAATTTCCATCAACACCAATGTACCCCATATTTGCAGGGATTCCTTCTAAAATAGAATCAGGTCCTAAGAATCCTAAACATCCCATATTCGATTGCGATCCGCCCAAACCAGTTTTTCCGACATTCCCAACATCCCCAAACGAAACATTATCACTGTTTCCCATAAATCCATTCAACCCAATATAACCACTATTACTCTGATCACCCATGATACCTGATACCGATTTTTTTCCAATTATTCCCTGACACCCTAAGCTATCAACAAATCCTAAACATCCCATATTCGATTGTATTCCGGAATAACCTGTAAAACCTAAAATGGCTGATACGGCTTCATCACCAATTATTCCTATTGTTCCGTTATTTCCAAATAATCCAGTATTTCCAGTGGATCCAAATACCCCAGAGGCTCCGTCAAAACCAGTTAATGCTGGAAATCCTAATGTTCCATCTAAACCTAATGTGGATTCAATATTCGATGGTTCTCCAGTTATACCAATTGATCCATTGAGACCAAAGCTTCCAGTTGTACCATTTTGTGAAGAATTAAATCCTTGTTCGCCGATAAGTCCTACTATTCCAGTTGAATCATGCTCATAGCCTTGATGTCCTAAAAAAGCATCGAATTGATATGATAAACCAATACAAGATATATTACCTGATTGACCTTGTATTCCTCGAAGATCCGATTGGAATCCAATGTTGCCTTCATCATTTGAAGCTAAACCATCAAATCCAACCATACTTATGATACCCATTTCGCCATTCAGATTTGAAAACCCTTGAACACCAACAATCGAATATGGACCATCAACACCAGAATCACCGACAATTGTATTAATACCTTCCTTCCCGTTTTCCCCCATTATGCCAAACAGACCTTCATTGCCTTGAAGATCATTTGAAATAGCTTGGTAGCCAAGATTTCCAAGAACACCATCAAATTCTTTAAATTCTGGTTGTGTTTGATTCCCATCTAAACCGTAAATTCCGTCGAATCCGATTATATTATTGTCGATTCCTCGATACCCACGACAACCATCAAAAGAAATAAGACCTGAGGTTCCTGCAACCCCTTGTGGAACGGCATCATCTCCACTCAACCCCTTGGATCCATCTACAGACACCATCCCAACTACACCGAGATTACCTAAATTGTCAGAGAGGGAACCCATTATTCCATCATTTCCAACACCTCCAATTTCAGAAACAAATGATGGAGTTCCAACACATCCGGTATCTCCTTGGCTTCCATTATAAGCGGATATGCCAATTATGCCTATAAGTGGTTGCTCAATACCCTGAGCACCATAAGTTCCAGTATCAAAATTATCTTGACCTCGAAAACCATCTGCTCCGTCCTCTCCTGATGCGCCTTGTTGTCCAATAATCGATTTGTGACCGACGAAACCCATAATGTTGTTCTCACCTTGTATTCCTGTAAAGGATAAAGGAGGGGATAACCCAAGTATTCCAATTACACCATCAAATCCCACGATACCCTGAAACCCTGTCTCCCCTTCAGCTCCAAAAATTCCAAATGGTCCAGTTAATGCGGAAGTATTCTGAAAACCGTGTATCCCATATAACCCAAATGTACCTGTATTTCCCTGAATTCCGTTTGTACCACGCATATTATCAAATCCTTGAACCCCACGCAAACCATCTTCAGATAATAATGAACTATTTAATCCAATATCTCCAGCATACCCTGAAGGTAATCCTTGTAAACCTGTAAAACTCGAAATTTCTTGATCTTTGCCAACAAAACCTCTGGAACCAATATTTCCTGATATTGAATCATGACCAGTTATCGAATTATGACCAATTGGTCCGATAACGGTATTGTCTATTCCCTGTATTCCTTTAGAGCCATCATGCGCTATTACATTTTGGAAACCAATTTGACTTTCCATCCCAATTTTACCATGTAAACCTGTTTGATTATAAAATAACCCTTGATACCCAAATTGTCCGTAATGATGTATTAATCCCTCTAACCCATCCAAACTTAGTGTCCCAGATTGTGCGTTTAAACCTAATAATCCAGTGAAACCTCGACGACCGTCACTTCCTGATGTAAAATGCGCAGGAAGTCCTTGATGTCCTAGATTTCCAATATTTTGATATCCAACACCTTGATACCCCAGATTCATATCAAACCCTTGACTGCCATGTAATCCGTCATATCCGTCTGTTGAGACAAACCCAGTGTGTCCCTTAACACCAATCCCAACAGACGCATTTCCCTGCAATCCTAAATTACTTTCTAAATCATAAGCAATTCCACTAATACCAACATGACCCAAATAATTTTGAAAGCCTTGAGCTCCCATGGAAACAATATCCGAACTTTCTCCTTGCAAACCACTTATGCCCTGAAAACCAAAATTTCCTTGATAACCACTTAATCGTATTTGTGAAACAAGAAAGGATGTGGATGAGATAATATTATTAGTAATTGAATCAAAATTACGAATCGATGTCATGATTTATTATTACAAAATAATATTAGCAATCTTTAACCAGCAAATGTAATCAAAAGATTTGTTGCGGTTCCTGTTAATCGTGATTGTAAAACTGATATAGCACTACCAGAATCCTGTGAAAACAATACCTGACATGTTGTAGTCGCGGTTAAATAAGCGGTACCACCTCCGTTAAAGTACCCAGCATAAGAACTTGAACTTGCTCCCATACCGTAAAAACCAAGGCGAAGAGGTGTAGATGATGAAATTGGGCTTGTGACAGTACTAAGAGTGATCCAAAATGCTCGCCAATTCGTAGTATTTGTAACCGCAATTTGAGCGTTATAAGAGAATGTGTATAACCCAGGATAAGTTGCTGCGTCTATTGTAATAGTATCCGTACTGAAACTAAATGGTGCTCCTTGAGTACTGTATGTTGTACTCCAAACAAGTGCTGTCCCCGTCGATGTGGTTGAGGAAGTTACACTTTGATCTGCACTAAGGATATACAACGCTGAAGTCGTGATTGCTGAAGCTGAACTGGATGATCCTTGGTACCCTTGTAATCCAGCCGTATTTGACCCCTGCAAACCCTGTGTGCCTTGCAGACCCTGAATTCCTTGATTTCCTTGATTACCTTGGTTTCCTTGGAATCCTTGATATCCTTGGCGCCCCTGTGGACCAGGTGATGTCTGAATTCCTTGATTACCTTGGTTTCCTCGAGGTCCTTGAGAACCTTGACTGCCTTGAGGCCCCAATGATCCTTGTGAGCCTTGATTTCCCTGAGGGCCTTGAATACCTTGATTTCCTTGATTTCCTTGATTACCCTGATTCCCAATAGAACCTTGGTTTCCTTGTGTGCCTTGGTTTCCTAGAATCCCTTGATTCCCTTGTGAGCCTTGATTTCCCTGATTTCCTTGAAATCCTTGATTTCCCTGATTACCTTGTGAGCCTTGATTTCCTTGATTTCCCTGATTTCCTTGATTTCCTTGAGCACCCTGAGTGCCAGCATTGCCCTGAATCCCTTGGGTGCCTTGGTTACCTTGATTACCCTGATTTCCTTGATTCCCTTGTAATCCGTTATCACCCTGTAATCCTTGTAATCCTTGACTACCTTGATTACCTTGGCTTCCTTGGTTACCGAATGATCCTTGATTACCCTGATTACCTTGACTGCCTTGGACTCCCTGTGGACCTTGATTTCCTTGTGAACCTTTGTCACCTTGCGACCCCTGAATCCCTTGATTGCCCTGACTTCCTTGGTTTCCCTGAGGACCCTGATTTCCCTGAGAACCTTGAAATCCTTGAAATCCCTGGTTTCCTTGAATTCCACTAGGACCTTGGTTTCCTTGTGTTCCTTGGCTACCTTGCGACCCTTGATTCCCCTGATTCCCTTGGAAACCACGAGAACCCTGACTTCCTTGTAATCCTTGCCCCCCTTGCAAACCCTGAAATCCTTGATTACCTTGATTGCCCTGATTTCCTTGGCTTCCTTGATTACCTTGATAACCCAAATAGCCTTGAAATCCTTGATTTCCCTGATTTCCTTGAGCACCTTGATTCCCCTGATTTCCTTGAGCACCTTGATTCCCTTGATTTCCCTGATTTCCTTGAAATCCTTGATTGCCCTGATTTCCCTGAAGACCTTGGTTTCCCTGATTTCCTTGTGGTCCTTGCACACCTCGATCACCTTGATATCCTTGAGTTCCTTGAAACCCTTGAGAACCCTGATTCCCCTGTAATCCTTGAGCTCCCTGATTGCCTTGAGCGCCTTGATTACCTGGGTTTCCCTGAAGACCATCATTTCCTTGTAATCCTTGATTCCCTTGATTTCCTTGACCCCCTTGAAACCCTTGTGTTCCTTGTGTACCTTGATTTCCTTGGCTCCCTTGAGAACCCTGTAAGCCAGAAGCGCCTTGACTTCCTTGTGGTCCTTGGCTTCCTTGAGGTCCTTGGTTTCCTTGATTTCCCTGTGTACCATTATTTCCCTGTAATCCTTGATTTCCCTGATTTCCTTGATTTCCTTTCTCCCCTTGTATTCCCTGATTACCTTGATTCCCTTGGAAACCTTGATTGCCTTGATTACCTTGATTACCTTGTGCACCTTGATTTCCCTGAAAACCTTGAAATCCTTGTGTCCCATTAGACCCTTGAAGTCCTTGTGTACCCTGTGATCCTTGGTATCCTTGAGACCCATCTGCTCCTTGGACTCCTTGTGTTCCCTGTGATCCTTGATTTCCTTGGAAACCTTGAGAACCCTGTGGTCCTTGAAAACCCTGTGGTCCTTGAGAACCCTGTGAGCCTTGTTGTCCCTGTGTCCCTTGATTACCTTGCGTTCCATGATCTCCCTGATTTCCTTGGCTTCCCTGATTTCCTTGATTTCCCTGATTTCCTTGATTCCCTTGACTCCCTTGATTGCCATTATCCCCTTGTGTTCCCTGATTGCCCTGATTTCCTTGGAATCCCATTAATCCTTGACTACCTTGGGAACCTTGTTGGCCCTGATTTCCTTGACTTCCTTGAAAACCTTGTAATCCTTGGAGTCCTTGTGATCCCTGATTTCCCTGATTTCCTTGATTCCCTTGTAGTCCTTGCGACCCTTGATTCCCCTGATTTCCTTGATTCCCTTGTAATCCTTGCGACCCCTGATTACCTTGATTTCCTTGGCTACCTTGATTTCCTTGATTTCCTTGATTTCCTTGGTTACCTTGGTTACCTTGATTTCCTTGGCTACCTTGATTTCCTTGAGGCCCCTGAAATCCTTGATAACCTTGGTTTCCTTGGAAACCTTGATTCCCCTGATTACCTTGATTCCCCTGATTTCCTTGATTCCCCTGATTTCCTTGACTCCCCTGATTTCCTTGACTTCCCTGATTACCCTGATTTCCTTGATTTCCCTGATTTCCCTGATTTCCCTGATTTCCCTGAAACCCCTGTGATCCCTGATTTCCTTGAAAGCCCCTGTTGCCTTGGTTACCTTGAATACCTTGGCTACCTTGACTACCTTGGCTACCTTGAGGACCGAGTGATCCCTGATATCCTTGACTACCCTGATTTCCCTGTAATCCCTGATTTCCTTGATTCCCCTGAAATCCTTGGAATCCCTGATTTCCTTGACTGCCAACTCCAACAACCGAACCTGGTAATCCTTGAACCCCATAAAATCCTTGGAAACCTTGGAATCCTCCACCTCCCAATATGGATGATGTTTGAGATGAAAAACCCCCTCCTAACAATCCAGCCAACTGCGCCGATGTAGCAAGCGCTGATTGTGTGGTCGATGAGCTGAAACTCGTTGCTTTCATTTTATTTTAATATCTACAATATTAAAATATGATAATGACATCAACAAGTCGTAAAAATAAAATATATACATCATGAACCATGAATTAAACACACTTCTTTATCTTCATAATGAAGTAAAATTTCAGGTTTATATTTTTTCAAGGGTAAAAAATTAGCAGAAAGACCGTGCGATCTATGGACATTATCGTTGTCTAAGTCATCACGATCTTGACCGTATTGATTACAAATGAGAATGTGTTTGAATTTTTTGCTATTCGTGATAGAGTCTAAGAATGAATAAATTTCAGATAACGTCCAATGTTGCAAGACATCCTTGATGATACACAAATCAGCACTTTGTAGTTTATCTGGGTTATGACAAGCGTCTAAATGAATAAATGTAAAATTCACTCGATCGTTATATGTCTTTATATGAGAATCAATTAATTTACGATAAGCGTCGTAACCGGTGTATCGAATACTTGCCAATTCATCGGCAAAAATAAAAGGTCCTAACTGAAATGTTCCACATCCAACATCCACAATAGATTCAATAGCATGATCTATAATAAATTTTCGAATAAAATTAATGTACTCGATATTTTTCCTTGGCAATGAACCATTCCCGCTACTTCCCATATAAGACTGATTCCCATCATCACCCCACAACTTTGTGCTGTAAATAAATGTGAATATATCTACGTGAGGTGAAGGTACGATTTCAGAATTCATTTTACTTACTTATTTAATTTAAAGTTCTTTCCGATCATGTCTTTATATTTCAAAATTTCGCGTAAACCGTAAAACAAATATTCAAATTGAACGAACACAAATGTCGTTTAAAATTTTGATTTATTATTTCAAGTTCTCAATTAGAAATAATAAACTAAATGGTTCATTCGGATATGAAAGAAGAGTGGAAAACATTAAATCAAACCAATGATTATGATATTTCAAATCATGGCCGTGTTCGAAGTCATCGAATTCGTAAAAAAGAAGCGGTTATCTTGAAAGGGTCAACATGTGATACACAACATCAATATTCAAGCGTGAATATTTTTCTAACAAATGAAAATAAATACAAGCATTTCTATATTCATAAATTGGTTGCTGAACATTTTGTGACTAATAGTGAACCTGACGTCAAAAAATATGTAGATCATATTGACGGTAATCGTCAAAACAACTCTGCATCAAATTTACGATGGGTAACCAATCAACAAAACCAACTCAATAAGAAAACACAAACTAACAATACAAGTGGTATTACTGGAGTTCGATGTCGTGTTAGAGGATCTGTAACCAGATGGATTGCATCTTGGACAGATACAGAAAATAAATATTGTACGGAAGCATTCAGCACAAAAGAGCAAGCTATAGAGCGTCGCCAAGAAATGATTAAACAACACTATGATATGGAATTCTACTCGGAAAATAAAAAAAATGACATCAATAATGACGACGATGACGACCATCACCCAAATTACCAATATTTTTTAGATCAAAGAAAGCTATTCACAAGCTCAACCGATAATTTTGAAAATGAAGAATGGAAAATGATCCCTAATACTGATAATAAATATCAGATATCAACCTACGGACGAGTTAAAAGCTTCCGCAAAAAAATATATGCCAATAAGGGTGAGATCTTGAAAACTGATTTAGATCAAGCCAATGGTGCAATTCGAGTTGAGATATTTATCAAGACATTGAAAGATGATCCTGAAAATATATTGAAGAAGCATAAGGTATCGGTTCATAAATTAGTTGCAGAAGCATTTTTAGAAAATGATGACCATGTCAACAAAAAATGTGTCGATCATATTGATGGAAATCGTTGCAACAATCATGTTAATAACCTGAGGTGGGTCACATATCAACAAAATAATCATAATAGATCATTGTCGAAAGCTAATAAAAGCGGTGTGAAAGGAGTGCATTTTAATAAATTCGTCAATAAACATGTGGCTACTTGGCGTGATGAAAATGGAAAACATTGTCATCAGTCATTTACAGATTTTGAAGATGCTGTAAAACACCGCCTAGATATGGTTGAAAAATATTACGATAAAAGGTTTTACAAAGTATCATAATATCATATAATCTAATCTAAACAAACATGAAAAAAAACCAGAAAATTTTAATTATTTTTTTTTATGTTGTCCTATAAATAAAATAATTAACAAATAACAAATGGCAGCTGCATTTTCATCCTCCAACTTAACATCCGGCTTCGTAGATTTGGCCACTTATGACGAGCTCGAGAAATATCTGTATGGTGGCCAAGAGGCTATCGCATACTTCGTCAGGCAGACCCGCAAGGCCACTTGGTTTACTCAAGTGCCCGTCGTTCTGTCGCGTGCTTCCGGCCAGCCCCAATTCGGTCAAGAATGGTCGGTCCAGATCTCGCGTGCGGGCGACTACCTCCTGTACTCGTGGCTTCGTGTGACTATCCCCGCGGTAACTAACCAAGGCCTGCAATCGTCATCGGGCCTCAAGGGCACCACAGGTGCTACTGGTGAGACCTTCATTGGTTGGACCCCCAACCTCGCGCACAACTTGGTGGCCGATTGCTCGATCACCTTCAATGACCTTGTCGCCGCTTCCTTCACATCGGTGCACCTTGACTTCTGGAGTGCCTTCACTACACCTCCTGGCAAGCTTGATGGCTACTACCAGATGATCGGCACACTGACCGACCTGACCAACGTGTATGGCGAGGGCGAGACCATCCCCGAGACCATTATCAACCTCCCGCTTCCTCTGTTCTACTCGCGCGACAGTGGTGTGGCTCTGCCCACAGCTGCGCTCCCTTACAACGAGATGCGCATCAACTTCATCTTCCGCGACTGGCAGTACCTGCTCAACCAGTACAAGATCATCTCCGACCCCGTGTACACCAACCGTCTCCTTGCTGCGCCCATCCAGAACCCCAACTGGAATGTGTCCGGCGAATTCGTGCCTCCTCAGCTCAATGTGGTTCAGGTATGGTCCAACTACGCCATCGTATCCAACGACGAGCGTAAGCGCATGGGCTGTGCTCCCCGCGACATTCTTATCGAGCAGGTGCAGGTCGCTCCTCTCCAAGCCTACTCGCCCGTCACATCGCCCAACCCCTCGTACGACATCCGCTTCTCGCACGCCATCAAGGCTCTTTTCTTCGGTGCCCGCAACACATCGGTCAAGTCGTACCACTCCAACTACACCACCCAGCACACCATCCCCGTCTTCAACAAATTCACCAACCGCGAAGTGTACTATGTCGCCAACCCCTTCCCTGGTAACGACCCCGTCGAGACCACCTCGCTCATCTACGAGAACACTGTGCGTCTCTCGGCCATGGGCAGCGACTACTACTCGCTCGTAGAACCCTACTTCACAGCCCCCATCATCCCCGTGTACACCGGCTACCACGTGTACTCCTACTCTCTGGACTTCATCAGCCTCGACCCTCTCGGCTCCACCAACTACGGTAAATTAACCAACGTTTCCATCGCTCCAACACCGTCCAACTACGCTCTCTGGGCTGCCAACAGCGACCCCAGCTCCGACAGTCTCCTCACAAGCGACGCCTTCACATGGGCCGAGCACTACCCCGACTGGAACGACGAGCTCAAGAGCTACAAGAGCATCATCTACCCCAACACCTTCGCCTTCCACGTCACGGCTGTCAACAACAACATCATCCGTGTCTCCGGTGGTAAAGAACCAAGCGTGCCACCAACAGTCAGCTCCCATTATGGTTGTGGATCTACCATAATGGCAAAAGAGTGTAAAGTTCCACTCATTCCGTGTTTTTAGGAATGGTATATAACTGGCTAGTTCTATCTGAAGATAGAGCAAGATCCCTTATAATGACGGGAAACTCCTTAGAGTCTTTGCTACCCACTCTGCTTATGGCGACATACAGAGGAACACGGTTAATGGCCGTACCCAATGGTAATAACGCAAAGAATTGGACAATCCGCGGGTAAAATATCTTTCCACCAGAAAAAGATATTCCCTCAACGACTCAACCCAAAATTATTTATAATAGATTTGGGCCAACGGGGGTCGGGTTATTTGGTATGTAATCAAATAATCTTAAGATATAGTCTGTCTCATTGTGAAAATAATGAGGTTCGCCCTTCAGTTTATACTGAAGCATGGCGCTTGGTTTCCCAGTGCTTTAGTGGAAATCCCAAAGCCACTTTTATTATCAAATTATATTTATTCGCACAATCTTATACGACAAAATATAATTTAACTACATGGCTTAATGAAACCTTGAAATCCGTTGGAGAAATCTCCAAACGGATTATCAGAGTTTGTTACTGATACTAAAATTCAAAATTGTGTGTCAAAATGTAAACATGATATTCCGTATCCAGAATTCTGGACACGGAAAACACGAAAAACATACTTTGTAGCATGATGTTTTTTTATTTAAAGACTCGCTTTATAATATATAATTATATATGGTTAATAATGGTTTGCCACGTTCTGACCAATCCACAACATTTTGTAGAATACGCAAAGCAAAAAAATATCACTTATGAATATTTATTAGAAGCATTTGAATGTATTGGTCAACAAGCGACAGCGAGGATGTTTTCTGGTTCATCGTCCAGAGGATTATTACAATCTAAATCTTCCGCTACTATCATGAATTGGATGAAGACATTTCAATTCATAAAGGAAAATCCTGATCATATTGATAATGATCAACAACAAGCAAAATCCATTCAAAAAATTGGTACTGAATGGGATGATTTTGTAACTTTAATTCGAAAACCTATTTCTGATTCTGAAGTAGAATATTGGAAGACTCTCTCATCTAATAAACTAGGTGACCAAGCAGTTCTTCATGGTATTACTTTGGGAGTCCGAAATAATAAGGCTGTTAAAAATTTATTGGAAAGAATGATTCTTATGGTAAGACGCCGTAGAATAAATATTTGGGACAATAAAACATTCCAGCACGATGAACTGGTCTCTAAAGATAGTATGAGTAAAGATTATCGATACATGAATTTATTTGAATTAAAAGATGTCGCTAAGTCTCTAAATATACCAATACATAAAAGAAATAAAAATGAAATTGTAGCACTGCTAAACAAATTGCAAAATGACCCTGACACCGACAAAGATGATAGATTAATTTATAAAAAGCTAACTCTAATTCAATTAAGAGACCTATCAACCGAGCGTGGAATGATGAACCTCAATAAACTCAACCGTAATGCTTTAATAAAAATGAATATCGAATATGATGAAAATCGAAGATTCAAAATGTTAGAAAATGACACTAGCAGAACGAACGACAAAATATTTTCGATAAAAAGGTGCATGCTTGAACTTGATGATAATAACACATATGAATTTATCATTGATACCGAAGGGATGATAAATGCGACAGCATTTTGTAAAACGTATAATAAAAAGTTTAATAATTACTATGTTAACAAAGCGAGTCAGACATTTATTACTGAATATATGAAGCGTCATAATATACAAAATGAATCACAAATTATTCAAATACGTCAAGGTGGCACACCAGAGTTGCAAGGAACATGGGTGCAATCTGATATTGCGATTGATGTGGCACGATGGGTTCACCCTAGTTTCGCTGTTCAAATCGCAGAGTGGGTCAATAAACTTATTTTTGAAGGTTTTGTCGTAATCGATAAACCCATTTTTGAACGACTGTCAGATGATAGTTATGACAATGAAGCAATAACGTTGGAAAAACAAGCACACATTTTAGAACATACCAATTGTATTGCGTTATATATAGCCTATATAGGAAAAGGATTGGTGAAAATTGGAAGTTCTGATTCAAGACTTTGCGTACGTGAAGAAAAACATACGGGATGTGAATCTGAATACGATCAATTTCGTCTATTGAAAGTATTTGAAATATCCAGCAGAACCATTGAACATACCGTCCACAAATTCTTGGATAAGTACAGATACCCATTCAACAAACAGAGAGAAATATTCAGACCTAATTCAAGACTAAAAGATTTTATAGACATGGTCGATAAGATATTACAAGATAATGATCTTAAGTTAGTGCTTCAAAAACAAATTGAACTCAATCAGAAATTACAAATCGAATTATTGGAAGCAAAAAATATGATTCTTAGTCTACAATTACAAAATCAAAAAGAAATAAATACATTAAATCACCGTCCGATTTATTGAAACTGATTTTCCTTCAATCTTTCAAAGTCGATGTGGGCCAACCAATATTCCACCGTATCCATCTCTTCTGATTTGTCTCCATAACCGTCTTCACCATATCTGTCAATCAGTTTGCAGATGTGACCGGCAACGACACACTTCGCGTAATTGCGCTTCAGAAGATCGGACGCCTTTTTATTGGAAGTCTTGAGCATTTCTGGTTGAAAACCATGTGCGTCCAACCACTCATCAAAAAGCTTGACATACTTATCGTTTGACATCATCTCATGAACCTGCATTGTGTCTTCAATAAAATTATAACAGTATAGAGTTGCTTTTATTTATAATCAATTTTTGATGCTCTGTTATAAATTATTAAAATGTTATAAAAACGTGATCGTATAATTTAAGGAACGACTATGCGAAACAACATTATTGATTCCTTAAATTATCTAAAAGGTCCAACTGGAAGCAGTTACTTTTATGATAATACGTACGAGAACCGAGCTTTTGATTTTATAACAATGGCTACCAGAAGAGAACAAGCTCAAACAGCACTAAGCGACATGAGACATCATTTAGCGTCTGCCGTAACTGAAGCAGATCGTATATCAAGAAAAAATAATATAGAACATAAACCGATCTCTTATTTCGAAGAATTTTTTTACGAATCAGATAACGATAATGATAATAGCATTTGCTATGCAAATTTAGACACTCTGTCTCTACCAAGGACAATTTTGCTTTTAGAAAAAATATTTTATAGCTTAGACATGATTAGTTCAGATACAGAATACACAAAGGTTAAAAAAATCCATGATATAGCCGCTTCCATCAACACTAAAATTTGTAATTTTATAAAATCTATTGAATTGCATAGTGTAGCTTAAGCAAACTTGGATATTACTGTATTGGAATTTTAAGCATTTATAGTTTAGAACTATACATAATTTTGTAGGCACCAAGAACCAAAAAAGCTTTCCGTAACTTCGTCTGTGGACTCCATACAGAAAGGTTGCACACAATCGGATAGGCGTTTCACATACATGCATGCTCCAACGACGTCTTTACAGGGTTCGGTAGTCATCGTCGCAGGAATCATATTTATTCTCAGGAACGAGTAGAATCTTGATCCCCTGCTTCATTTTCTGTTTTATTAGAGTACGACCATATAAGATATTGGATAAATAATCATCATGAACAGCAATCCTAGAAAATATAAAATTGATTAAGTAATTTACCGCCTAAATAGTATAGGCAAAAATTAAACAAAATGGTTACAAGTCAAAGTTTGATAAATCAGTTATGTTCATTCCAACAAAAAGTGCAGGTGCTAAAAGATAAAAACATGCAGATGAGTAGAGGAGGTTGTAAACAGCTCTTGTCATATCAATACTCTTAAAGTTAATATTGATACCCATCAATGACGACGACGGTTATTATAAACTTCATAATCACGACACATCCCGCATAGAAAAGGGTAATACATTGATAGTGTTTCACAATTCCGGTTTCTTTTCATGTTGTTCCATACGTTTGTTTCATATTATCCGTTATTATTATACACATGACTATACGTTACCTAAATCGGTAGATAGTTCCCAACAGTTTTCGTGGTATAAAAATAAATCGGACAATACGGATATTACCTATACATACTTTGAAGATTACAACAATATTGAAATAGACAAGAACCGCTTTCCTAAAACATTTATGAAACATCACTGGGATCTTCAATTCACACCATACCAAAATATACAATTCAACCTCATTACCCCTTTTATTGAAAAATATTTTACCCCATCGGAAGAAATTTTGAGAATAGTCAACGAGATCGAAAACCAATATGGTATCGATTATGACAGAACTTGTGTTCTGTATTATAGGGGAAATGATAAAAGCACAGAGACACATATATGTCGACATGAAGATCTTATAGGTAAGGCATCACAAGAAATACCATCGGATGTGATTTTTTTGATACAGAGCGATGAAAGTGATTTTATTCATAAGGCATTGTCAGCATACCCAAATAATTCCTTTGTTCTTGAAAAATATATTCGACATATCAAAAAGAATGTGAAAATTTCAGTAGACATGACACAAAGAAATTTAAATAACCTATATTCTAAATATTATTTGGCAATAACTATAATCATGTCTAGATGCAAATATATCGTGTGCACATCTGGTAATTGCTCTATTTGGATAATGTATTACCGCCAGAATGCGAATAATATTATACAATATCTCAATCATGAATGGTTCAATACTATTATTAAACCTAAAAGACCACTCAAACAATCGAATTGATATTGATTTGAGTGGAGTTGGGTTGGGTTGGGTTGGGTTTGTGACAAATCAAAATCCTAATAATGACTGGAATTCAATAAATAATTCATGAGAAAATGCTAATACATGTCGGAGGATATTCGATTCATCCTTCGAATCATCAAACTCGACTGACAGAACTCGGAGAATGATATTGTATTGGTTGTTAGTCGTTTGGTGATATAACTTCGCAAATAGAAATTTCCAATCAGCTAAACAATAGCCTTTTAGCTTTGAAATATCAGTCTTGGGGTATAACTCGGAAAACATGGTCTCGCGGTTCCAGTGATTATCGCAAATGGTCTTGAATGGATTTCTGGGTTTATGCTTACATATTTGACAAGCCTTATGCTTATGGCAAAATAAATAAGTGGTAGTATTAGTGTGGAAACTCAAATAAGTTGCGATATCACCACAATCTAAACACCGAGGGGCGTGATATTGACAATATGTTTTTGAAATAGTCTTTGACCGACATTCAATAGTTGGTTCAGTACAATTATAGACGGTACAAACGCATTTACCACAGTAATCTGTTCCAACGTACATAGGACTGATATATTTGACTGCCATGGGTTGGTTATGACACTTTTTACATCTATGGGTTCTACAAAGTGCCTTTGATTGATCACAGAAAACACATTTGTGATTTTCACAGTATCGATCATCTTCTAAATTCTTTTGTCGCCAACACCCAACATGTTGACAAGAATGGATAGGGCATTTTCTCTCCAGAAAGCAATCATTCCGAGGACACTTGTCATATTTACAGTAATCAGAGAATTCAACACGTATCCCATTACAATGATTTTGTCTGCAAGTATGATCCGTACATTTTCCCTTGAGTTGATTGCAATTATTAACCGGACATTTATGATAATCACAATACGGTGAATTTTTATCATTATAATAGGAACAACCATCAACTCGACAAACATGTATCGGACAAGACGTGCCATAATTATCACATCTCTGGCATTTATGGCTTTTACAGTACTTGGAAGAGCCACTTCTTGTCCAATCACAATACTTTTGAATGCAACTATGCTCCTTACATAGCTTTTTGGAATTGGGACACTTTTCACATTTATGGCTTTTGCAATATTTAGATCCATAAACCACATCACCAGTGCAGTAATCAATGTGACAAACATGTATAGGACAATTTTTATCATTACCACACGTTATTTCATTGCAAGAATGATAATCACAATATTGCGAATGACGTGACCTCGAATTACAATAAGGGTGTATACAAGTTCTTGTTGTTTTCGCCGAAGATATTGTTGCCGTATTCCCTGTTGAAAATCCAGATAAAAATGATGCTTGAATGTATTTATCTTTCTTACCGTTCTTATAGGCCATTTTATTCAAAACACCTGAACCCAACAACAGCATGAATAAAATGAATTAAATTGTTTAGTCTATGATCCATAATATAAACTATAGAGGGGGTAATCTCTCGTTGTGTTTACTGCGATATGTTACTATCCAGTAAATCAATTTTTTTTAGTTTTAATTATTAATATACGCGCGTGTGTCCGAGTTGAAAAGAACGTAATATAAATATAATCTATATCAAGATCTTATCCAAAAACTGTAGTGTCCTGTATAAACATCCATAAATATGTAGCGGTATCATGACAATGGACTGAAAACCAAAAAATATCGCAAACCATAAAAGATACGGAGGAATCCAAAGCAGTACACTAATAGCTTCAACAATCTTACTATTCCAAGTATTTTCATTAAAAGACATATACGGCAACCAATATTCCCATACTTCGCTAGGATTCACCTCGTTAGGATTAACTTGGTTCGGATTCACCTCGTTAGAATTAATGGGTAAAACATCTTTCTTTGGTGGTATGTAACGGAAGCAAGAGAAGTATCGGAATTTCATATTTTTGCTTTACATAAAATACACAACTAAAAAAAATCAATATTATGTAATGTACTATATACAAGCATTGACTTCGTTGATGGTCGGAATTGGAATGTCAAGAAGAAGTCATACCATTTTATTTTTGATTTTTGACTTGTCAACAATTATCTTCAAGATGATAAAATAAAACATGCGCACAAAGTATCTTTTCATTATCCCAATCATTACCAAGATAAAAGAATATATGAATCAATGTACCTATCATTCCGACTGTCTGTTGCCTTCTGTCTGTTGTTACGGGTACATTAATAAATGCTGTATTCCTTCTAAAAAAATCCCTGTCTATATTTATAATACTCCGTTAGAGTCAGTGACTTCAAATTGATTTCGTTCTTTTGATAATCAAACCGTAATTCCAGATTCTCTAAAAAGAATAGGCTCAAACTTTGTATATCCCTTTACCTTGACTACATATACAAAGTTATTGAAGAATACATTATCAATGTCCTTGTCGTCCATTTCAGGATATATCAATCTGAAGAATTGCTCAGGATTTTTGAAAATGTCTGTTGGAACACAAAATTGATAAACATTTACTTCTTGATGTCGATAGGCTTTTCCTCCTAAGCACACCATAGTATCCGGGTGAACGAGAAAGTGATGTGAAATTCCTAGATATTTTCCGCTATGTTGCTTATAGTAATACTTGAAAAACCAAGCAAAATCATGTCTGTAAGCCAATTGGAGTGAGCTATATACTTCAGTTACATCATCCAGAATTGTAAAGGAAGTTGCGTAGTTTGTAATTCTGGCTGGAATAACACGCTTACAAACATTAATCATTAAATTTTTTCTTGTATTTCGATCGTCTGGGTTCGCATGAAAAGCATTAGTGGACGGAGAAGATACACGTTTTTTAGGTTGAACGATTGTCTTAGTGATCATATCCTCTTTCAAAAATGAAAGCTTTTCATGAAGAGCAAGTACAGTCTCTTTCTTGATAATCTTTCTATTAAACCTCAAGGCATTTCTAACATTTTTTTCATGTGATGAATCTATCGACATATCAAGAATTTTTAGAAAAGCGTTATTAATTTCTTCATAGAGTTGAGGTGATGGTCTAGAAGTAATCCGTATCTTGTTGCCGAGAAAGAAAATCTCGTCCAATAGACTCTGCATTCTGTTGTTGTAAAAAAAACACGAAAACAGATGGGGGTGTTAGTTTAGTTGATCTTGGGTGACTAAACTATAAATGCACATTTTTGAATTGGTCCTAAGACCTCGAATAAATCAATTTTTTTGCTACAAAGCATCCTTAATTACCATACGGATCCAGTTCTCATTATCAGGTCTCACAAGACGACAATCTTTCGTCTTCTTGAGGGCTTTTTTAGCCTTTCCGTTTTTCGGACGATCTGGTCTCTGGCAATTTGAATCACACCAACGACAGTGTGGATGACTATGCGCAAACGCATCTATGATATAATGTTGTTGGGTATGAGATTGAAGAAGAAGACGAGTCTTTTTCGTATTGACATACTCGATATCTCTATCACGAGACCACCACACCCTTCTCAACGTATGCTTAGTGTAGAAGCCCTTGTAATAATCAAGCTTCATGTTTATATGCTGGGTTGAAAAAGCAAAAAACCAGTGAATTATTATTTTGAATAAATCAATTTATTTTTATGGTCGTCTTAATAAAAAAAAAACATATGGTTCAAACCAATTCATTTTCTACAAATGCAACTTCATCTGCTGTTTCGACATCATCAGTTGTTGGCTCATTAGCACAACAAGTTCAACAATTAGCTGAATCTGGGGTTCAGGGCTTTCAAGGATTCTCAAGTAGCGGTGGAAGTGGGGTTCAGGGCTTTCAAGGTACACAAGGATCCGTATTGTCATCATCTTTTTATGGCGCGACTGGTACAGTTTCTGTTGGTACTGGTTCAACAGCATCGTCTCCAACATTCGCATCGGTCAATCCGTTATTTTTATTGTCCTTATACTCAAATGTTACATACAGTTGTATCGATTTTTCAGTATCATCAAGCACTACTGATTTTTACACAGTTCCGACTGGGAAAAAAGCCATTATGTTTGTATATACTCTCAACAACTTGTCAGGTACAAGTAACAGTTCTTATCTTGCTGCTAAAATTTCATCTTCGTATTATCGGATCGATGCGTATACCCTAGTTACATCTACTGCTTCTTATGGAACAGTTGGTGGAACATTTTTTTATGTATTTACAGAGGGTCAAACCGCATCTATCGTGAATACACAGACCTCTAATATAAGAGTTGTGGTATTTTATTGTGAATTTCCTGATTCTATTCCATTATTTAGTGCGATCAAATATTCTGGTTGGGTAGCAGGAAATAATACATTATACACCAACACGTCATACAATTGTCTTATTAATCCATCTTTCACGGTTACTGTTGAAGGTTCACCATTGGTTTTAGTAAACTCTTCGGGAGCGTCTGCCACATACACCATTTATAATGTACCTTCTTCTGGATCCGTTTCAAATCAATACATATATAATACAAAGACACTAGCAAATAATACCGCGTCTCAAGTTACAAATTATATGATCTTAGCAAATGGCTCATCTGTTGTTATTGATTCAACCAGTAGTTCGGATACACAAATAGCTTATATGACGTTCCAAGGGTTTTAATTTTCATACAAATCTAATACATGTTTGACCACAGGGTTTCTCATGACACCAGAATTATCAAATTTTACTACACCAATACCATCTTTGTACATGTTATCGGTTTCATATTCGTATTTATGATATAATAATGATATGATGTCCGTCAAGCCATTTCTATGACCCAAATCACTTTGTTCCAAATCGCCTGTAATAACCAATTTAGAGTTTCTACCTATTCTTGTCAATAATGTCTTCATTTGCATAGGCGTCGAGTTCTGCATCTCATCCCCTATGATATACGCGTTATTAAACGTCCTTCCTCTCATGAATGCCATTGGTACAATTTCTATTTTTTGACTTGATAATAACTTATTAACAGTAGTGGATTCATTTTCATTGAAATAATCATACAAAGGGCTTACCCATGGAGCCATCTTTTCATTTAATGTCCCAGGCAAGAATCCAATTTCCTCATCAACCGATACGACTGGTCTTGTTATGATGATCTTTTTGTATTTATTTATTTTCAATAGCTCAACCCCTTCTTTACAACTGATCATGGTCTTCCCAGTGCCAGCCGGACCGATTCCGAATACGATGGGAATGTTTTTATCTAAAATTAAGGACTGAAACTTCACCTGTTTTGGTAATAAATCATAAGCCAGCGTTGGTATTAAGTACAAACTCAAGATTATAATTATATTATTTATTTTCATAACAGACCAGTCTTATTTATATATATGCGTCTCGCCTCTTTATATTATTAGTTAGATCATAGAATTATAAAGATTTCTTCTTTATGATTCAAAACGCTTTTAAGAGGAATCGAACCTCTGACCCCACGGTTAACAGCCGTGTGCTCTAACCGACTGAGCTATAAAAGCCGTATTAAATACTACAAGACAAATCTTTAAATGTATATAATAAACTCAAATTATTATGCTAAAGTTGTTGTATAATAATTAATCGATGAATCATTTGCAACTATTAAATCAAACATACGTAGAGCATTTCAAAGATTCGATCGAATACGGCTTACTATCATGGAAGGCTGCCTTGTTCTTCTTTATTCACGCATTCTTTCCAAATATTTTTACAAGTCATGGATCTCGGACGATAAATTATGTTCATCAATTGATATTAAATAAAAGTAAAAGTGATAGTGAATGCTATGTATGAAATTTTGATTTAGACTATTAGATTAAGTAATATGCGAAACTCACACACTTTACCCGAATACGATTGCTATATTTATCGCTCCATTTATTTACGTCTTTCAATTTTATAAGAGTATAAAATTGATGATTACAAATGGTTATAAAAAATAAAAAAATAAAATTAATTTACAACAGATGGAGACAACTTCATTGGATCTGAAAACTCCAATAGAAAATTCAAAAAAACGACGACAAAGGTTAGGGCAATATTTTACGGTGTCTGAAATATTACAAAAAAAAATACATGAGTTCATACTGAATAATCCGCAAAGAATTCTTGAACCATCGGTCGGTCGTGGAAATTTAGTTGATTATATCAAACATAAGAACAACAATATTTTATTTGACATGTTTGAGATTGATAAAACATTGGATGTGCTTTCAACGGTTAATAAAGACGATATTATATATGAAGATTTTTTGAAATATTCAATACGATGCAAATATAAAACGATTATAGGTAACCCTCCGTATGTTAAACAAAAGAAGGGAAACATGTTTCTCGCATTTATAGATAAATGTTTTGAAATACTTGAAGATAACGGAGAGCTTATATTTATAGTGCCTTCAAATTTATTTCAACTCACGGGCGCTCAAAAATTACTGAATAAGATGATGACATATGGTTGTTTTACTCATATTTATCACCCACATAAAGAAAATCTGTTTGAAGATGCATCTATTGATGTCATGATATTTAGATATTGTAAGAATCCAACTTTAAATAAACAGGTAATATATAATAGTATCACAAAATATATTGATAATCATAATGGTTGTATTACTATCACCGATACAGAAAGAAAACAAGACGGGTTTTATATTAAAGATTATTTTGATGTATTTGTTGGTATGGTAAGTGGGAAAGAAGATGTGTTCAAACATAAAGAACTTGGAAACATTCAAGTATTGACTACTGAAAATAACAAGGAATCATATATTTACATAACCACATTTCCAAGTGGTAATAAAGATATTGACACATATCTACGAAACCATAAAGATATCTTGAAGGAAAGACATATTAAAAAAATGACAGAAGATAATTGGTTTGAATGGGGCGCACCCCGCAATATTAAGAAGATGGAAGACTTTAAAAATACTGATTGTATTTATGTTTATAATATAACAAGAAAATCTAAAATCGCCTTCAAAGGTAAGATAGAATATTTTGGTGGGAACCTTATCGCAATGAAACCTAAAAAAACTTGTGATCTTAATAAAATTGTCGAATTTCTAAATAGGGAAGAATTTAAGAGTCGATTTGAATTCTCAGGACGATTTAAAATATCTCATAATATATTATGCAATACTTATATCTCGAATATTTTGTAAAAAACGTTCTTGCCAACTTGGCTTTGGTTTTTGAAGTGTTTTAATAAAAGATTCAACTGATTTTTTGATTGATTTGTATTCAAAATGACGATTGTCAATCCATTTTACTTGGAAAGGAAGATTATTAATATTTGGAGTTAATTTACGAAGACCTTTCAAACTGTTAATGATAATATCAGTTGGATTTTTTTTATTTATCACCAAAAAATAGTAATCACGTTTTGGTGATAAATTCCAAGATTGTGCTTGTATTTTTTTTATTAGAACATCTGCCATTTTACCATTATTATAAGTATTAGAACAACCATACACATTCATTGGGTAATCTGTATAACCATATACACACATAGCGAGATTACCAGTATTATCAGCTGTTTGCATAGTTGTTGATTTGATATTAACTGGCAACCATCCATACAACCTATCAAATATTAAAACATCAAACCAAAAACGTTTATCAGGAACACGAATTCGATGTGGGAACGATTTTTTAATATGTGCGATAATTGTATTTTCATCTTTGCAACTATTAATACGACCGTCGTCCATTTCATTACTTATTTTACAAATTAATTTAGTCAGATATTGTTGAATCACATACAAAAACAACGGAAGTCTTTTCTTTCTCAACATGGCGCCTCTATAATATTTTTGAATGACTGTAGCAGAATAATCAAGTTTATTAACAGCTTTGACATGATTCTTAGATTCATGTTTTATGTTTTTTGAAATCCTTTTCTTTCGATTCTTAGTTAATTTGATCGCCATTTTGATGGATTGTCGCTGAAAATTAACATGCATGATATCGGAAAAGAACCTATAAAATCAATTTTCCCTTTTCAATAATAAATTTATGAAGAAATCATACTCACATATATTTGAATTTAAAAAATCATAATGGGAAACGGTTCTTCAAGACTACACCTTAGTTGTAGACCTACATGACATGTTTTCCGATTTGTTCGTCCATAATATAAGGCAAGTCATATCGGTGTGACTACCGTAAAAAAATTGATTTCAAGCGACCGTACTACCATCAACAAACAATAATTTTCAGTACGAGATAATAGATAAGACGATACTAAATAAGAATTCAGACGTCATGACAACAAGGAGATGCTCCATATGTAAGACTGTAGGGCATATTTCAAGCAATAAAAAATTCCACCCTGTATCACAAAAGCCTAATATTTATGTGAATCTATCCAACGGTGATGACGTGATTCAATTACAAGTATCAGACATATTATTGTTTTTTATAACAAGTGCGAAATGTGATAATGATAGGCATAATAAAATACGATAAATTATACTCACGTATATTTTGAATTTGAAAATTCCATTCGAATTTTATAATGATATCCAATATGGATATAAATGGAAAGAATTGAAAGTGTCGTGGAATACAGTGCTTGATAAAATTGCTAAGACAAAGATGGTGCACAAAGCGACGTCTGTCATTTGTAAGCACAAAGGTGGTCGAAGGTGCAACTACGATTTTGAAATTGAATTCTTCAGATATAACAAATTTATCGACCGCGTTCAAATTGAATTCAAAAATGGTTCGACGTCACTATCAAATGTCCCACAGTTTTTATCGTTACAAGTGAAGAGTAATCCTTTTTTTGGAATGATGACATACGATCGATTTTATTACGAACATTTTCTAGATCAATATATAGAATGCGATAAAGGTATCACCTGCGCGAAACCTGTGTTCACTCAATACCAGAAAGAGGTATCATCAATATATTCAACTTCTTGTTTTTTCAAACAGTTAAAGCACCGTGAAAAGGTTAACAAGGAAATTAAAGATGAAATTGTCAAAAGATCAATAACAGAGTATTTGGAAAAGTATGGAAAAGAGATTGATCTCAAAAAACTCGCAGAAAAAATAACAAAAACTCAAACAGGAAAGATTTATGTTTTTTGGAAACAAGGACAGTTTTATATTGATTCTTTAGTATTTACTAATGATAATGATCTCAAATTAGAAGGTATTTTTAATGGAAATATATTAAGAATACGCAACCATAATGTATATTACAATTTACTATTGCGATGGCGTAATCATAAAGGGATTCTTAACCCAGCATGGCAAATCAGTCTAAAATACATTACATAAATTTGATTTAAAATGGCATTCAAATTTATATGACTTTATACAAACCACATGGCAAATTCCTTTCGATCGAATTCTGTGGAATTCAACAAATCGATGGATAAAGATATCCGCTCAAAGAATGGAATTTATTTCACTCCAAAGCCTGTCAGAGATCTCTTATATACAGAGTTGAATAAACGATGTACGAATCATCCGATGAAAATATTGGAACCGGCGTTTGGATCGGGTGAATTTTTGTTCGATTTGATTGAAAAATATCCTTCATCGCATATAACTGGTGTAGAAAAACATACAGAACTCTTTACGAATGTGGTATCATGGGTAACTCCAGAATCCAAAACTAAATGTACATTAAGGTGTATGGATTTCTTGGATTTCTCATCAAGTGATAAATATGATTTGATCGTTGGGAACCCTCCTTATTTTGTCATTAAAAGTCCGAAGCATGACATTAAATCATACGCAAAACAATGTAGTCATGGTAGATTGAACATATATGTATTATTCTTGTATAAATGCTTGGAGTATCATTTGGAAGATTGTGGTTTCTTGGCATTTATATTACCTACGTCGTTGTACAACAGTGGTTATTATCAGAGTATGCGTGATTACATTTTTAAATACACCACTATTCATTTTTTATCCGATTTACAAAAACCAGGGTTTCATGATACAAACCAGAGCACCATGGTCATGATTTTACAGAAATCCAAGACGCATAATGATTTCATTTACAAGTCCTTAAGTAATGAGGTTTTCATATCTCCATATTATGAGAAGCTTCAAGAATTAACAAACCAACAATGTTGTACTTTACATTCATTAGGTTTAGGGGCAAAGATCGGAAACGTGGTCTGGAATCAGATTAAAGATAAACTAACTGATGATCAGTCCCAAACCTTGTTAATCTATCCCTGTAATATCAAGAATTCCGAGTTTAAATTATTCCATTCAGGTGAAAATAAAAATGTATTAAAGAAACAATACATCATTACGAAGCTATTGAATAAGGATACGTTAAGCGGTCCCGTAATTTTATTGACAAGAGGCTACGGAAATAAAGTATGCTTTGACTCAGTACTGATTGAAAATAATAATTTTTATGCTGAAAATCATATTATCGTCATTTACCGTTAGATTAAGTAATCAGCAAACCCACTTTTAGCCTTGTATGACTTCAAATG